>Ga0307513_10004470_pt1 | contig 18670 bp, 10 predicted proteins | sample 15_EM_MG_FD_202174 | JGI IMG/M metagenome (GOLD analysis project Ga0307513, IMG submission 202174) | Populus trichocarpa ectomycorrhiza microbial communities from riparian zone in the Pacific Northwest, United States - 15_EM | ecosystem: Host-associated > Plants > Roots > Unclassified | place...
ATCATTGGATCCTCATTTGCGTTGACATGGAGAAACGGGAATTTCTGTGGTTAGATTCATTAAATTCTCCTCCTGATGCTCATCATACGGAAAAGACTACAATTTCGGAGTGGCTTGAAAAGCACCTACTACCAGTGTTGGGCTATCGTAATTCACAGCAATTGAAATTAATGCAACTCAATATTCCATACCAAACAAAGTAAGTAGCTAACGATATTGATATGAACATGCTTCAAAATGATACCGACTCTAAAAAGTTTTAACTTTTTGTTGCACAAACAGTCGAGTAGACTGTGGCATATTTGTGATGAAGTATGCTGATTGTCTTGCACATTGCGATCACTTCCCTTTTACACAACAAGACATGCCTCACTTTCGGCTTCGAGTCTTTCTTGACATATATCGTGGGAGACTACCTGTGCCACCCAGCCATGTTAGATTCTTAAGAGCCTTGTGTAACATATAGGATTCTCTGTTGATGGATGATCCTTCCACTTGTTATGTGGAGAGAAATGCAGGGCCTTTTTGCCATTGTTCCTACTTGTGTGATAGAAGGCTGAGGGAGTGGGGGTGAAATGGAGCAAGTTGTTTCAATCAAGATAGTCTTGGATTAATATTTAATAAGAACAAATAATAAATTGTGTTTCTCTATCAGAATTTCTATCTGGTGGAAATCTGTAATTGACTTGAGTGAACAAAATTCCAATTTCCAGATTTTGAAAATCCTTTACGGGGAATCAGTTTGTTCTGCCTGCATGAGGGGAATCAGAAAAAGTTCTTTTTGAATTTGAATTCATGACTTTAAACAGTGTGGGTATGGATATGAAAAACAATTGGGATGAAGTTGAAAATAAAACAACAATTGAAAGAGTGGATACATAATTAAAAAATCTTGAGGGTGAGAAATACATATCTCTACAGAAAAAGATTTTAATTTTAAGGGTATGATTATAAATTTGTTAAGATTTCATGGTCCATTGAGGGAAAAGATATGACTCATTGTCGCACACAAATCAAGCACCAATAAGAGATTGTGATGATCAACAATTACTAGGAAGGTCTTTCTAAGATGAAGCCACTAGAATTGAGGACTATTAAAAAGTCTGAAATCACTAGAATTGCCAAACCAATTTAGGTGTTAAATTCTGGATAGTTATCTGAAATGTTTTTAGTAGGGTTGGGTAATAAAAAAAGGAAAATTTTATTTACCCAAAATTTATCTTTTTATTTATGAAGCTTTAAAAGGAATGGTCTTGCAATATTTTTAGCCTAATTGTATCTATTTAAGAGTAATTGTTTTACTCTTAAATATTTATGATAATTGATGAGAGACATGTATAATGATAAAAACACTACTAGAAATCCTGAGGGGTATAACTTAATTAGTCAGGTCCTGAATTTGTTCCTTAAAGATCATCAATTCGAGTGCCATAAACCTCAGGGTCACTGGAGGCTTACATGATCGTTAACTTCGGGGCTTTGAAAGATTAGTCGAGATGTGTGAAAACTGACCTGGACACCCATGATTATCAAAAAGAAAAACACACACACAAAACTTTAACAGCATTATATTTGCAATTAGGGTAATTTTTTGCGTATTCTTTTTATAAAATATGCATGTATTTCTTCTCATACTTTTTTATCACCTTAATGCTATTTCCTATTATATCTTGCATCACAAGTTATATAGCCCTTGTTTTTCCCTTTTATTACAAGGAGAAGTTTGAATCTAACATTTTATAATTAATAATGGACATAGAAGTCACTCGAATTACAATACTTGTTGAGCTTTCTTTTTTTCTTTTTCATTTTTAATTTAGTGATTTTGTGCATGTCCCATCAATGGTGTAATGAAAACTCATATTTAGAATACACATGGAAAAAAAAACAATTCTTCTAATGAAATAAATGTCTTTGTTAAGAGAAAAAGAAATACATTAATAAAGAAATATAATTTAGATTGAAGAGATACATCTTTTTTCTACTTATTTTAAATTATTTAAGGTTTACAAAAAGATATTTTAATTTCTTTTATAATTTATTCAAGAAACCTGCTACTAATAAGAAAAGAATAATTTATTTAAAAAAGTATTTTAAATTGTAACATTTTATATAGATATCTATTTTAATTACAAAAAAATAAATAAAAAAAATTAAAAAACTATCTCGCGCGGGCAAAACACTAGTTTTCTACAAAAGATAAATGTGCAAACGTTTAAAATATAACATGGTGGAGGGGGTACACAGCCATAATCTTAACGTGATAACTTTTTAATTTTTAATGAGAGGAAATTAATTATTACTCTTTTGAAAAAAATAATATTTTTCTATCAGGCCCGAAATGGATTAATTAAGATATCAGCAATGATCGGTACCTATACCTTAGCAATGCCATGATAACTTTTGCTGCCATGGTTTAAAACAGATATTTTTTATTATAGTTTTAAAAATATATATTTAATTAAAATTAATATAAAATAAAATTTTACTTGTAAAATAAATAAAAAAACATGTTTTCATTAAAAAAAAAAACATGTAGCTTTTTGTTTAATTAGGTTAAAATTCTATTTTTGAACATTTCAATCTGAACAAATATTTTTCACAGCTAACTGTGACCTTAAAACATATTACGGGAATGTCCAGTGAATCATTACAGTTTGAAAATTAAACTCAATTTAAAAATTAAATTGTTATGTGGGCTTAAAATTTTTTTTGTATTGATTTCTTAATATATCTTCTCACATAAAAGTCTTTGAGCATGAAAATGTATAAGCATATCATTATTTTATGATGATTTAATTTTAATTAGAAAATGAAAATAGTAAAGTTCAAGATTATAACCTCTGTCATGTCAAAAAATAAAATAAAATTGTTAATTAGAGTATGTTTGGTATTGCGGTAGCTGTTGTGGTTGTGGTTTGAAAAAAGTTGTTTTATAAAAAGTACTTTTAGTTGAGGTTGGTTTGAAAAAATAGGTGTTTGGTTAAAACTGTGGTTGAAATTGAGGTTGAAGAAAAAGTAGTTTAATGTGTTTGGTTAAAAGTGCTTTTGAAATTGAGGTTATAAAATAATTTTACAAAATATATATTAATATTGATGGTTTTTAATTTAAATATTATGGAGTTAACTATTGTTATTACATCGTGAAATAAATCATACTTTATATATAATAAAAAAATTATTGTTTCATTAAACTATCTACAATTCCATTACGTACAAAATTCATCCGACAAAAACTATAAAATTAGGTAAAATATTATCAGGAATAAAATTGAGATTATAGTACAAGTAAATGTAATGCATCTTAAACTAATTTTTTTTTTAAAAAATAAATTATTGTTCACGTTCAGTGCGAGTGAAATTAATTAACTGCATTGATTAAAAAAAAAACAAAAAAAAAAAACAAAAAAAACTGTTCAGTGAACAGTGGAGCCATGCATCCACTGTTCACTGAACAGTGAAGCATGGTTCTTTTCTTGCAACGTGCATGAAGCAGCTCCTAGCTGCTTCCTTTGTTCCTGCGTTTCAAACGCAGTATTACATGGGCCCCATGTACAGTAATAAGCAGTTGTTACTTAACCAAACAGCTTGCACAATTTAGCCACAGGAAACGTGGACGCCACCACATAGCCAAACAGGTTCTTAGTGAGGCTTCACATATTATTTTATATTAATTCTCTAATATTTTTTACAGCATAATTATTATTGATGATAGATTAAACAAGAAAATCTAAATTTTTAAAATGATATTTTTGGTATTTAGCTTTGTTATTTGTTTTGATTGTTGCGGTATTGTGTACTCGTTGTGTTGGGGAACAAACCCGACTCTTAATTTATGTTTGATTTGATAAAATTAAATATAAACTTGCTATTATAAAACTATTAAAGTTATAAGGATTAAAATTAAATAATTGACAAATATTCAGACCCTTTTTTAGAGACTAAGTTCTAATGGCAGGAAAGATTAAGCCTCATTTTTCTTTTCCATCCCTTCATTTGTTGATTTGTTTTTTTAATTTGGTCATTCTACATTTAATTATTTTAAGATTGAACATAACGGGTTTTTTTATTGGTTATATATGGGGATCCTATGATATTGAGGTAAGGTAAAATTTGGTGCTTAGTTGAAGCTCAATTTTGAAAATAAAAAATACATTCAGCTAATATAAAATAATTAAGTATCAAGGAAACAAAATTTAAACTAAAATAAATATGGGCACTACGGTAAACAAGCAAGGAAAAATGGGCACCAGGGTAAACAAACAAGGAAAAAAGGTTGGCTCGTGTAACACATGTGCTAGCAAGTAGGAGGTTTTTATGATCTTCAAGCGACGCATGAGTTGTATCTTGATTGCCAAACGACAACTTTCACAACAATGTTGAAAGTGTCACACCACTTTTTTTGGTAATGCGACGTGTGTTGATAATGATGCAGCAATTGGACTCCGACATAATTTTTCTTCTCCTCCCTCGTTTCTCTCTCATTTGCTTGAAAATCACACTGAAAGTGTCACATTATTTGTTTATTATATTAAATTTGATTATTTTTTTTATTGCTTTTTTTTTAATTCTCTTTCATTGATTTTTTTTTAAATTTTGCCAATTAGCATTTGGTTTCATTTGAGTTTTATATTATATTTGATCTTCATTCTTTTGATTGATATTTATTTTTCAATTTCATCCCTCAAATTTGGTTCTTATTCTTTTTAATTGATATTTGTTTTTTGCTTTAGACTTTTTTTAAAATTTTATTTTATTTGTAAAATTTAATCTTTTAACATTGAGTTAGTTAGAAATTACTCTCCATAATCTTTTCGATGCGTGATGTTAGTGTCATGACCCAAGTCACGAGTATAAAACATTAACCCGAATTGATATTGATCTTTTTTTTTACATTGATTTTCTTTTTTTTGATTTTATTTGCAACATTAGGTTTGTTGGGGATAGAACTTCTTTTTTCTTTTGCTTTACTTTGTAAGGTTATTGTGATTTCATGATATATATCGTGTCCGACGGGTTTGCCCAAGTTAGCTTGATCTTGTTTTTTAAGTCATTTTTTTGATATTGAATATTTTTTGAGCTCCACTTTTTAATATTTTGTTTCTTTAGAAGTTAGACTTCATATTTGTTTTTGCTTTTTATTAGGTTATTCCGTTTGCATTATCCATTTCACGAGGTTTAATAGCCTTACTCAGGTTTGCAAGTGTTTTATATTTTTAGGTTTGTTTTTGCTAACTGATTTTTTTTTCTGATCTTATCCTTCTACATTTGGGTTATTGGAAGTTGGGCATCATTATTATTTTTTTATTTGCTTTCAATAAGATTAGCCCTATCTCACGACCCGAATTGTGAGTTTGTGATGTTGACTTCAGTCAACTTGGATATTTTTTTTTATCAATTTTTTTTAATATTGAGTTGTCTTATACTTCAACTTCGTTTTCTTTTTCCATGTGGCAAACGTTCTATTTTTTCATATCTAAGTTATCGTTATTACTTTTTTTATTGCTATTTCCTAACCATCACAATTACATCTTGCATCAAAAGTTATACAGCCCTTGTTTTCCCTTTTATTATAAGGAGATGTTTGAATCTAACATTTTATAATGAATAATGGACATAGAAGTCACTTGAATTACATACTTGTTGAACTTTTTTTTTTTCATTTTTAATTTAGTGATTTTTTGCGTGTCCCATCAATGGTGTAAAGAAAAATCAAATTTAGAATATGAAAAAATGTTTAATAATTATTTCCTTTTTAGTATCATTGTAGTTTTTTGTTTTTCATTTTATTTTATAAAGTTTCACAAGTTCTTAATAACCAGAAAAATAACTTTAAACGAACTATCAATTGGAGACATAAAAAAAAAAATTAAGAATGTGATAGAATTTACTTCTAAAAATATTTTACAAATTGCTTTTTATTTGAAAAAATATTAAATTAATATTTTTTTAATTTTTTTAATATATCGATGTTAAAAATAAAAAAAATATTATTAAAAAATTATCCATCACATCACCAAATACACCGATTACAAACATGATGGAAGATTATTTTTTCTTCACATTTGTTGCTAATTTAATACATGTAGGTTTATGCTCAAACTGGCCACATACAATATCGAGTTGTATTTACGTTAAAAAAATGAAATTATATATCTTCTCTTAAAAGTATAAAATAAAAGTCAGCAGTAATATTTAATTTTAAAATGGCCAAACCCATTAATTGTCTGTATTTGTTTTTACCAATTCATCAAAAGTTTTTATTTGTTATCAAATCAATTGGCTGAATAATTTTTTAATATTGAAAAATAGTACCTAACTGATCGAATTGATAACAAAGAGGTTTTTGTTGTTAATAACAGGCTTTAGCTATTTAGAATCTAAACATGTATTAATGAGTGATAACACTTCTACATATTAACAATACTTTAAAAGGTATGGGGAAACTATTTTAGTTTCCCCACACACCTTTTATGTGTCAGTGTTTTTCTGTGCAATACATAGTGTACAGTAAAACTCTTAGGTTTTTTTTTTTTTTTTGTCATTGTGCATTGCTTAGTGTATAGTGAAATTCTTAGCTGTTTTTTTTTTTGTTTTTTATGTTTTTATGGGTTTTTTTTTTTGCTTTTTTTGTGTTTTTTTCTTTTAATGAATTTTTTTTTGTTTAATTTAGTTTGTTAATGTGAATTTTTTTATTTAGTTATCAAACTTTCTTGATACGGATCTTGGGTTAACCTGGTTTGACGAGTTAACCCGGAATTATTTTTTTTTGCTTTTTTTCTTTTTAATCAATTTTTTTCGTTTAATTTAGTTTGTTAATGTTAAATTTCTTTCTATTTAATTATCAGACTTTCATAACACGTATCCCGGACTTGACGGGTTAACCTGGTTTGACGGGTTAACCCAGTTAATTCTGGGTTAACCCGTCAATTTTTCTTTCTATTTAGTTATCAAACTTACATGACGCGAATCCTAGGTTTGACAAGTTAACATGGTTTGAAGGGTTAACCCAGTTAATTCAGATTTTTTTCTTTTTCTTCATTAGTTTTTTTTCTTCTTGTTGGTTTTTTTTCTTTGTTTTTTTTTCTTTTTAATTAATCTATTTAATTATCACACTTTTATGACACGACCTTGTAGCCAGACCCACATCCAAGGCTCTTGAGTCCGGTGTTGCAGCCAGACTCACTTAAACTTGAGTCATGTAAATTTAATATTATTATTAATATTATAAATATTACTCTTGGGTCAAGTGTTGCAGCTAGACCCAAGGCTCTTGGGTATATCTTTGCAGAAAAACCTAATACTCTTAGATCTTAGCATTTTTTGATATTTTTTATGCAAGAAAAAAAAAATTAACCCGTGGCGTATGCTTTTTTTTCCTTTTCTTTTCTTTTTTAAGCCTTTTATTGTGGACTGCACTGTGCAGTCCACAGTGAAAAAGCTGATGCCTTTAGTTTTTTTTTTTGCCTATAGTTTCTTAATATTAAATTTTTTCTTTTTAATTATTAGACTTTCATGACACAGATCCCGTGTTTGACGGGTTAACCTGGTTTGATGGGTTAACCCAGTTGATTCAGATTTTTTTTCTTTTTCTTCATTAGTTTTTTTCTTCATGTAGGTTTTTTTGTCTTTGCTTTTTCCTTTTTAATTAATATTTTTTTTTAATTTAGTTCATTAATATTAAATATTTTTTCTATTTAGTTATCACACTTCCATGACACGAATCCCAGGTTTGACGGGTTAACCTGATTTGACTGGTTAACCTAGTTGATTCAGATTTTTTTCTTTTCCCTTATTGGTAAAAGGCTGATGCCTTTTGTTTGTTTTTATTTGTTTTCCTTTTTAATTAATTGTTTTTGTTTAATTTAGTTTGTTAATGTTCAATTTTTTTATATTTAATTATCAAACTTTCATGACATGGATCCTGAGTTTGACGAGTAACCTGGTTTGACGGGTTTGCCTAGTTAATTCTGGATAACCCGTCAATATTTTTTTCTATTTAGTTATCAAACTTTCATGACACGAGTCTAAGATTTGACGGGTTAACCCAGCTAATTCAGATTTTTTTTCTTTTTCTTCGTTAGTTTTTTTTTCTTTCTATTAGTTTTTTTTCTTTTTAATTAATCTATTTAATTATCACATTTTTATTACACGACCTTGCAGCCAAACCTACATCCAAGGCTATTAGGTCAGGTATTGCAGCCAGACCCACTTAAACTTGGGTCATGCAAGTTTAATGTTATTATTAATATTATAAATATTACTCTTGGGTCAGGTGTTGCAACCAAACCCAAGACTCTTGGGTATAACTTTGCAGAAAGACCTAACATTTTTAGATCTTAGGTTTTTTTGGTATTTTTTATGCAAAAAAAAAATTCACCCTCGGCATCGCATGGGGTCATGTGACTAGTTATACTATATTTTAAAACACATGAAAAAACATTGTTCATTTATTGTATACATAGATTCATTATACTGTGGATGACATTGTAGCCATAGAATATTTGTATTGTAGACGACACTGTAGCGCTTGTGGGGGCCGGGTTTGAAAACTATAGTTGCTATGAAAATATAACTTTAAAGAATACAATTGAAAAAAAATAAAGTAACGTGACTGGTTAAAAAAAAAAAATCCTCCCCTCTTTTATTTTGTTCAGGTATACCTTTTGTTTTGCTTGCATCCCTCTATGCGTTCAAAACAAAAGGTAGTAAGATACCTTTTGTATTTGCATTTGTTAATTTTCATCCCTGATATATATTTCTATTTCTATTTATTAATTTTTTAATAGTGTTTGTTCATTAAATTATATTTGAGTCATTGACTATTTCTTAACTAGCAAAGTACCACTACCGATTGAATATGGAAACATTGCTTTAAAATTATTAATGTATTGATTCCGGATTAGAGAACGCAAAAATCCAGTTAACTTTAATCGAGTAGAGTTTTGTTGCCCGTTTGTGGGATTAAATTAGATGGAGAGACCCAACATAGAATGAATTTTTGCATTATACAAAATTAAACTCGTAATTCAAGTGGAAAATATCCTTATCCTTTACCTCAAAAAGAATTTGAGAATGTCAATCTCTGTTTCTCTACCTTCTAAGGTCAGAGATAACCATATATATATATATATATATATATATATATATATACAATCCTTGGAGTGACTATTACAATGAGAAACGATTACAACAAGAAGAAACTAACTACCATGACAACTGACATAACTAACATAATTGTAATGTAACTAAATTTCTGTTATGTGTAACTAACTTAACTAACTTTATGTTTACGTAACAAACTCTTCCAGTGTTGGTTTATCATCTTCCCGCAAGTGAAAGGGTCTAGGGACGATGCACAGTTGTGACTTGAAGAACAAGAACCTTGAACTTGGGAGATGCTTAGTCAATAGATCTGTTAGCTTGCTCTTCAGTAGGAACAAACTGTAGTTGTAACTTCCCTTTTAGAACTTGGTTACGAATGAAGTGGAGATCAATTTCCATATGCTTCGTTTGTGCATGGAAAACAGGATTCTTCGCCATATGATAAGCACTAATATTGTCATACCAGAGGAGGAATAGCAGGAGGAGAAACACATAGCCTGTAGTAGAGCCTGCATCCAAATGACTTTAGCAATAGCTAAAACGAGTCCTGGATACTCTGATTCTGCACTGCTGCGAGACACTACCTTCTGTTTAGTAGAGGACTAGGAGACTAAGTTATCCCTTAGATAAACTAGATATCCACTCGCACTTTGCCGATCATCAGGTTGAGCCCCCCAGTTTACATCTGTGAAACCTTCTACTGTCAAATGATTTGAAGGACGTAGCAACAATTCATTATGCAAAGTTCCTTTTAGATATCGAAGGATCGTTTTGACAGAAAGCCAGTGAGCTGTGGTTGGTTGTTGCATGAATTGGCATACCTTATGAACAACAAAAGCAATGTCAGGTCTGGTAATGGTAAGGTACTGAAATGCCCCTACTACACTGCGATATTGAATGACCTCTTCCATAGGAGCACCATCAAACTTGGATAAATTTTGCCCAACAATGCCAGGAGTTTTGACAGCTTTGGTATTAAATATTGTTGTACGATGCAATAAATCAGAGGTATACTTTGTTTGGCTTAAATGTATAGAGCCTTCATGGTAAGAAACCTCTATTCCCAAAAAACAGGAGAGCCGCCCCAAGTCTCTTAATGCAAAGACAAAATCAAGCTAGTAATGAGTGAAGAAATCTATTGAGATGAGCTGCCAGTGATGAGAATATCATCCACATATATAAGAACTATCAGAGTTGTGGATGCACCAAAATGAAAAAACATTGAATTGTTGGTCCTAGAGTTACTGAATCACCATTGTAAAAGAGCAGAGCTGAGCCGTTGAAACTAAGCTCGTGGAGCTTGTTTCAAACCATATAAAGCTTTCTTCAATCTACAGACTTTGGTTGGAAACTTATGATCCTTGTAGCCTGGAGGTTGAGTCATATAAACCTGCTCCTCTAACTCATCATTTAGGAAGGCGTTATGAACATCAAGCTGTCGAATTTCCCACTGAAAACTGCTTGCAACAGTTAAGATGATTTGAATAGTGGCAGCCTTAACAACTGGACTGAACGTCTCAAATTAATCAAGGCCAAGAGTTTGATGATACCCTTTAGCCACAAGCCTGGCTTTATACCTGTCGATGCTCCCATCTGGCTTGTGCTTCAACTTGTATACCCACTTACAACCGGTTATATTAACAGCAGCAGACTGATCAACAAGATCCCAAGTATGGTTTTTATGTAGAGCAGCTATCTCTAGATCCATAGCCTGAGTCCAATTTGAATCTTTGAGGGCTTGACTAAGAGTGTATGGTTCTGAGATTTTTATAGCAAATAGATCGAGAATGGTTTTTTTCTTGGTGATACTTGCATCAATCTTATGGTCATTTATGGAACTGGAGCAGAACAGGTATCCTGATCCTCAGGAATTGATTCAGGTACAGAATGAGAGACATGAGTGGTTGTGGAACCACTTATAGAATGTGAACTGTCACTTATAAGGGGTAAAGAAGATTGTGGTGGTGAGTGAGTTGTTTGTAGGTAAAGAATTTGAGAAAGGTAAGATAACTGGAGTGAAGATCTTTGCTGGAGGATCACTGGTAAGGGAAGGTGTAGTAAAAAGAAATTGGGTTTTATCAAAGACAACATAGGGTGTGACATATACACGTCCAGTCAGAGGAACAAGGCACAAATATCCTTTGTTATGGAAGCTATACCCAAGAAAAACACACTGAAGAGATCGGTATTGCAACTTGTGACTGTTGTAAGGACGAATGAATGGATAACACAAGCAACCAAACACTCTGAAAGACTTGTACTTAGGAATTTTATGAAAGAGAGTGTAATAGGGTGAGTCATTATTTAGTAACTTGCTTGACATTCTGTTGATGAGGAAAGTGGCTGATTGGAAGGCATATTGCCAAAATTTCATTGGTAAGGAGGCGTGAGCTAGTAAAGCCAACCTAATTTCCACAATATGCCTGTGCTTCATCTCTACTCTCCCATTCTAAGCTGAAGTATAAGGGCAAGAAAATCGATGCAAGATGCCAGACTGTTGGAGAAAGGTCATAAAGGATCTATATTCCCCACCATTGTCAGATTGTAGACATTTTATTTTTGCATCAAACTGATTTTCTATTTGAAGTTTGAACTGTTTGAAAACTGGAAGAGCTTGATCCTTTGTTTGTAGAGGATAGAACCATGTATAACGTGAATAGTCATCCAGAAAAAGGATGAAGTATTTTGCACTTGATGTAGACTTGAGCATGACAGGTCCCTAGATATCAATGTGAATGAGTTCCAAAGGTTTGGACGTATGGGAAGGTGAAAGATGAGTAGGCAACCTGTGACTTTTACCCATTTGAAAAAAAAGGCAAACAGTAGGGCAAACAACGACTTTATTCCTTTCACAAGAGACATTACAACTCTGCATTACTTGAACTACAATGTCAGTGGCAGCATGACCTAGTCTGTGATGCCAAAGTTCCACTTTATTATGAACATGACTGAATCTATGGGAATGAAAAGTAGAAAGATCACGAACTCCAACATACACCATTTTCTTGTTTCTATGCAGTACTGGAAACCTATAAAGCCCATTCTCAAGTCTGCCTCGAGCGAACACCTTCTTCATATGCAGGTCCTTCACAATGAAACTATTAGATCGAAACTCAATTAAGGCATTATTATCTGAGCAGAATTTAGCAACACTTACCATGTTAGCTGAGATAAAAGAAACATGAAACACTTTTCTGAGCTAGAAAGAAAATATGAATTATAGACTAGTTGGTGGGAACCAGTGTTGGAAATGGATAAATGCTTACCATTACCAACTGTGACTCTGTTTTTGCCTGTGTATGGTGCAGAATTGTTGAGGTTCCTTTCATTCTGAGTCAAATGATGACTTGCTCCAGGGTCAAGATAACAATTGTCATCTGCAGGATTATTAGAAGATGCAACTATAGCAGGTATTGAGTTTTGATTTCCAGCATTCAAAGAGGAAGTACCATTGTTTTGTGAGTTTTGATAGGAGATATCAAACCGATGGTAACAGACATGAACAATATGACTAAACTTGCCACACAATTGACATTGTGGCTTCTCAGAGTTGGTTGAATTGTGTCCTCCATTATATCCATATCTACCCCTACGACCACGACCACGACCTCTGTAGGTGTAGTTGCTGGTATTTGAAATATAGCTTTGTCCTCGGCTGCATTGTATTTTCTTCCACCACCTCTGTTATTAGAGGAGGAGGTATAACAGGCAGACATAGAGGAGATGTGATCGATTGAGCTTTGTTGCTCAAGAACCCTAGTAGCATACTATGAACTGCTTCAATAGAGATCTTGTCATATCTAATGTTGATGGCAGTAACTACTGCATTATATTCAGAACCAAGGCCTCCAAGGAGATTCATAACCTGATCTTGTTCTAAGATAGGTTCTCCAATGGCTGATAGATTATCTGCAGCTCCTTTGACCTTCATGATGTAGTCTATCATGAACAGAGATCCTTTCTTCGTAGATTGTAATTCAAGCCGTAGTTGCATGATTCTGGCTTTTAAGGAAGATGAAAAAGTTTTCTCCAATGCATTCCAGGCAGAGTGAGACGTATTGTAGCCAATGATCTGTGCCATGATATCTGGTATGAGAGATGAGTATATCCAGCTGAGAATTGTGCGATCTTGTCTTCTCCAAGCGACAGACGATGGATTAATCACTCCTAGACTTAGCTCATTCTCTGGACAGATGGATGTGCTATCTATGAAGTCCTAAAATCCATTGGCAAAGACAACATTATCAATTTGAGACCTCTATAAGACATAATTTGATCGATCAAGTTTCACAGGTAGTGTATGATTGAGCATCTGATGAGTGGGAATGAACGTCATTGTTGTACTTTGTCTAGAACCAACTGAACCAGAGGTAGATAAAGATTGCTTAAATGCATAAGCCATGGCTGAAAAAAAGAGAGATACAAACTCTGATACTAAGAAAGAATTTGAGAATGTCAATCTCTGTTTCTCTACCTTCTAAGGTCAGAGATAACCACATATATATATATACAATCCTTGGAATGACTGTTACAATGAGAAACAATTAAAACAAGAGGAAACTAATTGCCATGACAACTGACATAACTAACATAACTATAATGTAACTAACTTTCTGTTACGTGTAACTAACTTAACTAAATTTCTGTTTACGTAACAAACTCTTCTAGCGTTGGTTTATCAACCTCCATTAACAAATTTCATGTCCACAATGGCATTTTTTACTTGCTTAATGGTACTACGGAAATGGGCATATATGATTCATTGATCTCTTCATCACATTACTTGATTAGTTCTAAGGAAATATGCAAATAAGAGGATTAGATTATGTGCACTGTATACCCTCATTTAATTCACTCAAATACCTAACAACATTAATTGAAATAAGAGAGTAGATATACTTGAATTTTTACTCTTTCTTTTATATGAACATGAAATCTGTTAAAAAATAATACAAATTATATTTTATGACCTCACCTCGCAGTGTAAGCTATTTAATTGAGATGATTTTTTGACAAAATTTCGTATATATCATTAAAATTATTCGTAAATCTTACTTTTTATTTGAGAGAAAGAAATACAAATTCAGATGTATTAATTCCACCCATTCGTATGCCATAATGAAGACATGTTACAATAAGCAATTGTGCTCTATGTAGATAATTCATCGATTATAACTAAGTTAAGCACTAGTTTAAGGGATTTTGACCAACAAAAAAGGAAGTTTAATGAAGGATAAAATCACTACGAATGTTTAACAATATCATCGTACAAATTCTTATTCATGACCAAGTTCATCAAGTGACATACATAACAAGGTCCACCATTATATCCTCAATGGCCATTGCCTATAACACCACCATCATCATCACTCTTTCTTTTACATATATAAAACGACATTGGAAACAATACTAACATACATATACTAATATATATACATGAGGTAATACAACAATAAGACACACACACACACACAAACACAGAATTATGGCTCTAGGTTCTTATAAAAAGGTTTCTCAAAGAGACCATAACAAGAATATCATAAGGTAAAGCTCGTCCGAAAATCAAAATGCAATGAGCATGAGGCTCTGTACTGTGGGATGATCAGTCCACACATGTTGGTGACTCTTCCGACCAATTAGGGTTCAGATACGATGTGCACAAAGACTAACACTACCCTGTTAGCATGGGTATTCTGATTGGCATACCATAGATTCATATCATAATAAAAAAAACATATTCATATCTCAATGTTTAACCCATGACATCAATCAAATGAGGAGCTATCAATTCAGAAGTCAATTCAAAATATATATTGGTTTATATCAAGAATTCAGATTCAACAATTGATCATGTTTTATCGTAACAAGGATAATAATCAACATATATATTTTCAAGAAGCATGATCCAATTTATATTAACAACTCAAATATTTATACTATTTCTCATGCATATGGAAAATTATCTATTTACCTGACTCGAAAGCAAACAGAACTCGAAAGCAAATACCGAAGGAAATCCTACTGATATCTCGCCGGTAGAATATTAGGATTATCTGAATAAAAATGAGACAAATTCAAAAACAACTCGAAAGAACATACAATCTATTTAATAAACCAAAGATCTATTCCATAGCCCTATATGTTTTAAACTAAACTAGTTATTTTCCCCAAAAATCCAAAAATTATTGTTTTCCCAAAATCTAATTCATAAGAAAACAAATAATAACACTTGATAATAATTCATTACATGACCCTCAATTATTCATCAAACCAATATGAAAAAAAGCTAATATTACAGCTAGGTACCAATATAGAATTTTATCTTATTTTTAGGGGTCAAATTGTAATTTTGTCAAATTAGAGGACCAAACTTAAAATGTCATAAATTCATGATTATACTGAAATTTTGCCCATAATTCATCCTCAATTTTATCCAGAATCTCAAATTATGCTCCAGGGACCATTCTGGAAATTTAGCAGATTTTTAGGGTTCAAATTGTAATTTTGTCAAATTGAAGGATCAAATTGAAAATGCCATAAATTCATAACTATACTAAAATTTTATCCATAATTCATCCTCAGTTCTGTCCAGAATCTCAAATTATGCTCCAGGGACCATTGTGGAGTTTTATCAAATGTCTAGGGTAAAATTGTAATTTTGTCAAATTGGAGGACCAAACTGAAAATGTCATAAGCTCATAACTATACTGGATTTATGCCCATAATTCATCTTTAATCCTGTCCAGAATCTCGGATTATGCGCTAGGGACCAATCTGGAATTTTTCCAAAGTTTGGGGACTAAACTGTAATTTTCACAAATTGAGGGACTGAACTGAAATTTTATCATCTTCAAACTCAAACCCAGAATTTCCACAGATCACCTACTAATATTTCAAGATTTCTAACTCAAATTCACCATTTAAACAAATTATAACTCAGAATTATTATCTTTACCTAAAATCTTCCAAAATCAACTAAATAACTCATTACCCACAACAATCAACTCATAACATTTAAATCAATCAACCCAAAACAAAATCTACAAAACCCTAATATTCAACAAAACATAAATTTAAAGCTAAAGAAAATAAATTTATACACATCAAAGCATAAATCTTACATTTTAACTTATTTTCTCTTACTGTCTTCTCCTTCCTTTATCTTTTCATTTTCTCTTCTTCTTCTTTCCCCCTTCTCTCCTGCCGGTTCTCTCTCTCTCAAATCAGATCCCTCTTCTTTTTTTTTCTATTTATACTTATCATGTTTTGTTTAATTACCACAATACCCTTTATTCATTTATACCTTCTTCTAAGCCTTCAAGGGCTTTCTTGCCTTTTTCTATTCTCTTTTATTTTCAAAACATCACACAGCTTGTCCAATATGGTGAAAGGGAACAAGGAAAGCATGAGGGAGTATGCTTAGAGATGAAGATATCTAGTTGCACATGTGTATCCTCCACTCTTGAATAAAGAAATAGTTACTATATTTGTCAACACGCTCAAAACGTCATACTAGGAGCATGTGATGGGTAGTTTGGCACCACAATTCACAGATGCTATGGAAAAAACTGAGCGTATAGAGCTAGGAGTAAAGAGTGAAAGAATCTCTGCACCTATGGAGAAAAAGGGTTTCAAAGGGAAGAAGAAGGAGGTTGATCATGTTAAAATTGGTTACAGGGGAAAGAAAAACCAATTCTAAAATTAAAACACTCCATCCCTTTCATTCCAAATCACCAACATCAACTCCAACTCTTTATACGCCGCTAGAAAACCTGAGCCACAAAATAACCAAGTCAAGAACCAGACTAAAAATTTTCAAAAGAAGAACCACCAAAGAGTCTGGGAACAACTATCTCCATTACCGCTATCTCTAAATAAGATGTACCAGAAGCTATTGAGCATCAGACATGTGCTCCTGTATCTTTGGTGCCTTTACAACCACCTTATCTCAATTGGTACAAGTCAGATCTCACTTGCGAGTATCATGTTAGTGTTGCAAGACATAACGTTCATATTTGCAATGGCTTCTAGAGGAAGCTCTTGCAATTGATTAAAGTTAAGCGGATAACATTTGAGGAGGCCTTAAACGTAAATACAAACCCTCTACCCAATCATATTTCGGGTAGTGGATCGGTAACGCACTAAAGGTGAAACACCTAATGAGTCTGAAAATGTTGAAAGTCCTTATAATGCTTCTTTCTTTTCTTTGGTTTTTACACGTCACACTTGTTTGAAAGTCTCCGAGCAGAGAAGATTTTGAAGGAATAAGGAATCTGAATTATTCAGACATGGAAGTGCCTTTCATCTTGAGTGTGTGCAAGTGAGTTAACACTTACCAAATGAAAACACTTTCTTGCTTATCCTTACAACACCAACTGGATAAGGCACAGTTCAAACCTCTTTCATTTTAGTTTATTTACTAGATGCCATGCCCACACGATGCCGCGAGCTTGTTACATGCTTGTCCAATTTCGTGAGTTTGTGAAAAAAATTATATATAAAAAATCATATGGAGAAAAATTATTGTAATCCACAATGTTTTCAAGGAAAAAACTAAAAAGCTAAATTCTCAACCAGCTTAATATTAAAAATATAAAATCGACAAAGATAATTTTGGAAAAAATCATAACAAAAAAAACGAAAGGAAAAAAAAACCATGTAGGAAAACACTGTAGCAATCTATAGTGTTTCATGAGGAAATCTACAGTTGTAATTCTTAACAGCTCAATATTAAAAATAATAAAATCGATAAAGACAATTTTGAAAAAATCATAACAAAAAAAATTATGTGGGGGAATACTGTAGCAATCCACAATGTTTTTTTTAAAAAACTACAAAGCTAAATTCTCAACCAGTTCAATATGAAAAAAATAAAATCTACAAAGACAATTATGGAAAAAAAACAAAAAAAAAATCATAAGAAAAAAAACCATGTGGGGAAACACTATAGCAATCCACAGAGCTTTAAAGAAAAAACTACAAAGCTAAATTCTCAACCAGCTCAATATTAAAAAAATAAAATCGACAAAAACAATTTTGAAAAAAAAACACAAAAAAAGAAAAAAAAAAGGAAAAAAAAAGAATAAGACAATTTTGGGGAAAAAAAGCAAAAAAAAAAAAAAAATAAAAAAAAGGAGAAAAAAAATTTTTGGAAAGTTAAAAAAAAATTCTCAACCAGTTCAATATTAAAAAAAACATTCGAGAAAGATAATTTTGAAAGAAAAACACGTGGGGAAACACTGTAACAAAACAAAAACCACATAGGGAAACATTATAGCAATCCACAGTATTTTAAAGAAAAAAACTACAAAGCAAAATTCTCAACCAGCTTAATATGAAAAAAATAAAATAAAAAAAATCATTTTAAAAAAAACAAAGAAAAAAGAAAAACCGTGTAGGGAAATATTATAGCAATCCAAAATGTTTTAAAGAAAAAAACTATAGAACTAAATTTTAATTAGTTCAATATTAAAAAAAAATCGACAAAGATAATATAAAAAAATAAAAAGAAGAAGAAGAAGAAGAAGATAATCTTGGGAAAAAAGAAAAAAAACATGTAGTAAAA
>Ga0307513_10004471_pt1 | contig 18666 bp, 22 predicted proteins | sample 15_EM_MG_FD_202174 | JGI IMG/M metagenome (GOLD analysis project Ga0307513, IMG submission 202174) | Populus trichocarpa ectomycorrhiza microbial communities from riparian zone in the Pacific Northwest, United States - 15_EM | ecosystem: Host-associated > Plants > Roots > Unclassified | place...
ACCCTCCTCCCTCCTCCTCCTCATCCACCCGCTCGCCTTTACGCATCACCACGCGCCCTCCATCTTGATGCACCACCACCGCTGACCCAGGGCGAACCCCAGGCGGAGGAGACGAGCCCGTCGAGGATACAGACGCAGAAGTGTAATGGGATTGATGTTGGTGTGGACCACCACCGCCCGGACGCAAGGCATCCGGGAAAGCCGACGACGACCCCGCCCCCGCGGGCGATGGTGCGTAAAACTGTTGCGGCTGCTGCTGCGATCCTGAAGCACCAATCGGTCCATTTTGTAGGTACGCCTGCCTCGTCTGCGAGTGCACGCCAGTGGGGTAATACCCACCCGCCGCCGCTGCCGCATCATCCGGATTCATCACATGCGGCGCACGCATCCCCATCGCCTCCATCTCCTTCGCACTGCGCTGCTGTTGCTGCTCGTTGCTATATTGACCCATCACCGCGCCCGCAGCCGCAATACCACCATACGCCGAGGACGAAATCCCAGCCGAGGAATGCTCCGAGCCCCCGCCCTGCCCATTACCCGTCAACACACTCGGGCCAGGCGACGGTCCTCGTCCCATCGGGTTAACATATGGGTAATTCGACCCACTGGACGTCGTATGCGTATGCTGCGTCGCAGGATATCCGCCTTCCGAGCTCATCCCAGAAGTGATAGGCGATGCTGGTGGATTGGAGTTGCTATTGGCGTAGTCATAACATTGCTGCTGTTGTTGCTGTTGTGGTTGACCATAACTTGGGTTTCTCTGATGCCTCTGCACCGGCGCAGCCGCCAAACCCGCCGCTGCACCCACACCTGAAGCTGTCACAACAGGCACAGGCGGCTGGTACGCATAAGGCGAGATGATGCCACCACCACCTGCACCCGCGCCTAACCGCCCGCCCATCCCATCATCTTCCATCATCTCCTCATCCCCCAGATTCATACGTGGCAACGTCGCACCACCGGCGGCACCATGTCCTTGATGTTGCTTAGAGGTGACATAGTCAGGGTCAAAATTGCCGTCAAACTCGAGCTTGTTGCGTCGTCGCCGGAGGAGGAACCAGATCAATAACACGATTACTATCGCACCACCAATACCTGGGGTTTTGCTAAGCCATCTTGGATCAATGGGAAAAAAGGACGCAACGTACCTCCAACGACACCGCCTACGATCGCACCTATGTTGGTCTTGCTGCTCCCATGGCTCGGCGCGTTCGTGTCGGGGGTGATAACGCTGCCAGGCGGTACGACGGACGTAACGGTAGTTATTGAGGTAATGACTTGTCCGTTGGAGGTTGTTCTGCGGGTGATAGAATTAGTAAGAGCAGCAACAAAATCATTGATAAAACGAAAGAAAGGTAAAGCAGGGTACAGAAATATGAGAAAGCAACAGAAGGCAGTGGGTCGCTCTTGAAAAACAAATAAAAAGGATCGTGGCAGTAATGTTTATGCTCGATTCATACTGGACTGAGATGCACAACGATGGCGTCGTTGGCAGCAAAAGGAAACAGAATTGAGAAGACGACGGAAATCAAAGCAAGCCACAGAAACGGGCCACCAGGCCTGTATGATGAGGTTTCTGTGGCTCCACCACAATATGAGAACAAAAAAAAAAAAAAAAAAGAAACGAAAGACGAGCATGCAAGTATCTCAGAGAACAACTCTTCTGGCTGACCTAGGAAAGCTTGACAAGAATATGCGTTACGCATCGAGTCAAAGACGAATGCACAAAGAGGATATGTCATGATCAACATAAGCATCCCGAAGGGATAGCGCCATGAATAGTCCAAGACATGAATAGAAAGAAGATATCCCTGCCCCGCTTTGCCACGGGTGCGCCTAGAGTAGACAAAGGAAAGAAAGAGGTCCAAGCCAAGCAAAGGCGGAACAAAAGTGAAATCAACAGCAAATTTGCACAAATGAACGCCATAACGGAATCAGGCAAAATGAAGGAAAGGGAACAAAAAATATCGACAAAATGAAATAAAGCAGGATAGAGAAAAGCCACAGCCACAAACGGAAGGGGGAAGACCCCATGAAGGCAGTGCTCAATCCACACTAGACTGAAATGCACACAACGACATGCCGTCGTTCGCAGCAAGGAAGCAAAAGACCGACTAACAGACATCGGACTATCATGCCCGGATGACGAGGCTTCGGTATACTCCACCAAAGACATAAACCATCACGGGAACTCCCAAAACGAGAAACGAGAGGAACTGAAGGGAGCAGAATAAAACACGGGAACGGATAAGGAGATCGGTACCATGAATAACCCAAGACATCAATAGAAACGAATGCCCCTGCTGACGCGCCATATCCCAATCCCATCGATAGCGGATGATTCGCATTGCGCAAAAAGGGGAAGGAGGAGATGCCTACCCCGCAGACGTCACGGGTGCGCCGGCAGGAAAGAAAAACCGTGAGAGGCACAAGCCAAGCGAAAGTAAAAATCAAGAGCAAAAGTGTGCAAAAATGAACGCCATAACAGAATCAAGCGAAATGAAGCAAAGGAAAAGAAAAGGAAAATATGAATGATAATACGTACACAGCGGTACTCTGCCATACGCTCGTTGAAGAGCTCGACAAGGTCGAGTAAGTCGGAGTATCCGACGTGCTGAAACTCGGCGGGCTGGAGCTCGAGAGAGAGGTATTATCTGAAAAGCTGCTGCTGCTCGAGCTCGATGAACTTGATGAACTTGAGGAGCTAGACGGCGTGGTGGAGGGAGACTCTGTCGACGAGGACACAACAGGTGGAGTAATGGGGGGGGTTACTGTGGACGAAACGGAGTCAGTACCAGGCAGTGAGGAGAACAGTGAGGAGGCAGATGAACCAGGCGGGGTGACGCTTGGGGGCAACGAGGACGTTGGGTCGCCGACCCCACCCGCCGTCGTCGACACCGACATCCTCGAGAGAGAAAGGGAGGTAGTAAGAAGGGAAAATAAGTAGTCCTCTAGACAAGAACGCGGAACAGCATAAGAACAGGGTAAGGCCAACCAGTGCCTCGAGGACAACCAATTAACCTTGTTTAGCTCTTCGTCATTCCCTAATATCGCACCGCACCGGGCTGTCTGCCTGTCTGCCCTCCGAGGTGATCGATTAAAATACGGCCAACCGTTCCCCATCCGATTCTGGCCTTGTCACCCCCCCTCAAAAGGGAAATGTAGTGTAGTCACTCACCAACAGACATTGTTCACGTCCTACTCCGTGTCCCAGGGTATGATGAAAAAGAGCGGTTCTGTGCGACGTTTATACAACGTGCTGGTTATAGTATGGGACAGGATTCGTGAGCTCATTTCTCGCCAGGGCCGGTTTGTTTATCCACAGAGGAATGATGCGGCTTACGTAATATTAACAAGAACCTGGGCAAAAACTTTTCAGCCACTATACTCAATCCCATATTACTAGGCGAACTGCGCTCGAAATTTTACTAAACGACCAGGCGAAATACGCTCCAATTATGTCCAATATTCTACTTCTCTCAAAGCACTTTATCGGTCACCGGTCACCGGTCGCCGGTCTGAACCGATCCGAACAGCATTTGCTGGGTGCACCACTTTATGACGATCGCCTTCTCATTCATGGCTCCATGGATCGGTTCGATTCGGGTACTGCGCATCAAAGCATCTAGGACCCCGCCTTTCTAGAGCTCAGCGCTGTGATACGAAGCAGTCAACGGCAACTCTACCTCCCTACGAATCCTCTAAAAGCCGCTCCAAACTCCGTTGTGGACCCCAAGTCCAATCTTCTTATCGAAAGGGTTGCCATGGAGGAGTTCGTAAACTTGTTAACTTGACTTCGCCTTGGGTACTGGAATTACGTTCACGATTTTCCCATTACTTGTTACCTGTTTCTCTCTTAGGTATTCGAAACTCTGAGTGCGACAAGGATTCTTCACCATTCTTCTTAACTATTCAGGCGCACATCTAGCCTGAAAACTTGGATCAGCCCCTGGACGGGACACGGCCCTATGCGATCGACGTCCAACCTAGCAATTGGAAGACCCGCTCTAAAATCAACCAAGATTCGAAAGGAATCGGATAACCACCCAACCCACCTGGTTCGAACGCTTCTCATCGTATTGGTCAACAAGGAGGAATCTATGCACCGACCCGCCAGAAGTTCAGGTTGCCATACAATCTTATGATTCCAACTTTGTTTGCAAAGTACCGACATCTTCGAACGAGTGCACTCGAAGTTCCACTGGAATTATGACCCTTCGATTTCGTATTCGACTTTAGAAGCGTCAAATGTGATTTCATTCCCACACCGTTCGTTCCAAAGTGCGGATTTAACGCAACAGCACGAGCAGGTAAATTCAACGCTATCACCAAATGTCGACCTCACCCCTACCCGGAAAGGCATACCACCCCTGTTGCTGTTGACCTCTCGGTTAACCGACAACGAGGTTGAAGCAGTCATGGCCATGCGGCCGCCATCCAAACACATACACACCCTCTCTCTCGCACCACAACGACCACCATGTCCAACGATGTCCAACCTACACCTACGTCGTCTTCCGTACCAAGACTCATTGACATGTCACAGGAAGACGCCCAGAAAAGAAGGGACGCAATGACCCCCCGCTTTTCCATCCGACCCTCGGCTTTGCTGAATTGTCCAGTCGCGAGTCGGACCAAGGTGTGTATTAGCCCTATCCAGGTTTTTTTCTCTCGATTCCCTGTTACTGAAACTTATAAATCATGATACCCCATCCAATAGACGCGCTCTGGCACCCCGCAAGGCAACGAACGGATGGCACGTCTCGCAGCTGAAGTACTCCGAGTTCGAAGGATGCAGAACCTCCACCAAAGCACCCGTCGCAGAGCCGCCGCAGACGAGGAGCACTCCCAAAAACAGCGCGACGAGGTTCACATTCTGATGTTCGCCGCAGAAAAGGGCTTCAACTGGACATCCCTCGAACCTCAACTCGCTCTGGCGCTCGCTCATGCAGTTCGTGACACCCTCATGGCCGAGGAAAAGGCAGCGAAGCTCCGTATCAAAGAATGCAAAGATCGCCTGGAAACACTCAAAGACGCTGCAGATCATGTCCAGGTTCGAGCTCAAGACGCGGGCGAACAAGTTGCCACCCTGGTGGAGTGTTTCGACCGAGAAGGAATTCATGTTGATCTGCGCCCTCAGCGCTTCGAGCCTTCGTTCTACGTCCCTGATGATCCACAGCCTCTTTCCTCGTCCGATGTTGAATTTTCAAGTGGTTCGGACTGCAGGTCAGTTTCCGAGGTTGACCAGCAATCGGACTTGTAACACGCGACTCCTTGCGTCTTTTCATACACTTACTGGTGGTTGAACTACGGTTGATCGGTGTTTTATATTCCTCAATTCTATATCTTTGGCCTGCGGCCTCGTTGCTTTCATTTTGGACGTCTAGATTCCGGAATCTGTAGTATATCTACGTCCATACCTAATGGCAGATGAGTTCTGTTGCAAACGCAATGTGTGCCTAGAAGGCTTTATATTCAGGATGAGACGAAGTTGCCGGTAAGTAAATGAGGTTAATCATTTGGTGATGAAGGCATCAAGGTGGGGTTTTTTTTTTTCTCTTTTGGTTACTTTTCGTTTCTGTTTCTAGGCTTATGCGCCGCAATTTGTCGGGACTTTACGGAGATGGAGATTGCTTGCACTCGAGCCCTTTCTCTGCCTTACCTCCGTTATTTGCGTTCATCTTACACTCGATCGAACCTAACCCTATCTAACTTGCTCCTTCTCCTTTTCCCGCAGCCTCAAGCTCATCAAAGGATCCCTGGACTGAGTGGATCAAAAAGCGCTGATCGCATGGGTGCAGCCCCGTGTTGTCGAGGGAGCAAATTGGGGAATGGCGACGAGGTTAGAGGAGTGGGTTGATAAGTTGAAGAAGCTGGAGGAAGGGATTGCGTCGGAGGTGTTGGTACAGGGTCTTGATTTTTTTGCCTGTTGCAATGTTGTACTTCGTTTTTGATTATGTTGAGAGGAATATTTTCTGCAAGTATTTTTCTCAGTAAACAAATTTCAGTCAAGCAAGCTGAACGTTAGGTCGATGAAGTCGAGCCGTTTGCTCACGTTACGTATTCTGCCATCATGACCATAGGTGGTAGCTTTTCCACCACGGTAGCCAATGTCAGAACCCTCACTCCGTGGTTACGGGTACAAACGTCTTAATTACCGGCGGTACGTCCAATCAGAGTGTTGCACGCACGCACGCACTGAGCATCAGTAGGTCCAATTCCCCTAGGTTTATGTCCTTATTTGATCCATAAACACGATAGGTTTCGGCAAACTGTCTGAAAAAGCCTCTCCTCGGGCGTTCCATCTTGCTGATTCCGATCTCTCTCATTCCACCTGCCTAATAAACACCCGAACCAAAATCCTGGAACATATGAAAGGCTGGGCACTACGCAACATCGAAAGATGACAAGTTCGTTATGTGGCTGCATGGCCCTGCCGAGGGTGGAAAGACGGCTATAGGGAGGACTATGGCCAAGTGGTGCGAGGAAGAGCAAGGAATCTTGCTTGGCGGATTCTTCTTTTCGCGCGCCGATGGGACAGGCGCTCAACTAGCTTCCCTTGCACCCACTCTCGCATATCGGATGGCTGTTCATACGTTTAAAGATGCAAGGCAGGCGATCTCCGAAGTTGTCGGCTACGACCCACATATCTTTCTGGCACCCTTGGCCGTTCAGCTGAAGAAACTGGTGTTGGAACCTTTGGACATCCTGTCCAGCATCGCTCCCTATGTCATCATTCTCGATGGACTCGACGAGACACTCTCGCCCGATGATCAACAATTAGTCCTCGATGTCATATCCGATACGTTATACCCCTTAAATCAAACACTACGCATCCTCATTTGCTCTCGTCCGGAGCCAACCATCGATACCGCATTCAACGACCCCAACTCTCTATTGAACGTCATCTCAATCAAAATCTCACTGAACGATGACGTGGATTCCGACGCCGATATCCGTGCATTCCTGGTGGAGAAATTTGCCAGAATCAAGAAACAGCTTCCGCATTCTCCAAGCGGGGAATGGCCACCTGCAAATATTGATTATATGGTAGCAAAGTCGTCTCGCCAGTTTATCTTTGCTGCCACGGTCGAGAAATATGTGTGATCCCCCAAGCATCGGCACCAAGCTGTTACGCGGCTTGAACGCGTGTTGCTACTACCGCACCTCGAAGACAAGAAAAAGCATCCGTTCGCCGACCTCGATGCCTTATATACCCTCATCCTCAGATCGTGCAATGACGTCGACATGTCCGTCAAGGCCGCAGCAGTTTGTCTTGAATACTTTAAATATTTCAACACCATCTCGCCCGCGGATCTTGCAGAGGTCCTCGTTCGATTTTCAGGCGACCTTCTGGCCATTCTGGCCGTTCTAAAGGAGCATACTATCTTATACCCTTGTTGCGGCAGCTTGAAAGACATGTCGTGGGTTATTTCTAGCTCTACGCTTTGTTTGCATGGAATTGATGCTGCATCATCCTAGTCATCCACGTTTATGAGAATCTTGTCGAATACTTCGACCAAAATTTCTTCCCTCCGGTCGGTGGAGGTCGGATATTTTTGCTAGGGTGGTCAGTGAGGGCCGTATCTGGAGTGACCGAAACAAGGGCAATGGTGATGAGGGCAATATGAGGGTGCACATAGAAAGTGATTCTGAGTCTGACTACTCCATGCTAGGCATTCAGAGCGTCTCCAACTTCAGCGACGACTCTGAGTATTCCGGCGTCTCCAGCATCAGCGACGACTCTGAGTATTCCGGCATCTCTAGCACCAGCGACGACTCTGAGGATTCCGCCAAACGAATTCGTCGGGGGCAGGCGCAAAGCCAAAGGGCCAGAATCAGCCAGTTACCGGGTTTCTGATCTGACACCGCTGTCCATTTCACCTGCATGGGACGAAATCAATGCCCAGCTGAATATTCGCTTGACAGGTCCAGATTCCCTCCAGGTCTTTGCGACGAGGCCCACTTTACTCGCTCGTGTCTTACTAAGACTTCATTAGTCCTCCTTAATGACCTTACGCAAGCAAAAGCTGCTCTCTTCTGCCTCGAGCAGATAACAGATGAAAACACTACGGAGGACCTGCGCGTTGCTTTGCAAAACTCCTTCCTCATTCTCTTACCCATGCCTGCCAGTCGCCCGAACTGACGACTAATATCCAAATTTTGTTAACTCAGCACCCTACCTTATGCGAAAGACTTCCCCCGGTGACAACGAAAGCGATTGTAGGCTGCTTAAGTCGTTTGCCCTCTCCGACAAGGTCCCAGGAACCTTGGACCGTTAGAAGTCTTATTTTCCCTTTCGTTTGCTTTTTATTTATTTTTGTTTTTTTGACCTCCTATTTTAGCCAAAAGGAGGTTCAAATGCACATGTAAAACTCAATTAGGAGAAGTATGAGGCCCCAAAGACTTGTCGCACACAGCGTTGGGTAAGGCGCTGATCGTCAGCGGCCGATTGCAGAATCCAACTGACCGAGCCAGCGGTGGCACATAAGTGCCGCTTACCCGCCAGTCCTATCGTACTCGCCGTCGATAGACCGAGAAGGAATTGTTGATCGGCGCCATCAGCGATTCGAGCCTTCGGTCTACGTCCCTGATGATCCACAACCTCGTTCCCCATCCGATGCCGAATTTTCAAGTGGCTCGGACTGCAAGTCATCTGAGGTTGACCAGCAATCGGACTTGTAACACGCGACTCCTTGCGTCTTTTCATATACTTACCGGTGGTTGAACTACGGTTTATCGGCATCTTATATTCCTCAATTGTATATCTTTGGCCTGCCGCCTCGTTGCTTTCACTTTGGACATCTAGATTCCGGAATCTGTAGTTTATCTACGTCCATACTTAATGGCAGATGCGTTCTGTTACACTCGACGCGTGCCTAGAAGGGTTGCCCAGGTCCTCTTTAGCCACTCCAAAACAGAACTGGAAGCGCGTAAAGTTATCTACATCAACAGGATGAAACCGTTCCCCATAGCCCGTAACTAGTACCTCTTGCCCCCCGGGAACAAGCATTTCATAGTACTTGGTAAAGTCAGAATTGGAGTGTACTTTCGTCAGGGAATAGGAGAAGTGTGTATCTATTGACCACACAGACGAAATACCTGAACTAAGTATCGGGAATAATATTTGTCTATCAAAGATGCCACTGCTCGCACAAACATTATCCCAAAGATGGCCGTAGGCACTAGCGCGGACAGAATGGCTATATTATTTATTGCTAGGGAAACTAGATCTATCATTTCTTTGTCGGATGTTCCTTGGCTAACGAAAGTGAAAACCGTGAACACACCGGGGAAGAACGTGATAACTTGAAGAACGAGGACTGCGAACAAACTTGACTGAGGGGGGTGACCTTCGGAGGAGCCGAATAAGCCCAGACGAAGAAGAGCTTTTACTTGTCGCTGGATGACTAGAGGTCCACTGATCAGAGCACTCAAGATTGATAAAACAATGATGTCCACCCACATTTTATGATGGTCACGTTTTTAATAGAGGGAGGAACTAAACGAGACAGGCGATCTCTTGAGGGCCCCAATATGATCTCTCCAAGAGGATATCGACACTACTACCATAGCTGGCTGGAACATGATTTTGTTTGCAAGATTGACCCCTTCCCCGAGTCGTTTTGCAATTGTATCGACAAAACAAACGAGGAGAAAGATCCAGACGTTGAAACCCACGAACAGAAGAAGCTGTCCGAATGCGATGAAATAGTAAATTATCCGGTCTATAGGACGTCTTTGAGAGACTTTGAGGTTTGAATTAGTGGTGCCACGGGGGAAGGTAAAGGACTCAATGACGCACATCTCTCAAGGACCCCGACGAACCTGCCGGTATGGTATCGAATGACAGAGGGTAACATAGAGGGCAATGCGAGGATAGGAACCCGTAGATGGAATATTAAGGGACCGAGGCAAATAAAGAATAAGAAGATGGAGGGTATGTAAATTATGACAACCAGATGCACCTCCTCCAGGGTACCCTTAGATAGAGTTGGACCCATGGGAAGTTGAAAGTCTCTGGTATGTTCTTCAAAGTAATTGGGGGGGATATGTTTTACGGCAGGAAGTACTTTGGCGCCGTAAATGACCAAGAAATAGGCAGAACTAACGATCAATGGAATCGGAGCGACACTCCCTGAGCGAAAGTCAATAAAAGGAAGAGTAATCCGGTGTGACTAAAGACGTACCCATGTCCAAGAGGTGATCAAGGGGGTGTCGGGATTAAAAAGCGACACCTAGGGTCGATTTTTTTCTTTCAGCGGTGAGAGGCTGACTTACCTACTACGTAATCAGGAACAAGTCTATATATGATAATTATTACATCATCAACATCTTGATTTCCTCCCCCTTGCCTCCCCCCAACTTGAACCTTTATTGAACAACGAACAGGGCTCGCACACCCAATTTATAAATATTATAAATGATATTTCTGCACATTCCTGTACATTCTGTGAGTTAAATGAATAATATACAAGCCAAAATGTGCTGGTCCACTGTCCATTGAATATCAGTTGCGTCACGAGATGACGAACACGAAGGGCTGATCTTAATGGAAATTCATAGCAGTGAGTCTAATACAAGATCGAATGATGACTCATCGAACTCACGACGAGAATACGTACCATTCAAATAGTTCACATACTTCGACTCGCCGCGAACCCTACACTGAGTTCTCTGGTACCATGAACGCCAGGTTAGTATGCGTCGGAACGGTGACCGGCTAGTTGGTTTACTGACCTTGGCCAAAGTTCTTCAACACCAATTCAACACTATGGCTGCCACGATGCGCCCTCATTTCTAACCCTTGCATGGAGTATACCTGAACTTTGAGAGAGAAAATCTGATAACTTAGGTTTCGAGGATGGTACAGAGGATTTTTCTCTAATTAACATCCCGGCCATATCAGAGCGCCCAAAAGTGGGATGGCGAGAACGAGGAGGACAGGCATTGATTTTCATGGTGACGGTTAACACTGGAATAGCCTTTCCTATACTTTCTCGACGAGGAGAAGATAGTTGTGGTTATACGGGTGATCTTGGATGAAGAAGGATGATGCTCCAGGAGTTCAGGTAAGTCAACGACGTCCTGATTTAATACATAATTTTGTACGCAGAAAATCCTTAGTTCCACTCCGCATTGTCTTGGACAAGCGTCGGTGAAGCGTCCCCCTATCGTTGTCCGTTATTATGTCCAAAAAATCTCCACATTCGGGCCCAGAGAGATCCCAACTTAATCAATAATATTTCCACTTCCATTTCGTGATGGCGGGACTAAGTCAGTAGTCGAGCCTGAATCAAATTTTCAAGAAAGACAAGATCGTCTTGATCCGTGTAAGCCTGGATGAAAAGCAGAGGAAAATAATAATCTAATGCACGATGAGAAACATCATGGTTAACGTTGTCTACTCAAAAAAAAATTCTACATTTTCTGCATGAATCTCCGCACTTTTTTTTTCGCAGTTGTCCCTCCAAGTCCGAGTCAAACTAGATGCACTAGCTTTATTCCACCAGAAATTGACCTACTCATTGCAAATGCTACCTGTCCCCTTAAGTTGAAGAATCCGAATCCAGGGGCAGAATTTCGACATTCCAACATTTTATTCGGCAAACATGCCTGTTTGCAACGAAGGTATATTTTTTCTGCAGAATAAGGATAGTTCATGACCCGAAGTCTCATAATGTTTCCCGACCTCAACACGTCGGGTTTTTCATCAACCATATTCAACCACCCTCGTTCCTCATAGACCCCATTGGCACTGTCTATTTCAGCGGGAAAGAGCCAAGAGCTGAGGTAGGTTTGTTATAAGTCCTCAACGTACTCGTGGAATTAAGCGGAAATGTACCATAGATCCAAAGCGTACCTCGACTGTGCCAACGATTGCAAGGAGGTAGGTACTTGTGCGAACCTCTTAAACGTGGTGCATGGCCACCTACTCGTCATAAAATAGCACTGCTGCTGTTGCCTATTCTTCGTCTTGATGAATGCGCCCCGGCCATAGAAGAGAGATCGAACCAAGAGGATGTTGAAGTGATTAACTGTGGGCTGTGATGGGCCAGCTTTGAATGTAAAAATTAGCGGGAAGATGAAGGGGAAAGCGGCGTGGTTGTCTTACTGGTCATCGAGAGAAGGGGCCAGGCGTGGCGATCACGAGGCTCTGGGTGATGGAATGAGCAGAGGACGAGAAGGAAAAGATGAGATTGGTACCGGATCTAGCACTCTTGCTCGTCATCTTGGGTGTGCCTCGTCGGGGGGTCAACATTACTTGGTAGGTTAGCGCAACGGGCCATGGTGTGGAAAGTGAAGTTTCATAGGTTGGTTCGACGTGATGTGGAGGGGTTCCGGCGATGAAAAATAGTCACTGAGGGTGCTTATGAGTGAAGGATGAGGCAGGGTTGAAATCTAATGGTGCCTACATTGTATTGGAATCGCGTAAATACCCAACTTTTCATTTTCCCGTCGCCATTGTGACTTGTAGAAGCAGATATACTTCCTCATTGGCGCGTGCGGCCATTCCAAAAGTCACGCACCTAACAATATTAATTGTCGACCAAGGGCCTACTTCGATAGTTAAGATTATTAGGATCCGTCGACTCCACAGTGGGTCCTATATTCATTACTATCTCGCACCCATGAGAGAGAATGATGACTGAGCCTTCACAACCTAACACCCGCGGCCTCTGAGTCTATCATTTGTGTTTATCGATTATCTGTACTCGCTTTACCCTTAGTATCTGCTAGAACTTCGATATATGTGATGTGCCTACGGGATCACGATATATTGACGATATATGAACTTAACCCTCATCTTATCATGGCGAGATAAGATTGTGATCGGGCGGTTGTTTTGCCCTTTATTTGGTTCAATGGCTTCGCAAAAATTGACTTCGTTCTTATTGGACCATTTTCCAATGCTCCCCCTGGAACTTTTTCGCCCCATAATTGAGGAGGTAGACGACAGTAACACTATCTGTTCTCTAATCTTGACATGCAAAGCTTTTCAACACGACGCCGAGCAACGGCTGTACCATACACCAAACCCAGCACACCCTAAAGTTTTGCGCCTAGACTATACTCACGTCGCATTTCTCTCCACCATGACTACCAACCCCCGACTTGCTTCCCTCGTACACACTTACTACCTCATCGACGTTGTATCACGCGGAAACCCTCTCTGGGACTTGGCAAAGCTGGGGTTTCGTGCCATGGTCAACCTCAAAGTCCTCCACTTCCGTGCGTTCTCTCGCCAACCAGCCGCCGTGCTCCTCAAAGATTGTCCCTTTCAACTCGAACATCTACATTGGGAAAGTCATTTTGATGAAGTAGGGATGGCGTGCACGATATTACCCCAGCAACCGAAACTACGACATCTCTACCTCGAATGTGATCCGCACACAATCGAAAGACACCTACGCGAATTGAATATGTTTCACCATGCCTCACCCCCAGCAAATCACCTTTTCGCAGACGATTGTTGTCCGAACCTCCACTCGCTTGGGGGGAACCGAGTGACGATAGAGCTTTTACTTCCTGGCCGCAATATACGCAAGCTCTCTTGGAACCCAACCAATGATAAATACGGACGGGTCTCAGAGTCGGTTGCACAAGGGCTCAGTCGTCTCGAAACAATCTCCCTGCCTGGTTATCTTATACGTTGCTCCCCAGACACACTCATCCATCTGCGCGAATTACGCGTCCTGGAGATTGTAAATTCAGGTAGCGGTGAGCGCCACGAACAGGAGGTTGGAATCATCAAGCGGCTGCCTAATCTCCGCGAACTCGTCATCTCTATCGAATCGAGGAGAACTAATATCCCTTTCCCAGATATTGTCGAGCGCCATCAATGCATCCAACAATACTTTGCGGAATGCCCACACCTCCATTTGGTTGATTTCTTCAGTTCGTGGTCGGTGACGAACGAAATCTGGTACCAGCGTTGGACGAGAGGCGATGCAAGGCCCACGTTGGTGTCGTACGCTGATGTTCGCGAGGGCAGGTTTTAGGATGGGGTGGTGCATTCAACCATTGCGAGTTTGGGCCGCCCTACCTCTCGGATACTCACAACGTCATATTGAATCCTCCTTGATACATTTTTTGGTCAAACACAATGCTTGGAATTGTGTTGTTTCAGTTCTCTTTACCAACGGCCTCTCCCTCTCGGATACTCACAACGTCATATTGAACCCTCCTTATTACATTTTTTTGGTCAATCGCAATGCTTGGAATTGTGGTGCAGAATGTTGTTTCAATTCTCTTTACCAACGGCTCTCATAATCCTTCCTTGCTGCTTGGAGTGCCTGTATAAATCCCGTCTCGAATTCCCAATAACTTCTTCCATGATCAGCAGTGCATCCACGGGCCCAGGCACCTTTGAATCCGATTTCGTTCGCCTAGCTTTATTCCACCAGAAAATTAACCGTACATTGCAAATACTGTACTGTTTCGACCGATTATTCATGTCATGCATCACGGTGTGTCGTGAACTGAACCAATATACAATTCATCACGCATCACAGGAATCAGTGAACCAACGGTGAACACTACCGAAAATGACGACAAAAGTGCAAAAAAATATCTCTGTGTATGCTGGCTGGTTTGTGAACAATTTTTTTCGCGTGTCACGCATCACTGCATTGAGTTGTGAACATCAAGTCCAGTGAACTATGGACGTCACGCATCACAAGGCGTGAACAATTGGTCGAAACGGTACAGTAGCTGTTCCAACTTCCTTTCGTGAAAATTTAGAATTTTAAATACCCACCTTGGGTATAGTTTCGAGGTTCAGGAATCCGAATCTAAGGAAAGAATTTCGGAATTCCATCATTTATTAGGTGAAGAGGCCTGTTTGAAACGAAGGAATGGATAGAGTTCTGCTCGTATGGGGTCTACATACTGCACTCGCCTGTTTCTTCCGCACCCTTGGCAGCAGTTCGAAGGCCTGTTAGGCCGGTTCTTTGACAGGGCGGAAACCCACCTAAGAGGGGGTATCCCACTGGTATCCCGCACGGATAAATCTAAATGGAGATATATCCCTCCCTCTAAAGTTCCTCGAGGCATCCCTTCGGGATGGTCGCAGGATTTTGTGATTGTCGATTCTGTGTATTTTTAGAGAGGTATCCTACCAAGATGTTTCCGAGTCATTTTTTTGGCCATCATGGGCATCGATTAGATATGTTTTCCATAGTATCTATTTTTTGCCCCCACAAATGTGATGTCCCACAACATTCTTCCAATCTCAGGTAACAGGGCAAAAGGAATGAATAAACATCGCAATTGCAGTGCGAGTGTCGAATGACACTGCCGCGCAGGATTGCGAGGGTACGGGACGTTGTCCGCTGCCCTTGTATGCCGAGTTCCCGCTTGCTCTGTTCCTCGAGCCCATTGGTGATGCCGTGGTAAAGCCTTCTCATTCGCGTTCATGTCTTCCTGTGCTCACTGCGGTTGTTCTAGATCGTTGACTCAATCGCTGGTGTTTGATTCGCCGCTGCGGCTACTAGAGGATTGGTAATGGTTGTCGTTGCCTTCCTTCCTAGGCCTTGGTGTCATTTCTTTCCCTTCTTGCCGTCGTCACCGTCCCTCATTGCCGTCGTCATCATCGTCGTTGCCGTCCCTCCTTGCCGTCGTCGTCGCCATCCCTCCTTGCTGTCATCGTCATCGTTGCCATCCCTCCTTGCTGTCGTCGTCGTCGTTGCCGTCCCTCCTTGCCATCGTCATCGTTGTCGCCTTCCCTCCTTGCTGTCATCGTCGTTGCCGTCCCTCCCTGCTCTTTTGATCCCGCCTGTTGTGTTCGATCACCTCGCTATTACGGGCATTACCAGAGGCCCAACCAAACTTATGTGAGAGGTCAGTTTACTCCCAGCTGATGTATCTCGGAACAACCTACCTAAGGCTATTGAATATTTTTGTTATTCCTATCATAATCGGCATTTCAATAGGTGAGACTCAATCGGATTAGGATATAGACCTACTTGTCTTTGCCGCATCTGCTGTAGCAGCTTCGGACTTCAGAAGCATATCGATCTCCTCTTCAAACTTGGCAATTTGTATCGTACGGGACAGCCCATGCCAATGGCCATGGCACTTATATGCTTCTAGCCTGACTCGTGAGGGCAGTCGGGCGGCACTGCGGACGAGAGTGGATGTCGATCAGGAAGAGATCAATAAAATTGAAATTAAATAGAATGAGAAACATACAAGTCGAACTTTGTATGCCACGAAACTCTCCCGTCTCGCAACGTAAGTAGGGCCAGTGTTGAATTAGCCACACTCCTTGTCAACCTGATTGTTAGCCGAGAGAACACCCCATCAGCTCAAAACAAGCAGCTGCGTCATTGATAGGTATTCACCTGACGATGTTTAAAACGAGTGCGATTTGTGGCACCAACAGCCTGAGAGCCTTCTTGAATGCCGGTAGATGGAAGTCGACAATAGGTGGTGCTGAGAAAGACAGAGCATCAGAAATGAAAAAAAAAATGAAAGGGCGGCCTTGGGTGAAGGACCTGGGAGAGCGTCGGTTAGATGTTCGCATCCCTGTCAGACTATGGGCTATGATATATGATCAGTGGTGAGATGAAAAAGATGATATCGAACATCAAACGACACCTATTGCTCCAATCTGCACACTTATGTGCAGGCTGAGGGAGGTTGAAAAAGACGAACGGAGAGACATGGTTTGAGTTGTATGTACCGTGAAAACAAATAAAGGCTTACGAGTGAAAGTCGCACGTTCAAATAATAAACATAACTTGGGTGGTAGTATATCAAGAAATATGATATCTACTCCGATTTTTACACCATGGAACTGCCTGATTTTTTACCTTTCTCGTGATGTAAATTTCGCCCATAAATGAAAACGAAAAAATAAAGGTCAGACGAAAACCGGAGAGTACAGAGATGCAACCGAGTTTCATATAGGAAACTCAACCTTCCTTGTGCCACCATGGGTAGCTCTCATTTATACAACACACCTGAGGAGAAGAACGCTGCCAAGGCCACCATTAATAGTAAATGGAACTAAGGATATGGAAAATATGTTTATTATGTTATGAATGTGAGCAACATTGAGGCTGAAACTAAGGAGCCCGTTCAAGTGACTGCTCGGCCAATTTTGGAATCTAAGAGTGTTCAGTCCCACTTGGGCAAGTTATGTGGGCCAGATGAAAATGCCTACCTCGACAGCATTTGTGAAAGAAAGTAATAAAGAAGACTTGAGCCCATTCCATCCCATTCCGCAATTTTTGTCGTTCGTGGTTGACCTGACACGCCAATTGGACTCTGACCAGGAAACCTCGCAACGGCAACGCAGGTGTCAATTGACACTGCTGTGCTGCGCTGCGAGGTTAGGAAGGTCGAAGCAATTGCAAACCCCGGCGCAGAGCAAGCGCTGGGACGAAACTCCATGCTAGCCATTGACGTTGACTCGTCGTTGGTGCACAAGGGTCGATGCTTGCATTGTCATTTGGCAGGGCATTTCATCGATGCCGACAGGGGATCCCCGTGGTTGCCATTGCTGAACCTGTCTCGCTTTGCCCGGCGAGCGTTTGCGAGGAGAGATTGCATCGCCATCACAGGAAGCACCTGGTCTGTGGTAGTGTGTGCGTTAGTGGGTGGATGACCGGCAGCATGGGAGTAGTTGCCTGCGCTCCTATCCCATTCCCGTCCCCCTTACTGTTGGATGGCATATAATTTTTGTGGCCGCCTTGCCACTCATGTTCGTTGCTGTCGTGGAGTGGGTGTTTGGGTTTGCATTCATCTTTTTTGATATCAGTATGACCAGTGCTCACCGGCATCACCGCGCGTTTGAGGGACTTCTGGGAGAAAGACGTTTTGGAGGAGGGGCATATTGCGCCGTTCGTGGATGTCGATGCGTTGGTGATTGAGGCACCGGGGTCTCTGATGATGGGTGGGCTGCATAAACTGACACCTGCGCTGTTTTCAAGAGTTCCACCATCCTTCGTGGGCTAACAAACTGACTTCGTCAGTAGCGCACGATGAGTCGATGTATTCTGTCGCGTGCACCAACATCTATAGTCCATGCATTTCCTTGCCCCTCCCTCTTTCACGCTGCTCAATGCCAGCCATAAGCATTACAAAGCTTCAAGCTTCAACGTTGACACACAATGCCCACATTCCTCATTGGAGGGGAGAGGCAGTGGTGGTCGGAGGGAAGCGGTGTCATGGCAACATCGGGGTTGGCCATTCTTGAGCAGTGGAATTGTATTAATTTGTGAGCCATTTGGAAACGAAATGGAATGGGACTTTTACTCACCTAATTCTCGTGCTTTCGAGGCCACCATGCACAATGACGAGGTGCCAAACGAAGCCCATGAAGGTATAATTAGTGTCATCAATTTTAAAGCAGAGCTTGAATTCCGTAAACGCCCTCGACCTATGTACGGGTCGGCGAGGGTTGGATTATTGGGGTTTTAAATAGTAGGTAAAGGAATTTTGAAAAAAAAAACATATTTCTGCCATGGAGAAATGAGGCAGCCTGAGGATGGTTAAGGATGGTTTGGATGGTGGTATTGGATCCCTCATTGATGGACCCTCTCGGGAAGATGGTAGATGGCAAAAGCGGATGGTTTATTTATATATCAATCTATCAATCGCGGGAGAGGGGGGCCTCTTAGGTGGGTTTCCGCCTTACAAGAAAATCGGCCTAACAGG
>Ga0307513_10004472_pt1 | contig 18660 bp, 19 predicted proteins | sample 15_EM_MG_FD_202174 | JGI IMG/M metagenome (GOLD analysis project Ga0307513, IMG submission 202174) | Populus trichocarpa ectomycorrhiza microbial communities from riparian zone in the Pacific Northwest, United States - 15_EM | ecosystem: Host-associated > Plants > Roots > Unclassified | place...
GTTGTGGGACGGGTTCGACGCCGACGAGGTGCCGATCGGGTCGGTCACCAACGGCGTCCACGGTGCCACGTGGGAGGCCCGCGAGATCACCGAGCTGATCGGTGAGCCCGGCCAGGAGGTCGCCGGGGTCGGCGACGACCAGCTGTGGCACCTGCGCAACGCGCTGCGCGCCCGGCTCGTCGCCGAGGTGCGCCGCCGGGTCCGCGAGGCGTGGCTGGTGCGTGGCGCGTCCACCCCCGAGCTGGGCTGGACCGACCACGTCTTCGACGAGGGTGTGCTCACCGTCGGGTTCGCCCGGCGCGTGCCCACATACAAGCGGCTCACCCTGATGCTGCGCGACAAGGACCGGCTGCGTGAGCTGCTGCTCGACCCGCAGCGGCCCGTCCAGCTCGTGGTGGCCGGCAAGAGCCACCCGGCCGACGACGGCGGCAAGGCGCTCATCCAGGAGATCGTCCGGTTCGCCGACGATCCCGCCGTCCGGCACCGGATCGTGTTCCTGCCCGACTACGACATGTCGATGGCCCGGTTCCTCTACTGGGGCTGCGACGTGTGGCTGAACAACCCGCTGCGGCCGCTGGAGGCGTGCGGCACGTCGGGCATGAAGTCGGCGCTCAACGGCGGGCTCAACCTCTCCATCCGCGACGGCTGGTGGGACGAGTTCTACGACGGTCGCAACGGCTGGGCCATCCCCACCGCCGACGGCATCGACGATCCGCACCGCCGCGACGACCTCGAAGCCAACGCGCTGTACGAGCTGCTCGCCACGCAGGTGGCGCCGGCGTTCTACGACCGCGAGGACGGCGTGCCGGCCCGCTGGGTGGAGCTGGTGCGCCACACGCTGACCACGCTGCGCCCGAAGGTGCAGGCCACCCGCATGGTCACCGAGTACGCCCAGGGCCTGTACGCGCCCGCGGCGCGGGCCGCGGCCGAGGTCACCGCCGACGGGTACGCCGGTGCCAAGGAGATCGCTGCCTACCGCGGCCGGCTCAACGCGGCGTGGCCGCAGGTGCAGATCGTCGGTGTCGACGCGTCGGGGCTGCCCGACACCCCCGTCGTCGGCGCCCCGATGACCGTCCGCGCCGGGGTGGCGCTCGCCGGGCTCGACCCGTCCGACGTCACCGTGCAGGCCGTGGTCGGCCAGGTCGACGACACCGACGACCTCAGCGCCACCGAGACCGTCGCGATGGAGCACCTCGAGTCGGTCGACGGCGTGGACCGCTTCGAAGCGGTGGTCGCGCTGCCGTCGGCCGGGCTCACCGGCTACACCGTGCGCGTCCTGCCGCACAACGAGCTGCTCGCCTCGCCGGCCGAGCTGGGCAAGGTCGTGCTGCCGCAGACAGGGACCTAGTGCTGGTGGTGCGGCCTCCCGCGCAGCCCTCCCGGCCCCGGGTGGTGCCGACCGCGTGAGCTCACCCCGGCACGTCGACAGCGACAACACGGACCTGCGCGCGATCCGGCCGCTGTTCGCGGCCGGGTTCGTCACCGCGTTCGGCGCCCACGCCGTCGCGGCCAACCTCGGCGCCTACTCCGACGACCTGGCCGACCACCTGCTCACGCTCGGGATCCTGCTGGCCCTCTACGACGGCGCCGAGGTCATCCTCAAACCCGTCTTCGGATCGCTGGCCGACCGCATCGGCCCCAAACCCGTCCTGCTGGGCGGGCTGCTCGCCTTCGCCGCCGCCTCCGCCGCCTTCGTGCTGGCCGGCAACCCCGCGATGCTCGGGGTGGCCCGCTTCGCCCAAGGCGCCGCCGCCGCGGCGTTCTCCCCGGCCGCCGGCGCCATCATCGCCCGGATCGCGCCCGACCGACGCCACGGCCGCGCGTTCGGCAGCTACGGCGCCTGGAAGGGACTCGGCTACACCCTCGGCCCACTGCTCGGCGGCGCCCTGATCACCATCGGCGGCTACCCGCTGCTGTTCGCGATCCTGACCGCGGTCGCGCTGACCGTCGCCGGGTGGGCCACCTTCGCCGTCCCGAGGGTCCCGCCGCTGCCCCGCACCCGGCAGACCGTGCTCGACCTCGCCCGCCGGTTGAGCACCCCGCGTTTCCTCCTGCCGACCAGCGCACTGGCAGCCAGCACCGCCGCACTGGCCACCGGGATCGGCTTCCTGCCCGTCCTGGGTGCCAGGTCCGGCCTCGGGCCGCTGGCCACCGGAGCCGCCGTCTCCCTGCTCGCCGCGGCCGCCGCACTCACCCAACCCCGGATCGGACGCGCCCGCGACACGGGCCGCATCGCCGACCGCACCGGCATCACCGTGGGCCTCGCTCTCGCCGCGGCCGGCCTCGCGGCACCCGCCGTGCTGCCCGGCCTGGCCGGGATGCTCACCGCCGCGCTGACCATCGGCATCGGGATCGGCCTGGTCACCCCACTGGCGTTCGCCGCGCTGGCCGCGGCCGGCCCACCCGAACGCCTGGGCCAGACGATGGGCTCGGCCGAAGTCGGCCGCGAACTCGGCGACGCCGGAGGGCCCCTCCTCGTCGGCGCCCTCGCCGTACCCCTCACCCTCACCGGGGGCCTGCTCGGCCTCGCTGCACTCCTGGCCATCACCGCAGCGGCGACCGGATCCCGTCGCGGCAGTTGATGCCTCGTCAGGCAACGTCCGGTTCAGCCAGGACGAGGCACCGGAACGACGAACGGCGCCTCCACCTCCGAGAGGTGGAAGCGCCGTTCGGATCGATCCTTGGGAAGGATCAGCTCACTGGTTGTAGCTGTTCGGCGACCAGAGAACGGCGCCGTCACCGTTGTAGAGGACGATGTTGCGGTCGTCCTGCTGGACGAGCCGAGCGTTCTGGCCCGAGGTGTTGGAGGCCCAGCGAACGCTGCCGTCCTCCTTGTACAGCACCAGGTTGCCGTCCTCCTGGACGTCGAGGCGCGAGCCCGGGGCGTCGTGGATGTCGGCGTCCCACTCGGCACCGTCCGGGCCACCAACCGCGAGGTTGCCGTCCGGCAGGACACCGAAGTGGTACTGGCCGTTGGCCGAGTCGAGCCGCTGGTCACCGGACAGGCTGCCGGGAGCCTGGAGAGTGTCGCCCATGGTTGTCCCCTCGTTCCGGCCGGTGCTCACCTGGTCCAATTCGGACCCGGCCGCTCCGGCGAACCCGGAGAATAGGGGACCCCCGGTAACACCCGCTCACTGGGACGGCGCGAGTTCATCCGACCGTGACCGTTCAGCGACCGCCGCAGCATCCTCCGCCACAGCAGCCACCCGACGGCGCCGCGGCCCGCCCGGCGACGGCGACCGTGGACAGCAACCGGACCGTGTCGGAATGCCCGTCGGGGCAGTCGGCGGGATCGCCGGACCGGCTCATCGGGCGGTCGACCTCGAACGTCTGCGCGCACTCGCGGCAGCGGAACTCGTAGCGCGGCACGGGCCGAGGATAGCCCGCGGAAACGGCTGTGGAACCGCGCATCGGCACAATCGCGGCCGTGATCGATCTCGAGTACTCCGCAGACCTGCCGCTGAACCTGATCGTGGAGCCCGGCCTGGACCGGCCGGGCGTGGTGCTGGCCGACTGCCGGTTCGACAACGCGGAGGGCGGGCCGATCCCGGGCTGGCTGGCCGTGCCGAGCGAGCCGCGGACCGACGCGCCCGCGGGAGTGGTGTTCATCAACTCGACCGGTGACCGCGAAGCGTTCGTCGCCGAGGCCATCGCGGTGGCCTCGGCGGGTGGCGTGGCGCTGTCGATCGGCACCGTCAAGTCGATGGACCCGGTGGGCGACGGGCGGCAGTCGATCCTCGCGATCCGGCGGGCCGCCGACGTGCTGCAGCGCGAGTACGGGGCAGGCGTGCTCGGCCTCGTCGGGCACAGTGCCGGCGCGATGTACGCCGGCGCCGTGAGCGGGATCGACCACCGCTTCGCGTGCTTCGTGTTCGAGTCAGGCATGTCCGGGCTGAGCTACCACTACCGCGACAGCCCGGTGTACGAGCAGCTGCGCGCCGCCACCCCGCCCGAGCTCTTCGCCGCCACGATCGAGGCGATGAGCCCGTACGACGCCGTGCACTTCGTCGGCGCGGCCGCACCCGCGGCGCTGCTGTTCCAGTCCGCCCGTCTGGACATCGGCGTCACGGCGGCGGAGACGGAGGCGTTCTTCGCCGCGGCGAGCGAGCCGAAGGAGCTGCGCTGGTACGACTCGGGGCACGTCATCCTGGACCCGGCGGTGTTCGCCGACCGGGCACGGTTCCTCGGCGAACACCTCGGCCTGAAGCTGGGCTGAAGCGGTGCTGAACCGGGGCCTAGTGCCCCTCGTCCCGCAGGAGCAGGAGGCTGCGCGGGGGGAGGGTGATGGTGCAGCCCCCGGGCAGCGGACGGGTGGAGCCGGGTGCCCCGTCACGCCGGGTGCTGTCCAGCACCGGCGTGTACGGGCCGGTGGCCGGCAACGTGCACGCGATCGCGGACCTCCCGGCGTGCAGCAGGAGCAGCCATTCCGCGCGCTGCAGGCCGAGGCTGTGCAGGGTGCCGTCGTGCCAGTCGTGACCGGCCAGCGGCCGCCCCTCGGGGTGCCACCAGAGCACCTCGCCGTCGCGGTAGAACGTGTCGCGGTGCAGCGCGGGGGAGCTGCGCCGGACGGCGGCGACGCGCTCGGCGAACGCGGTCATGGCGCGGGTGGTGTCGTCATCGGTCCAGTCGATCCACGACGTCTCGTCGTCGAGGCAGTAGGCGTTGTTGTTGCCTCCCTGCGTGCGCCAGCGCTCGTCCCCGCCCAGGACCATCGGAGTGCCCGTGGCGAGCAGCAGCGTGCCGTACAGGGCCCGCGCGGTGGCCACACGCCGGCCCGCGACGCCGGGCGGTACCGGGTCGCCCTCGACGCCGTGGTTCTGCGAGCGGTTGTCGTCGGTGCCGTCGCGGTTGTGCTCGCCGTTGGCCTCGTTGTGCTTGCGCTCGTAGGAGACGAGATCGCGCAGCGTGAACCCGTCGTGCGCGGTGACGAAGTTGATCGACGCCCACGGCCGGCGGCCCGACAGCGCGTACAGGTCCGAGCTGCCGGTGAGCCGGGACGCGAGCTCGCCGATGCCACCGTGGCCGCGCCAGAAGTCGCGGGCGGCGTCGCGGAAGCGCCCGTTCCACTCCGACCACGCCACGCCGAAGCCACCGACGCGGTAGCCCTCGCCGGTGGCGTCCCACGGCTCGGCGATCAGCTTCACGGTCGACAGCACGGGATCGGTCGCGATGGCCGTGAGCAGCGACGCGTTCGCGTCGAACGGGCCGGAGTGCGGACGGCCCAGCACGCTGGCGAGATCGATGCGGAACCCGTCGACCCCGAAGTTGTTCACCCAGTGCCGCAGCGCGTCGCAGACCAGCCGGATCACCACGGGGGAGCCGGAGTCGAGGGTGTTGCCGGTGCCGGTGATGTCGGCGTCGTGGCCGTTGCCGCCGAGCGAGTAGTACGCGGGGGCGTCCAGGCCGCGGTAGGAGAGCGTGGTGCCCGAGACGCCGCCCTCGGCGGTGTGGTTGGGCACCACGTCGAGGATCACCTCGATGCCGGCCTCGTGCAGCGCCGCGGTCATCGCCCGGAACTCCTCGACCTCCGCGCCCGGCACGCTCGCGTACCGCGCGGCCGGGGCGAGGAAGCCGAGCGTGGCGTAGCCCCAGTAGTTGGTGCGGCCGGTGGCGAGCAGCGGCGGCTCGTCGGCGATCGCCATCACCGGCAGCAGCTCCACCGCCGTGACGCCGATCCGCCGCAGGTGGTCGACGAATGCCGGATGGGCCAGCCCGAGGTAGGTGCCCCGGTGCTCAGGCGGCACGAAGGGGTGCCCCTTCGTCGCTCCGCGCACGTGCAGCTCGGCGATCACGGTCTCCGACCACGGCACGTCGGGACGGGTCCGGGTGACCGGCAGGTCGGGCCCGGTGACCACCGAGAGCGGCACGTGCCCGAGCGAGTCGAGGTCGCTTCGCACGCCCAGCATCGGGTCGTGCAGCCACCCCTGCGCCGCCGCCAGATCGGTGACGGCGCCGGTGATCCGCCGCGCGTAGGGGTCGACGAGGATCTTCGCCGGGTTGGCCCGCACCCCGTCCCACGGCCGGTAGGGGCCGTGCACGCGGTAGCCGTAGCGCTGCCCGGGCCGCACGCCGTCGACCCGCCCGTGCCACACGCCGAACGTCTGCTCGGGGAGGGTGACGCGCCGCTCGGTGAGCTCTCCTTCCGGCCCGTCGATCAGGCACACCTCGACCAGCTCTGCGCTGGTGGAGGCGACGGCGAACCGAACCCCGTCGAGATCGGCATGGGCACCCAACGGGAAGACCGGCACGATCGGACAGGATAGGCACGTGGAGATCGCCGCCGGGGAGCCCGACCTGACCGACCTCGTCGTGCACATGGACGCCGTCTCGGTGCGCCGCGGCTCGTCCGCCCTCGTCCACGACGTCGACTGGGACGTCGAGCTGGACGAGCGGTGGGTGGTCCTCGGCCCCAACGGCGCCGGGAAGACGACGCTGCTGCGGCTCGCTGCCGCCGAACTGCATCCCACGACGGGCACGGTCGACGTGCTCGGCGAGCGGTTGGGCCGGGTGAACGTGTTCGAGCTGCGGACCCGGATCGGACTCTGCACGGCTGCGCTGGCCGAGCGGGTGCCCGGCGACGAGATCGTGAGCGACGTCGTCGTGAGCGCCGGCTACGGCGTGCTGGGGCGGTGGCGCGAGGAGTACGAGAAGGCCGACACCTCGCGCGCGGAGTACCTGCTCGACGCGCTCGGCGTGCGGCACCTGGCCGAGCGCGAGTTCCGCACGCTGTCCGACGGCGAGCGCAAGCGCACGATGATCGCCCGCGCGCTGATGACCGATCCCGAGCTGCTCCTGCTCGACGAGCCGGCGGCCGGTCTCGATCTCGGCGGCCGCGAGGACCTGGTCGGGCGACTCGCGGCGCTGGCCGCGGACGCCGAGGCGCCGGCATCGGTGCTGGTGACCCACCACGTGGAGGAGATCCCGGTCGGCTACAGCCACGGCATCCTGCTGCGCGACGGCGGGGTGGTGGCCGCGGGCCTGCTGGAGGACGTGCTCACCGACGACAACCTGACCGAGACGTTCGGCCTGCCCCTCGCGGTGCAGCGAAGGCGCGGCCGCTACACGGCCTGGCTCAAGTAGCCGGCCAGGGGACAGGCCGGGGGAAGCTGCGCGCGAACCGTTCGGCCACCGCCTGATCCCCCTGCACGCCCAACTTCGTGAGCGGGGCACCGCCGAACACGACCCCACGCACCGCCGCCGCCGGGCCCGTCAGCACCGCGTCGGGACGGGCTGGGGCACCGCGCGCGACGTCGACCTCGCCACCGGTCAGCGTCACCCCGAACACGTCGTCGTCGATGCGGAGCTCGACCGTGCACTCGCCGGGCGACCCGTCGAACGTGGTGAGCAGCGCGATCACGAACGCGTCGGGGGAGAGCTCGCCGCTCGTCTCGGCGGGAATCCGGCTGCCCCAGCGACCGAGCTCCACGACCACCGGCCGCAGTGCGTGCCCGCGTTCGGTGAGCTCGTAGACCTGCGCGCTGACCGGCGGGCCCAGCCGGTGGCGGGTGATCACCTCGGCATGGACGAGCTCGCGCAGCCGTTGCGACAGGACGTTCTGGCTGGTGCCCGGCAGGCTTCTGGCCAGGTCGGAGAAGCGCTTCGGGCCGAGCAGCAGCTCACGCACGACGAGCAGCGCCCAGCGCTCGCCGACGACGTCGAGCGCCCGCGCCGTGCCGCAGGCATCGTCGTAGCTCCGCCGAGCTTCCATCCCGACATCGTAGCTGCCACTTGTGATCTACGACTAGATACTCCTAGATTAGGAGTATGGCGAACTTCGTGCTGGTCCCCGGCGCCGGTGGGCAGGCGTGGTACTGGCATCGCGTGGTGCCGCTGCTGCAGGAGCGCGGCCACACCGCCGTCGCCGTCGAGCTGCCGGCCACCGACGAGGAGGCCGGGCTCGCGGAGTACGCCGACGCGATCGTGGCCGCCTCCCCTTCCGGCGAGGTCGTTGTTGTGGCCCAGTCGATGGCCGGCTTCAGCGCGCCGCTGGTGGCCGACCGGCTGCCCGTCACGCAGTTCGTGCTGGTCAACGCCATGACGCCGATCCCGGGGGAGACCGCGGGGCAGTGGTGGGAGGCCGTCGATCAGGAGGGTGCCGCGCGGGCCTTCGCGCTCGCCGAGGGGCGCGATCCCGACGCCCCGTTCGATCCGTGGGAGATGTTCTTCCACGATGCGCCTGCCGACGTCACCGCCGCGGCCCAGGCCGGTCCGCCGCCGGAGCAGGCCGACCGGCCCTTCGGCGAGCCGTGGCCGCTCGCCGCTTGGCCGGACGTGCCCACCCGGTTCCTCGCCGGCCGGCTCGACCGGCTCTTCCCGCTCGCGCTGCAGCAGAAGGTGGTGCCCGATCGCCTCGGCATCGAGGTCGAGGAGGTCCCGGGCGGGCACCTCGTGGCGCTGTCGCAGCCGGAAGCGTTGGTCGAGCGCTTGGTCGTTTCTCCCGGGTAGGGTCCGGCTCGTGACGGAGTTCGTGAAGCTCGAGGTCGACGGCGGCGTGGGAACGATCCGGTTGGACCGGCCCCCGATGAACGCGTTCAGCCGCCAGGTGCAGGAGGAGCTGAAGGCCTGCGCCGAGGAGGCCACGGGCCGCGCCGACGTCCGCGCCGTGATCGTCTACGGCGGCGAGAAGGTGTTCGCCGCCGGCGCGGACGTCAAGGAGATGGCGCAGATGTCCTACGCCGAGATGGCGGCGCGTGCGCGCCGGCTCTCGGCGTGCTTCGGCGCGATGTCGGAGATCCCCAAGCCGACGGTCGCCGCGATCACCGGGTACGCGCTGGGCGGCGGCATGGAGGTCGCACTGGGCTGCGACCGGCGCATCTGCGGCGACAACGCCAAGCTCGGCCAGCCGGAGATCCTGCTCGGCGTGATCCCCGGTGGCGGCGGCACGCAGCGCATGGCGCGGCTGATCGGCGCGTCCCGCACCAAGGACATCATCTACACCGGCCGCATGGTCAAGGCCGACGAGGCGCTGGCCATCGGGCTGGTGGACGAGGTCGTGGCGCCCGACGAGGTGTACGCGGCCGCGCGCCGCTGGGCCGAGCAGTTCGTGAACGGCCCCGCCATGGCGCTGGCCGCGGCGAAGAAGGCCATCGACGGCGGGCTCGACAGCGACCTGCGCACCGGCCTGGACCTCGAGGCCGAGCTGTTCGCGGCGCTCTTCGCGACCGAGGACGGCAAGCACGGCCTGGCCAGCTTCGCTGAGAACGGGCCGGGGAAGGCGCAGTTCAGCGGCTCGTAGCCCGGCCCGTCCGGGTAAAGGAATTCCCAGGTCAGGGTGGTAGTACGGTCGCGTTGTGACGACCGATGGGCGGGGGATGCGGCGGCGGTCGCTGTTGCTCGCAGCGCCCGCGCTGGTGGCCGCCTGCGCGGCGCCCGCAGTGGCGCCCGCAGTGGCGCCCCCGCCCACCACGAGCGTCCCGCCGCCGACGACGACGGCTGCGCCGCCACCGACCGGTCCCGCCCAGGAACTGGTCACGGCGAGCACGGGACGATCCGAGGTGGCGCTGACGTTCCACGGCGCCGGTGACCCGGAGCTCGCAGGTCAGGTGCTGGCCGCGCTCGCGGACCGGGGCGCCGCGGCCACCGTGCTCGCCGTCGGCACCTGGTTGCAGAGCTATCCCGACGTAGCGCGGATGACCGTCGACCACGGCCACGAGCTGGGCAACCACACCTGGTCGCACCCCACGCTCACCACCCTCGACGAGGCGGGCGTGCGGGCGGAGATCGAGCGCTGCCGCGATCGCCTGGTGGCGCTGACGGGCGGACCGGGCGCGTTCTTCCGCCCGTCGGCGGCGCAGCACGCCACGAAGCAGGTGCGCGCGCTCGCCGGGGCGGCCGGCTACCCGCGGGTGCTGTCCTACGACGTCGACTCCCGCGACTTCACCGATCCCGGCGCCGCCGCGATCCGCCGCAACTCTGCCGCCGCCCGCGCCGGCAGCGTGATCAGCATGCACCTGGGCCATCCCGGCACTCTCACGGCGTTGCCCGGGCTGCTCGATGACCTGGCCGCCCGCGGCCTCACCCCGGTCACCGCGACCAGGTTGTTCTCCTGAGAGGCACCGTGTCCCCGATCGTCCGGCCCGTGGTGGTCGCCGCCCTGCTCGCCCTCGTGGCCGCCTGCGCCGCGCCCGCGCCCGCTCCCGTTCCGGCACCCCTGCCGTCCCCGGCGCCGGCCGCGGTCCCGTCCCTGCCGGGGATGCCGCCCGTCACCGATCCGCACAACGTGTACGCCGCCGCCGGTGCCGGCGCGCTCGCACCGGCCGTGGCCGGTGCGAAACCGCTGGTCTACGTGCCGCACACGAAATCGGGCGAGGTGTGGACGATCGACCCGGCCACGTTCGCCGTGGTCGGGAAGTACCAGCTCGGCGGCGAGCTGCAGCACGTCGTGCCGTCGTGGGACATGTCCACCCTCTACGCCAGCGACGACACCGGCGACAAGCTCACCCCGTTCGATCCGAGGACGGGCCTGCCGGGGAAGTCGTTCCCTGTCGTCGATCCCTACAACATGTACTTCACCCCGGACGGCCGCTCGGCGATCTCGGTGGCCGAGCGCAAGAAGCAGCTCGTGTTCTACGACCCGCACACGTGGGCGGTGCAGACCACGCTGAACACCCCCGACTGCGCCGGCATCGATCACGCCGACTTCACCCCCGACGGCCGCACGGCCGTGTTCACCTGCGAGTTCGCCGGCCGCGTGGCCGTCGTCGACGTGGCCACGCACACGCTCCTGCGCATGATCGACATGCCCACCCGCAACACGAGGATGGGGCCGCAGGACATCAAGCTGGCCCCGGACGGCTCGGTGTTCTACATCGCCGACTCGGACCAGAACGGCCTGTGGGTGCTCGACGGCGCGGCCACGAAGGTGCTGCGCGAGATCCCCACCGGCCACGGAGCGCACGGGCTCTACCTCTCCCGCGACGCCACCAAGCTGTACGTCACCAACCGGCACGCCGGCACCGTGAGCGTGCTCGACGCCTACACCGGTGCGCTCGTCACGACCTGGACCATCCCCGGTGGCAGCCCGGACATGGGCAACGTCACCGCCGACGGCACCCAGCTCTGGCTGTCGGGCCGCTACGACCGCGCCGTGTACGTGCTCTCCACGGCCGACGGCCACCTGATCACGCAGATCCCAGTGGGCAACGGCCCGCACGGGCTGTGCGTGTGGCCGCAGCCGGGCCGCTATTCCCTCGGCCACACCGGGATCACCCGGTGATCAGGCGAACAGCTCATCGATCGGGAGTGCGAAGCCGGGCAGCAGCGGCGAGGTGAGCGTCTCGCCCGGCCCGACCTCGGTGGCGTCGTCGAGGTCCTCGCCCGCCCGGTAGACCAGCACCGTGCTCGCCGGGGTGTCGACCAGCCACAGCTCGCCGACCCCGGACCTGCGGTACTCGTCGCGCTTGCGGCCGATGTCGAGCAGCCAGGTCTTGGGTGACCGGACCTCGACCGCGAGATCGGGTGGGCCGTCGTGCCGAGTGCCGTCCGGCGGATGTGCCACCCACCAGACATCGGGCTTGTAGACGTGGCCCCTGGCCAGGACCCAATTGCCGCCTTGGCCCGACTCGCCGTGGCCGTCCGGTGACTCCGCCCACAGCGTGATGGCCCAGTCGATGCGCTTGCAGAGCTTGTTGTGGCGGAAGCTGGCGTCGTTCACGTGGACCACCCCGTCGATCAGCTCGGAGCCGATCGGGTAGTCGTGCGACAGGAACTCCTCGGCGGAGATCCGCGGTTCCTGTGCCTGCACCGTCATGGCTGTCATGGTGACAGGGTGGCGGGGGCCACCGACAGTTCTGATCCGTTCTGGAATGCTGTTACTCATGAGTACAGAAGGCGATCCGGCACCCAACCCGCACGCCACGGCGGAGGAGGTCGAGGCGGCGCGCCACGACCGCAAGCTGGCCAACGTGCTCTACCACGACTGGGAATCGCAGTCGTACGACGACAAGTGGTCGATCAGCTATGACGAGCGCTGCATCGACTACGCGGCCGACCGGTTCCGGTACGTGGCAGGCGATGCGGACTGGCCGTACGAGCGGGCGCTGGAGCTGGGCAGCGGCACCGGGTTCTTCCTGCTCAACCTCATGCAGGCGGGGCTGGCGAAGAAGGGCTCGGTCACTGATCTGTCGCCCGGCATGGTCGGAGCAGCGCTGCGCAACGCCGAGCACCTGGGCCTCGACGTGGACGGTCGAGTGGCCGACGCCGAGCGCATCCCGTTCGACGACGACACGTTCGACGTGGTCGTCGGGCACGCGGTGCTGCACCACATCCCGGACGTCGAGCTGGCCCTGCGCGAGGTGCTGCGGGTGCTGAAGCCGGGCGGCCGGTTCGTGTTCGCCGGCGAGCCGACGAAGATCGGCGACTGGTACGCCCGCCGGCTCGGCATGCTCACCTGGAAGGCCACCACCACGCTCACGAAGCTGGGCCCGTTGCAGAGCTGGCGGCGCCCGCAGCAGGAGCTGGACGAGTCGTCGCGGGCGGCGGCGCTGGAGGCGCTGGTCGACATCCACGTGTTCGACCCGGCCGACCTGGAGCGCTACGCGACTGCGGCCGGCGCCGAGGGCGTGCGGGCAGCGACCGAGGAGTTCACGGCCGCCATGCTCGGCTGGCCGGTGCGCACCTTCGAGGCCGCGGTGCCGCCCGGGAAGCTGGGCATGCGCTGGGCGATGTTCGCCTACCACGGCTGGATGCGCCTGTCCCGGCTCGACCGCGACCTGCTCTCCCGGATCGTGCCCCGCGAGTGGTTCTACAACGCGTTGGTGACGGGCACCAAGCCGAGTAAGTAGTCGTACCGATCCTGCAGCCCTGGCCGTCGTCGACGATGGCCACGTGTACCTGACCTGCGGCGCGTCCCGCTGCCACCCACTCCGCGCCGGTAGTGTGACGCCGGTGCCGCCGGCCCCGGGTGATCCGCGATGACCGCTCGGTCGACGCCGCGTCCGGTGTGGCCGGCCCGAGGCTCCACGACCACGACGATCGGTGCCACCGAGGCCGATCTGGGCCGGCCGCTGGAGCCGCTGTGGCGCGGGTTCCTCGTCTTCCGGGTATTGACGCTCGTCGGCGCCGTCGTCGTGGTGCTCGCCCGGCTCGACCAGTTCGCGGAGCCCGGATTCGCCGTTGCCGTGTGCGCGGTCATGGTCGTCTGGTCGGGCGTCTCGGGGCTGGCGTACCTCGGTGTCGCGGCTCCGGGTCGGTGGTTCGGGAACCATCGGGAGTGGGTCGCGATCGCCGACCTCGTCGTCACGATCGCGATCATGGCCACCACGCCGTTCGTGCAGACGCAGGCGCAGCTGTGGGCCGACGAGCCGGTGATGGGTTCGTTCTGGACGTCGTGCGCGGTGCTGGCAGGCGCGCTGTCCTACGGGGTGCGCGGCGGCTTCGGCTCGGCTGTCGCGATCTCCGTGACGCTGCTGCTGACCCAGGCGTCCGTGGAGAACGAGCTGGGCGACATCGAGCTCCTGATCGTGGCCGGGGTGACCGTCGGCTACGCCGCGACCGTGTTGCGTCGTTCGGCGCGGCGCGTGCGGGAGGCGGCCGCGGTGGAGGCGGCGGCCGCGGAGCGGGAGCGGTTGGCCCGCGCGGTGCACGACGGGGTGCTGCAGGTGCTGGGGTACGTGAAGCGGCGTGCCGCCGAGCTGGACGGCCCGGCCCGCGAGCTCGGCGTGCTGGCAGGTGAGCAGGAGATCGCGCTGCGCACGTTGCTGGTGACCGGCCCGTCGTCGGTCGACGCCAACGGCGACCGTGACGTCGCCGCTGCCCTGCGCCTGTTGGGGACGTCCCGGGTGAGCGTCTCGGCGCCCGCCGATCCGGTGCTGTTGCCCGCGCACACCGCCGACGAGCTGGTGGCGGTGGTGGGGGCGGCGCTGGCGAACGTGGCGGTGCACGTCGGCCCGGACGCGCCGGTGTGGGTGCTGCTGGAGGAGACCGGCGACGGGGTGGAGATCAGCGTCCGCGACGGGGGGCCCGGCATCCCCGAGGGTCGGCTGGCGGCCGCCGAGCAGGAGGGTCGGATGGGGGTGGCCCGCTCGATGCGCGGCCGCGTCCGCGACCTGGGCGGCTCGATCGAGTGCGAGACCGGCCCCGACCAGGGCACGGAATGGATCATCAAGCTGCCAGTGAGAGGAATGCGCTGACCATGGCGAACGAAGGTGACGGCGAGATCACCGTGATGGTCGTCGACGACCACCCCATCTGGCGGGAGGGGGTGGCGCGCGACCTCACCGAGCGCGGGCTCACGGTCGTCGCCACCGCCCCGGACGCCGACGCGGCGATCCGCATCGCGAACGCCACCCGCCCGCGGGTCGTGCTGATGGACCTCAACCTGGGCGCCACCTCGGGCGTCACCGCGATCGAGGGCATCCTCGAGAAGCACCCCGACACCCGGATCCTGGTGCTGTCGGCCAGTGGCGAGCACGCGGACGTCCTGGAGGCGGTGAAGGCGGGCGCCACGGGCTACCTCGTGAAGTCGGCGGGCGCCGAGGAGCTGCTGGCGGCGGTGCGGCGCACGGCGACCGGCCATCCGGTGTTCACGCCCGGCCTCGCCGGCCTGGTGCTGGGCGAGTACCGGCGGCTGGCCGACGAGCCGGCACCCAAGGACGGCTCGCCCGCCGTCCCGGCGCTCACCGACCGCGAGACCGAGGTGCTGCGCCTGGTCGCGAAGGGGCTCACGGCCAAGCAGATCGGCGACCGGCTCGTCGTCTCGCACCGCACCGTGGAGAGCCACGTGCAGAACACCCTGCGCAAGCTGCAGCTGCACAACCGGGCCCAGCTCGTGCGCTACGCCATCGAGCAGGGGCTGGCGGATTGAGCAAGGCGATCACCGTACTGGCGGTCTGCTCGGCCGAGTCGGGTGCGGCGGCCGCGCTCACGGCCGCGGAGATCGATCTGCTCGTCCGCACCGCCGACGTCGACGAGGCGGCCGACGCCGTCGCCGTGAAGGAACCGCAGGTCGTGGTCATCGACATGGCCACGCCGGGCCTCGACGCGCTGGACGCGATCGGCCGGCTCGCCGACGTGCCGGTGTTGTCGGTGTCGGGCAGCGCCGAGCACGGCGCTGTCCTCGCGGCGGTGCGGGCGGGGGCGGCCGGGTACCTGGTCGGGCCGGTCAGCATGCTGCGGCTCACCGACGCCGTGCGGCGGCTGGCGGCCGGGGAGTCCGTGTACAGCCCGGGCCTGGCCGAGCTGGTGCTGGAGGAGCACGGACGCGCCGCCTCGGTGGTGGAGCGGCTGACCGAGCGGGAGGCCGACGTGCTGCGCCTGGTCGTCGAGGGCTTCACCGGCAAGCAGATCGCCACGCGGTTGGTGCTTTCGCCGCGCACCGTCGAGAACCACGTGCAGAACACCCTGCGCAAGCTGGGCCTGCCGAACCGGGCTGCGCTCGTGCGCTACGCGATCGAGCACGGCCTGGCATAGCGGGCCACCACGTCATCGCTCACGCACACCTTCGCGTGGTCACGCACATGCTGGAACGTGTGCGTCGGCACATGACGCTGTGCGTGGGCCTCAAGCTGGTGCGACTGCACGTGTGGAGAATCCTCCTGCCCGTTCGTCGTCAGGGCAGGAGGGCGAGCGGGCCCTCCACCCGAGGAAGGATGACGACATGCACTATCTGGCACTGTTGTTCGGTCGCGAGGACGCGCCGGCCGTCGAGCCCGGCTCTCCCGAGTTCGACGCCGAGGTGGCGAGGTACGCGGAGTTCGAGGCGGCCGCCGGCGCGGCGATCGCCGGGGGCGCCGTGCTGCACCCGTCGAGCACCACGGTGCACGTCCGGGACTCGGTGGTCACCGACGGGCCGTTCGTCGAGCAGGCCGAGGTGGTGGGCGGCTTCACCGTCTTCGAGAACGAGAACCTCGACGACTGCCTCCAGCTGGTCAAGGGCGTGCCCGCGGCCGAGGACGGGTTCGTCGAGGTGTGGCCGATGGCGGAGTTCTCGCAGGCAGACGGGTCGCAGGCGGACTGGTGGCTGGCGCTGCTGCTGGAACCGCCCGGCGACGCCGTCACGCCGGGCACCCCCGAATGGGAGGCGGGTGTGGCGAGACACGTCCGGTTCGGGGAGCAGGTCGGCGACATCATCCGGGGCGGCGGCGCGCTGCACCCGGCATCGTCGGTGACGTCGGTGCGGGTGCGCGACGGGCAGGCACTGCTCACCGACGGGCCGTTCGCCGAGGGCGCCGAGGTCGCGAACGGGTACTACCTGTTCGCCGCGCCCGACCAGGAGACGGCCACGGCGATCGCCGTGCAGATCCCGCTGGGAGCGAAGGGCCGGCTGGAGCTGCGCCGGGTCGTCGACCTCGAAGGGTGACACCGGCGATGCGCCCGGCCGAACTGGGAGCCGTCTATCGCGCCGAGTTCGGCCGGGCGCTGGCCACGGTGGCCCGGCTGGTGGGGGACATCGGGCTGGCCGAGGACGCCGTGCAGGAGGCCTTCGCCGATGCGCTGCGCAGCTGGCCGGAACGCGGGATGCCGCGCAACCCGGGGGCGTGGATCACCACGGTGGCGCGCAACCGGGCACTGGACCGGCTGCGCCGCGAGTCGGCCCGGCAGGTCAAAGAAACCGACGCGGTCGTGCTGGCCGCACCTCCCGAGGAGGTCGCCATGACGCCCGTCGCCGACGACCAGCTGCGGATGATCTTCACGTGCTGCCATCCCGCGCTCTCGTCCGAGTCGCAGGTCGCGCTCACCCTGCGGCTGGTGTGCGGGCTGCGCACCGCGGAGATCGCCAGGGCGTTCCTGCAGCCCGAGCACACCGTGGCGAACCGGCTCACGCGCGCCAAGGCGAAGATCCGGCAGGCGAACATCCCGATGCGCGTGCCGCCGGAGCACCTGCTGCCCGAACGCACGCCGGGCGTGCTCGCCTGCATCTACCTGGTGTTCAGCGAGGGCTACTTCGCCTCGGCCGGGCGCGAGGCGGTGCGCGACGAGCTGTGCGACGAGGCGATCCGGCTCGGCCGACTGCTCGTGGCGCTGCTCCCCGACGAGCCGGAGGCGGCGGCCCTGCTCGCGCTCATGCTGCTCGACGACAGCAGGCGGGGGCAGCGGCGCACCGCCTCCGGCGAGCTGGTGCCGCTGGAGGAGCAGGACCGCTCCGCGTGGAACCGGGCCGCGATCCGCGAGGGTCTGCAGCACCTCGTGTCGGCGGCCGAGCGGGGGCGCGGCCCGTACCTGGCGCAGGCGCGCATCGCCGGTGCGCACGCGATCGCGCCGAGCTGGGAGCAGACGGACTGGGCCGCCGTCGTCGACGGGTACGACGAGCTCGCCCGCTGGTCGGCCTCGCCCGCGGTGCTGGTCAACCGCGCGCTCGCCGTCGGCTTCCGGGACGGCTTCGACGCCGGGCTGGCCGCGCTCGACCAGGTGGCCGACCATCCGCGCCTGGCCGGGACGAACACGGTGGCCGCCACCCGTGCCGACCTCCTGCGCCGGGCCGGCCGTGTGGAGGAGGCGGCCGACGCCTATCGCGCGGCGCTACCGGGAGCCGTCAACGAGCAGGCGCGGGCGTTCCTGCAACGACGGCTGGCCGAGGTGGTCGGGAGGCTCTGATTAGGCTCCCGACATGACGACGATGTGGGGCGCGTCGATGTGGGACCGCTACCGCCGGGGGGCGCGTAGGGATCCCGAGCAGGCCCGGTTCGTGACCCTCGCTTCGCTGCGCTGGATCCTGCGCAACCACGCGTACACGCCCTGGTACCTGGTGCGGTACTGGCGGCTGCTGCGGTTCCGCATGGCCAACCCGCACGTGGTGCTGCGCGGGATGGTGTTTCTCGGCAAGCGCGTGGAGCTGCATTCCCGGCCCGGCTACGGGCGCCTGGAGATCGGGCGCTGGGTGCACATCGGCGACGGCAACTCGCTGCGCTGCCACGAGGGCTCCCTGCGGATCGGCGACAAGGTGGTGTTCGGCAAGGACAACACCGTGAACTGCTACCTCGACATCGAGATCGGGGCCACGACGATCGTCGCCGACTGGGTGTACGTCACCGACTTCGACCACCGCATCGCCGACGTCACGATCCCGATCAAGGACCAGGGCATCGTCAAGACCCCGGTGCGGGTGGGGCCCGACTGCTGGATCGGCACGAAGGTCAGCGTGCTGCGCGGCACCCGCATCGGACGGGGCAGCGTGCTCGGTGCGCACGCGGTGGTGCGCGGCGACATCCCCGAGTACTCGATCGCGGTGGGTGCGCCGGCCCGGGTGGTGCGCAACCGCCTGGAGGACTACGAGGCCGCCGCGCAGGAGCGTGCGGCGCTGGCCGACATCGCCCGCAAGACCGCCGCGTCGGTGCAGCAGCGGCTGCAGCGGACGGAGTCGGTCGGGCCCTGACCTGCCGCTCGGCACACGGGGAGTGACCGTCCGTCGTCCCGACGTGTGAATTGTGTCCCCTGCTGAATCAAATCCGTGGTCCCGTTCGTCTATCGGGTGCATGGTTTTCTTCGGGGGAAGGAAATGGACCGATGAAGGACGACACGGTGCGGCGGCTGGAAGCGCTGGTCCGCGAGCTCGACGAGGCGGTGCCGCCGGCGGACGACGCCGCGGCCGAGACAGGTAGCAGCGAGGCCGCCTGACGCTGTTCAGCGGTTGGAGGCCACGTCCGTGGCCACGATGGCGCTGATCCGCTCCAGGCTCGTACGCATGTTGGCGTGCAGGTCGTCCTGCAGGTCACGCACGCCGAA
>Ga0307513_10004473_pt1 | contig 18658 bp, 20 predicted proteins | sample 15_EM_MG_FD_202174 | JGI IMG/M metagenome (GOLD analysis project Ga0307513, IMG submission 202174) | Populus trichocarpa ectomycorrhiza microbial communities from riparian zone in the Pacific Northwest, United States - 15_EM | ecosystem: Host-associated > Plants > Roots > Unclassified | place...
TTATGTACAATAATTTGGCTGGGCCACCAGCAAAATAAATTGTACCTGGAGTCCACCTGGAGTCCACAAAATCCACCTGGACTCCAGTGGAGTCCACCTGGAAAAGGTGGGGCAAGGTAAAGTACTCGTCAATGTCCAGGTTTTCTCTTTGGAGCCAAGGTAATCCGAGGATAATCTTTTGTTTCCCGAGTTTTGTGACAAATAGCCACTCGTTTCATTTCTGATCACCGATTTCTAAAATGATGTTCACGTAATGGGTGATGGATCCTGCGTTGTTTGGGGTTCCATCAATGTTCTGTACTATCATTGGTTTGTCCAGTGCCTGTTTCTTTATTCCCATAATAGTTGCATATGTTCGATCGATGAAGTCACCTTCTGCTCTGCAATCAATCATTGCTTTGATGTCGATAGTAGATTCCTTTCCTGTAACAAGTTTTGCAGGGCAAAGCATAGTGTATTTTTCCTCAGCATCACAAGTTACAGTCCGGTGAATATCTACATAATTTGGAGAGTCAATGTTCGATGTGCCTGTCACTCTCCATTTCAAAAATCCTTCCCTTTCATGCTAAGGTCATTGTCTTTCTTGACTTCTTCGAACAACTCATCTTGCTCTTCCTTGTTTATGGCGCAGATGTATTTAACGACTTCTTTCGCATCTGGCTTCTTTGAGTATCCTGACGATGGTTGGTTTCGAATGTAGTTAGGCAGTCCTACTCCATTAGAAGTGGATCGTCAAGGGTTCTTCTTGGGGCAGTCACGAGAAAGATGCCCAGATTGTTTGCAATTGGTGCAGAGTCCTTTCTTCAGGTACTCACCTCATTCTTCGTAAGTCATGGTGTTGATGGTGGTGGTGATGACGCTGATGTCCATAGCATTCGGGTCTCTGTAAGGGGTTGTCTTTGTGTTGCGCCAAGAGCGCTCATTTCCCTTCTGGACTGCTTGTCAGAAGTTTCGGTTTCGGTTGTCGTTATTGTTGTAGTTGCCTCTGCGGTCTTCTCGTTGTGTGGCTCTAGTGTCTTGGTAGATCTGGTCATATTGGATGGCTTTGGCAAACCATCCGTGTTTGTTGACAGCTCCTCCTGCCGTTTTAGTATCTTCGAGAGTGTTAGATTTGTCAATGTCAGTCAAGATTTTCATAGCGAGGGATGGGTTCAGGACTCGTCAGAACATTCGTACAGCAAGAGGCGAGTCATCAATAATTTTTGCTTGTGCTTTCAAGATTCGAAACTCATTGACAATTTCCTCTGCTGTTCATCCATTTTGTTTCATGGTTTCGAGTTTCCTGAGGGACTCTTCGACTTTGTCTTCTTTAGCAAAGTTGTCCCTGAGATTCTTGATGAGGTCTTCGACCTTGGGCCATTTGTAGGTCCCATCTGCTTGTTTGATATTTGTATCAATGTAGAATTCTTTCCAAGATTCTGCTTCTCCTCCATCTATGTAGGAGAGAAGGAATTGGGATTTCGCAGTGTCGTTGGGGAAGTCTTTCACATTGGCGTAGACATAGATGTTACTGTCTCGAAGGAATTTTTCAAGGGTCTTTTGGTCGCCATTGAAGACGGTGGGTTTTCGTGCATGTGATTTGATTTCTGGGTTATGAATAGATCCTTCAATGCCTGGCGCCATTTCTGTAAAGGAATTTAAGGAATTTCTTGAATTGGTTCATCAGTTTCGTCGGGGCTCAGTTCTTCCGAGTTTTTCCTAAATACGGGTGGAGTAGTCTACCTGTTAATAAGGGTCGTATTGGTTCATACATGAAACTTTGCGATTTTACCTTATTATTTATGATCTTACAAGTAGAACTAAGACTTAATAAGGATCATTAGTGAGACCCAGACTAGTTGATCAAGTGAATGTGTGCGTACATCAATAATGATGAACTGCAAGCACTAAAGGGACTTATTTGTGGCTTATTACTAAGTCCAGGCAAGTGTACTTAATATGCACACATTCACAATATGTCATAAACCTTAAGTCCCACTATCAATAACGAAGTGTGGCTGCATCGACTAGTAACTACAAAACATATCAATGGGTGTTACTACATATGCGCGCACATATAGTGTTTGAAGGTCCAGTCTCAAGACTGGAAAAAGACCGAGACTGGACCGGACCGAGACTGGAAAAGACCAGGACCAGACAAGACCAAGACTGGAAAAGACCACAAAGAGACCGGTTTTGATAGACCAGTCTTTGTGGTTTAAACTGGTAGACTTATACCCCCAATAAACACCTTCAATTTGAGCCTATACCCATCAAAATTGGTTGAAATCTGACAATGTTATGGTCAAAACTATAAAATATCGGACAAAAAGAGTAGATGTGATGGAAATAAATCATATCTTACTCAATTCTTCACCATTTTCAATGTTACAGGGCTCATATTGAAGGTAATATGTCAGTCAACAATCCCTACTGACAAATACATGTAAAAAATGTAGTATCTTAACCGTGCAATAAATTTCCGGTCCAGACTGGTCTAAGACTGCAAAAAACCAATCAAGACTGGTCTACGTCAGTTTTGTGCGGTCTTTTGTGGTCTCTGAACCGACGTGGACCAGTCCTGGTTTCAGTCTACTGCCCTGGGGGTCAAAAGACTGGACCGGACCAGACCGGACCTTTAAACACTACGCATGTAACAAAAGGGAACGGGGTCGAAACTAGAACTGTGAGCAAGATTAGTGCCAGACCCTAACAAACCTAGGGGTTGTTCGAATAGGAGACGACTGATACACGGATCCTTGATTAAAACTAAGGAACTGGCTCTGTGCAAGCAATAGCATGTGTTACCCAGTAAAGGAGAAAGCAAGCATACCTTTAGACTATTAGAGGTTGCGCACCGCGTCAGAAATCTTGATTGATCTGAAAGTTGAAGACAGATCACATCAGACAAATATTGATTACAACCAATCAAAAAGGTACCCACACAGGTTCAACAGTTGCGTGCCTATACCAATAACCATTCTATTAAACCGGTAAACTATGCTCGCAATAACCGTTTTGTATTGTTCCTGTTTTTCCGTTTCTGTTCTGTCTTATTTCACATTTACCATTTTATTTCACATTCATTTGTAAAAGTCTTGGCTCACAAAACAGTATAAATATGCTTGTAAACTAGGTGGTACAGTAGTGAATTGCCCTGCAAAGCCTAGCTAGCGTGCAGTGTTAATAAACTCTAGCCATTGAAGTGTAGTGTTAATACTATAAAAGCATAAGCTTTTCGTGTGATCAGAAAACAGTTAGAGTTGTAGTCACAAATTGTGATTAAAGTCCCGAATGCTCGTGTGTCATCCGTTTTGTTATGTTTCAAGACTTTAGCTTAATAGGCTAGTCTTTCGTTCTCATAGGCACACTAGACGCAGGTGCCGGCCTCACGTCATGTACAGACTCACTAGATGTAGGTGTAGTCTTCGATCATTCACAAGCATGCTCGTACTCATTGTTGTTTCATAATCAAAGTGCTTGCACTTGTGATTCTCATATGTTGTCCATTGTATCCTTGATACATTTCGAAGTCCCATAAAACAAATATGTATTACAATTGTGCTTGCACTTTGTCTTACAAGCAATAAAACATTTATTTGCAACTCTATCAGACAGTTTACAAAACCTAAGATACTTAGTCTTTTGAAATCTATTCTGTGCATACCTCAGAAGTCTCCCCTCACACTATAAGAACATGTGATTTGTGTTTTTGAGATTGGTGTTGGTTTGGTGTTGGTGTTTGTGGGTTTTGGCTTGTTCCAGATTTGCTTGTGCTTCTCCTTTTCACCCTATAGCAAAGATTATGCTCTTTACTGTTGTTTTGTTCGTTTGGTGTCGGTGTCATCCTTCTGAATAGAGGATAAGATGTAGAAGCTAGTTCTTCTGTTATGACTTCAAATAACTATGATAGTTATCACCAGTCGTTCCGTCTGTTCTAGTTTCAAGATCAAGTTGTTTATCTGAGGTCCAAGTTCGTTCGTATTGCTAACGAGAACTAGCTACAGAACAAGTTCATCTACACTAGGTTTATATACTATGAGTCGCATAGCTCTGAGGCTATATGAGGCTGTATACTACCATGATATCCTATGCTGCAGTGCAATGCTATGTAAAGCTGTCTGTATAGCCATAGATAAGTAGAGGCAGTGTTCTGGGATAGAAGTATGCATAGCAATGCTATGCATCAGCGGCAGTGTTCTGGAATGGAAGGAGTACACAGCAAAGCTATGTGCGAGTCGAGAGAATAGTCCGTAAAAATGAAAATTTAGCGTTCATAACACCAAGTATATTGGCTGAAGTTCTATGATAGAAATTGATAATAATCCACAGACCATTACACCTTGAATAATGGTGTATAACAACCAACCCAGTGAGTACCTATCATAGAAGATTGAAAGTCAACAGAGCCAAAACCGTGACGAGAAATAACAAGAATATTGGATGGTTCAGTCACTTGTGCCACTGGTGGTACCCAGATAAGGCAATCTTTCCCCTGTGAAGAGATAATCCAATTTGTGTCTGCAAGTCTCCAAACAGAGTGATTATCCAAGCCAGAGCCAGACACAACCTGTGTGCTATTGATTGAGAAAGTGTTTGATGAGACCCAGTGAGTGACATCATTTAGCTCATTCAGCTGTGGACCTGTTAATGCATTCCACACTCGCACAGACTGGTCAGATGACCCAGACACAATCTGTCTACCATCATTTGAAAAGGCAACTGACCATACTGGGCCAGTGTGGCCCTTTAGCTTGTTCAGCTGCACACCTGTCAACACATCCCACACCAGGAGAGACTGGTCCTCTGAGCCAGACACAATCTTTGTGCCATCATTTGAAAAGGCAACTGACCTGATGCGACCAGTGTGCCCTTTTAACTCAATAAGTTGTGTGCCAGTTAGTGCCTCCCACACTTTCACAGACTGGTCATCTGAGCCAGACACAATTTGTGTGCCATTGCTTGAAAAGGCAACTGACCTGACTTGATCAGTGTGGCCCTTTAGCTCATTCAGCTGTGCACCTGTCAATGCATCCCATACTCGTACAGACTGGTCATCTGAGCCAGATACAATCTGTGTACCATCACTTGAAAAAGCAACTGACCAGACCCAGCTGGTGTGGCCCTTTAGCTCATTCAACTGTGTACCTGTCAATGCATCCCACACTCGCACAGACTTGTCATCTGAACCAGATGCAATATGTGTGCCATCAGTTGAAAATGCAACTGACCTAACCCGGCCAGTGTGACCATTCAGCTCATTCAGCTGTGCACCTGTCAATGCATTCCACACTCGGACAGACTGGTCAGATGAGCCAGACACAATTTGTGTGCCATCACTTGAAAAGGCAACTGACCAAACCTGGCCAGTGTGGCCCTTCAGCTTATTCAGCTGTGCACCTGTCAATGCATCCCATATTCGCACAGACTGGTCATCTGAGCCAGACACAATCTGCATACTGTCACTAAAAAAGTCAACTGACCAGACCCAGCCAGTGTGGCCCTCTAGCTCATTTAGTTGTGGATCTGCTAATGCATCCCACACCCTCACAGACTGGTCATCTGATCCAGACACAATCTGTGTGCTGTCACTTGAAAAAGCAACTGATCTGACCTGGTCAGTGTGGCCCTTTAGCTCATTTATCTGTGCACCTGTCCATGCATCCCACACCAGCACAGACTGGTCAGATGACCCAGACACAATCTGTGTGCTATCACTTGAAAAAGCAACTGACCAAACCTGGCCAGTATGGCCTTTCAGCTCATTTAGTTGGGCACCTGTCAATGCATCCCATACTCGCACAGACTTGTCATCTGAGCCAGATATAATCTGTGTGCCATCCCTTGAAAGGGCAACTGACTTGACTCGGCCAGTGTGGCCCTTTAGCTCATTTAGCTGTGCACCTGTCAATGCATCCCATATTCGCACAGACTGGTCAGATGAGCCAGACACAATCCGTAAGCTATCACTTGAAAATGCAACTGATCTGACCCCATCAGTGTGGCCCTTTAGCTCATGCAGCTGTGCACCTGTCAATGCATCCCAAACCCGCACAGAGTGGTCTGTTGAGCCAGAAACAATCTGCTTGTCATCACTGGAAAAGACAACTGATCTGACCTCACTAGTGTGGCCCTTTAGTTCATTCAGCTGTGCACCTGTCAATGCATCCCACACCAGCACAGATACATCCTTTCCACCAGACACAATTTGTTTGCCATCACTTGAAAAGGCAACTGACCCAACCCGGCTAAGGCGGCCCTTCAGCTCATTTAACTGTGCACCTGTTGATGCATCCCATACCCGCACAGACTTGTCAGATGAGCCAGAGACAATCTGTGTGCCATCACTTGAAAAGGCAACAGCATAAATTTCACGTCCAACATGTATTGTCATCAATGGCCAGGCAATATTGCCTTTGGTATGAATAAAGACAGGAATATGAGAGAATTGCTCTTTCCACTTCCGACAGAGATTGGTGTCCTGTGACCATGTTGCCAATGCTGAAATATACAGGTGTGGAGTTGATTCAGCAGCTGGGCTCCCCATGAAATAGGTAGCAAAATTGGCAGCTTCACCAATATCATGTGCCAATTCCAAATTGCTGTTCTGACACTGACCAACAGCATTAATTGTCATACTACAGTGCAAACTATATAATTCATACCTTTAATACCCACTGGTGTGCACATTGAAGCATAGGAGTACACTGATCACCTGATTTGAGTAGGTTCATAGCCTCAATCCAGAACAAAACCTGAATTTGGAGGAATTTTGAAATATAGTCATGAAGATTCTTGGTATCAACCAACTGGGGCAAGGGTAAGTGGTGAGTCCAGTGGCAACATGAGTATCTAAGAACAGTATTGATGTTTTTGTTGACCTCCTCATGCAATGCAGCAACATTGTCACTATCAAACAGAAAGGATGATGTGATATTGCCTATGTTGAATCGCAACCCAGATGAGTCCATTTTCATGACACGGAAGCAAGATTCACCAAGAAGATTATGGTGGGCAGCTTCATTGCACCAAAACTCAAATCTATTCTCACCAACATAGAAGGTAGACCGAGCTGGATCAAAAATGAAGTCAGGGAAGGAAGCATGGTACCAAAAAACTTGATCATCTTGGGTGTATAGCACAGCATGGAGATCCTCCACAACAGCTCTTGCAGCTTCATCATCTCCTTCCACAAGAAGTGTGGCAACAGTGGAAGGAGATGTGCGTTCAGCTGTACATAGGAAGGTATGAAGAATGCGCAATCGCCGAGTCAAGAACTTTCCCTTGTATTTCAAAAAGGTGTCACACATAATTTGCCGGTATAATTCATCAATCAAAAATGTAGCATCACTTGCAGAAGCTGGGTCATTTGAATTGGAAAGAAGGTCACTCAGCATCTCAGCCTGGTCTCGAATTGATATTGAACGATATGGAGTCAAGTATTTGACTGCTGTTGCAGCATAGATAAACAGTCCACCTGCCCGCTGCCCAAGCTCAGTGAGGTCTGGGTTACTGGACAGCTTTGGGAGCTTGGTCCTCAAGTATGTGCTAATGTCCAACTCTGCTTCCTCAATTGGCACATGTTGGAGCCAACAGCTGGCTGAAGATGTGAAGGACTCAAGGAGCATAACAACTTGAGGATCTGATCGGCTTGTCACAAGAAACTTGAAACCTCTCAGGTTGCATTCATTGATTGTGGTGAATAAATCCTGCAGAAATGCTGACCCCCCATCACCTTCAATCTCATCAAGAGCATCAATGACAATGAGGTACAGTGGTAGTTCTGGACCTTGCATGGCTTTGGACTGCTGCCAAGGCCCAACAAGAAGACCCTCCAGCTGAATGGAGATGTCATGATTGGCTGCGTCGAATTTATCTGCAACATGCAAGGCGTCTGCGTAGGATCGACATTTACGAGCGAGTTGGTAGGCAATGGTAGGAACTATACGAGTACGTTGCCGCGTTTCTTCAAATTGCCGTGAGCAAAGGAAGTTGCCGCCCAAAACGGTGAGTGGGTTGGCGGTGCCATCTTTCTCGAACCGTTTGGCTATTGTATACGCAATCGTGGTTTTTCCGGAGCCAGCTTGACCGGTGAGCCAGAAGACACACGGGCTCCCTGACGAGGAATCATTAGCCCATTTCGTGATATCTTCCAATATCTTGACGCGCGTTCCAGCTGTGCACTCTTCGCGCTTCAAGTGCTGATCTGCGAGAACAGTTCTGTGGTCGGCCTTCGCAGAGGGACGCAAACGATCCAGCGCTGCTTTCTGTTCAATCGCTCAGTGTCGGTCACAAGCCGGGAAACCTAGATACTTACCTTAATGTCGTCTTGTATCCGACTCGCCGTCTTCTGGATGCTGATATCCATTTCGATCTGGGAACGGCCGATGGGTACATACATAACCTGAGATGAATATAAGAGCACACACTTGGAAAGAAGTCGTAGCCTCGTTGACACGTTGAAAAATTTGCTGGATCGTGCTCTTGTATTCTTCGTGGTCGAATATACGCGTAGCCAACGATTTATTGGCGAGGTCCTCTAACTTCTTCATTTCTTTCCCAAGGATCCTAGCCACCGAGGCGTTCATTATGAAACAACATTTGGTGCAAGGAAGACAACGTACCGTTCGAGTTTTTCCATGGCCTGTTCAGCAGCCTTCGGAACACCGCCCTCTACGGATCTCTCTACAGCCAGGAGTATGTTCGCCGTTACTGCGAGACGTCGTGCAAGCTCGTCCTGGCTGCCTCCGACCGACTAAAGTAATAGTCAGCCTGTGCACGAGATACAAAGACGGCCACTCACATCTTTTATGTCAATGATCACCTTAGCAATGGCGAATGCCACCTTAACTGGGTTGATATCGACACACTCTGGCACCCGCTTGAGGAGCGTTTGCGTGAACCGAGAGGCAACTCCAAGGCCCCCTTTTGCAGTTGCCTTCCAATCCGAGACCGGCATTTGAGGGTTCGTCGGGGCTGGTTGTGAAGTAGGAGTCGAAGTACTGGTGGTTTCGCCACCATGCCCTTACGTGTCCGAGGTAAGTCCCTCAGATACGAAGACTCTGTGTATTGCAATCTCACCTAGACCCACGGTGGAAACAATCAGACCTGGAACGGTTGATGAAGTAGCTGAACGGAATAGGGCGGTAGGGTCTGCAGGATGGGTTGAGTCTGCTGTATCTGCGGGCAGGAATCCAGGACAGGCCATAGTACCACTTCCAACTAGAGAGAGGTTGAATCGTCGTAGATAACACTAACATGGCGCTACCGTACTCACCCAAAGCTATGGGCTCTGCATTTCCTGCGTCGTTTCTTAGACCAGGATCGTGATCGCTCGATGCTAAAGAGATGAAAACCCCAGGCGAATTTGGCTGGGTAGCAGAGGCGTTGCCAGATTTGGATCGTTTGAACCATTCCAGAAAGCGTTTTCGTTTGCTTCCGTCTTTGGTCTTCAATTTCTTTGCTGCAGTGGAAGAGGCCATGGAGGTGATAGCAAGAAACAACAAGGCAATGAGGCCCGACTCAAGGCTGGCCATCTGTCATTGTGTGCGAACTTGATTACGGAGCAATCGTTGATTGCGGAGGAAATTATGTAATCACGGGCCACATTGCCACGACGGTTTGACCTCATGGCCCAAAACCACTATGGCGGTGAGACTATCTTTTTCGGGGGCGGATGTGCGACCCGTAAAACTATCCCGCCGCAAAGCAGAGCCCGGATGCGACGGATGTGATTGGATGGACTTGTGGACGGGGTTGAAAGACGATTCAAGTCGCTATGCTATCGGATGGCTTTCCTGCATGGCGATCTGCTTTATGTTCAAATTTTGCTGATGTTATAGTTTCTAAAGGAATCACCTTCATGCGCTTAAAGGTCGAATGAGGTGTGTGGACCTTTGATCGGTGATTTCTTGACCTTGATTTTTATATAACAATCATGTTCGTCTATATCTACTCTTTAGGTGTTTAGAATTGCCGTCGTCATCAGGGTCACGGACTGCAACGACAGATGTGGGCACTCTGCTGAACTATTCTCTCTGACCAAGTCCTTCGTGTTATTGTTAGAGGTCACACAATGTCAGTACCAAGCCAAGTAAGCCTTTTCACGCACCTTACCCTACCGCCGTTCTGTCTCCTCAATGTCGCCCACAGCTAGCAGTGGTTTTTGGGGAAGTACCTGGAGAAGGAAACCATCAAGTAAATGGTCAAGCCTATGTCCAGATGTCGGCAAAGCATACACTTTCCGACCAGCTCGATGCCAATGAGCTATATGTTGTTAATCAAACACTTCGAAGGTATATTAGCCAAGGAGGAGGCGCTGGTGCGGAAACATTGGAGCTTGGTGTTGACTGGGTTAGTTGGTATGCCGAGTTTCATTCAAGCCCATTCTCACTTCATCCGTCTCGTGCGCCACGTTCAGTTCATAACCCTCTTTCTCGCTAGATATGTGTGCCGCCTTTGTGTCATATGCAGTCCCTTGGACAGCAAACTCGCCAGTGTGTGCAACTATAGCTCCACCAAGCTGCCCTCTGTGCGCCTGCTTGTCTTCTTCTATTTTTCCCGACTAGGATCGTCATTGTTGACATTGTCGTCACCTCCGTACCGCCCCTGTTGCATATTAGCCCTCCTATCTCTTCCCAGAGGGTATTACCACATGGTTTCGTGGTTTGACCGCAGGCGCAATGCAACATGCGCAAGGCTTTTATGTGCGCACGACGGATAAGGAGACAGTGATTTGGATGGTGAGTTTTGCAGTTATAAAGTTTATGGTGATAAGTTGGCGTTTCGGGGGATGGAATAAGGGATAACAGTGATGTTAGCGCGTTGCACATGTATTTTTTTCTAGTTTGAATCACGGCCTGTATATAATGACCGGATTTCATCGTGCTTTATGGAGTGTCGTAAATCGCGAGTCAGAGTTTAATTCACCTGTGCGGTCTAATTTGACCTCAATTGCAGTTCGACTTTCTATTCTACGACCGACGCGTAAGACGTAAGTATATGATGTTATATTTGTAACCTACTTATGAATGGGAACTGGAAAATGAAATTCAAGAGATACTGTCATGTACACTTCCACTATCTTTGTTCCTTTGGTATGAATACTTAAGCATTCATTGCACATTATATGAATCAAACTAAATTATATATTTTTTTAAAATTCTTTCAGAGCCTACAACCACACGCCACCATCGAGTGTGTTCGCTGTTGGTCCCAGGGCACCGTTTACGCAAGTTCAAACGTATTCTCATTGGGAAATTACATACGTACACGGTACGGTAAACAGGGCTACAGGAAAATGTATAAAGAGAGGGGTAGAATCACTATTGATTCTCATCCCCTCATCCCCTCTTCCCTCAAGTTCTCTCCTCCCCCAAGTTCCCTCCTGCAGCGGCGATTCGAGACCGTCGTCAACGCCAACACTGGGGCTCTCACTATCACCGTCGAGGTGGCCTCCATCCTCCTGATAAATCCAATCCGATCCATGCTCTTCACGTCGGACTCGTCGAGCTCAAAGTCCGTTAGAATGCCTTGCCCCAAATGTGGCGTCGTCTAACTTGCTCCTTCATTAGTATCATTTCCTACAACCACGTGGTGCCAGCCGTCTGCTCGTACCTTTGCTACTCGAACACCCGCCCGCTGCTCATGCGACTGAGCGACGCCGCCTTCAAAGCAATCGATCCCTGTCAGCCGCGAGGGTTTGCTAAAGGTTAAGCTAGGGTTAGCATGGCACTTGAGGGGATAGGTAGTTACACACCTCGACGTATCATATAGAACTTCCCCCCTCCAGTGCTGTTTCATAACGGAACAGTCCTGGCTCGATCATCGACTGGTGTCCCTCCGTTGAAATTAACCGCTTCTGTTCTAGCACTGAGCTAGGTCAGGTGGTGACCCTTCGAGGTTTGCACCTGCAAAGAGAGAGCATGGGAAGAAATGTAAGATATTGAGCGGCTTGAGAGGTGTTGTTTGAAAGGTCATTGGGCTCCATGATGACAGGAAGAGGGACTACGACGGTCCAGCGAAGGCTTTCGATGAGGCCGAATGTTGGCATCTACGATGAGACTCGTATAACCGGACACGATAGGGAGCTGGGTTGGTCAAATGTGGAATGAGCGGCTCTGCAAGACCCCAGATACGTGCCCAATGCAACATGTAAGTCTTTGAGCCCAAACGCTCAATCTTCGACAATGAGTATTGAGCAGGGCAGTCAAAGTGAGGACGGTCGCTAAATCGCGGTTGGCTACGCGAGAAGCGATGTCACCACCATCCTCGCCCACTCTAGAAATAAGATCACCCGCAATCTGCGAACGATACCCTTAAACCCAGTCCCCACCGACATCGCACTTGCACCCGCCCCATTCCCTACACCGCCCATCCCACCCGCACCCGCGTCACTACCACCCACACTCCCAAAGCATCCCATCCCATCATCCCCAAACGCATCCCCCAACTCCGCCTCTGACACATTTCCATCGGACATACGCTCTCCTCTTCCTCACTCTCCTCACCCTCCTCACACACCGTACTCTGCACACTCTTCGTTCCACCCCTCAACAAGCCCTGACCTCTCCTCCGGCTCCTCACAGGCCCAGCTGTCATCGAGAGCTGATCATCCGCAGCCCTGCCCTCCAATAACAACTTTTTATACCCAGCAGCCGCCTGATACAGATCTGGAAACGCATTTCTAAACCGGTCGCGCAAATTCGTGGAACGTCGGTTCTGTTCGGCAAAAATGGGGTCTTGATGATAGTGGCCCAGGTGGTGCCGTGTTTCTCGTTTCCGGCTTTGAGAGCACCGTCTTCGGCGTCGGTGAAGGGTCGTCGACGTCTGCTTCGAGTATTCTCGAAAAGCGAGGTGCCGTCGGCGAGGGTGGAGCGGATTTTGCTGCGTACGTGCGCTGGGGTGATGCCGTTGGTAGGCGTCGGGGAAGTAGGTACGGAACCTGGAGGAGTGTTAGTTGGGTCGTGCACTATGAATGAAAACGACGGGCCTGTCTTTGAGATCGACCGCTGAACGATCATGAAACCTGAGATCAGGGTCCTGCAAAAATCGGTTTCCAGTTGCCCACTCCGTGCTGTATTTATTTCAGCTAGACAGAGTAGAGAAATGAATGAACACATACAATCTGACATCCCTGGACAAGCATCTGGGTCTCCTCATTGGGCCACTTCTTCTTATCTTGCTGCGCCGTATGCTCGTCCAGCTTTGGATCGAGTTTCCCTTTTTCTCAGGAACAGCAGTAGCAGTGGGTGGGGACGATGACGCGGCGGGTGGTTGGATGTGCAATTCCATCTCGTCTCTGAAACTCCATGGCTGGACGAGGGCGGAGAGGCAAGTGACACACGACGGTGCTTGAGTGCCGAAACCGGGGAGGAGACAGAGAAGGGGGCTTTGAATGAAAAGTAGAGGAAGACGGGAGCCGCCCGCTGCTGCTCGCCCACCCCTCTACTTGTATTTTGATTATCAGTTTATTTACGTTGGCAGGGAACCCTCAGGTCATTGTTATCTACTATTATTCACTATCTTCAGCAGATTTTCATCCTCACATGTTGTCGTTAGGAATTAAACTAAAGGTGGAGGGTAAGTGTTGAATCCGAAACTGTAGAATGATTCGGAAGGCCCTCACCTTTCTCAAATTTCCAGGTCTGGTTTTCGGCCTCCCAACGGCCCCAAATAGCGACGGAAGTTCCAGGGGTGGCATTTCCGTAGTCATTCAGGTCGACGTCCTGCCTAGTATTGGGCACACAAATGCTACCAGATAGCCCATGTCAAAACACCAAGACCACTCAACAATGACCTTGAGCCATACCGGATAGCATTAGCGACCTTGTCGTCGTCCCACAAATGCCAAATGAAGGGTTGCTGAGTCGCGATCAATCGCACGTCGTCCTTGGGATTGTGTTCGAGGTTGAGGTACTTGTTGGTGCCAACGCTCTTGATATGCCAACCGCCTTCGGTGTAAATGGTCTCCCACTGCTGGTTTTCACCGCCATGGCAAGGGAAGCCAATGACTAAATTGAAAGCACAATAAGATGATGACGCGGTGCGAGGGGGGTGTGCGGCGACTTACTGGTCCTGCCATCCGAGCTGTTGAGGTCAAGAACGGTCTTTCCCTTGACGTTGCGGATGATGTAGCGTGCTCCGTTTTCGATAGCAGCCATGGTTGTTACAGAAAGAAATCGGTCCAATCCCCTCAAGGCTTATATACACCTTGGAGGCTCTAATCTAATCCAATCTATCGCCACCCCTTTCCTTTTTTCATTCTTCATCAAGCCGCAACCGTATTTAAAAAGAAAGTGTTCAACGTTTCTATATCAATAAGTTGGAGTAACACAGGAAGCATCAAGCCGCTTCATCTCCAACGTGTGATCCGCTGTAGATAAACAAAGTTTTCGTTACCCTAATATTACTGTAATCAGACCGTCTCAAATCCGGGGCCTTTTTTTGTTAACCAATCAACCAACCACTCACTACCCCAATCCCCCATCCCAACTCGCCCTCTTCCGCTTATGAGTATCCCCACTCCGGAGCATCAGATCCCGCGGACACATGCCGCTGCCGCTCGCAGCGGCACTCGCAGCACTCTGCCCCCGATGATGGGACATCGACCTTCCTATCGTCGTTGTCGTCGGTGTCGATGTCGCCCTCGTCGGTGCTGAGATGGTAGTGGTTGTCATCGAGGTCGGTGTGGTTGTAGTTGTAGTAGTTGTCGACGGCGTTGTGTGTGCAATATTCGTCAGGGTTTTATTACCCGCCGTCGTCAACTTCCTAACACGAGCAGCACCGCGCCTTGACCGCGCCCCGCACCCGCTCGACTATCGTCGCTGGTGCTCCGGGTCATACTTTTGCTTCTGCTAGTGCCGTTGCTATTGTTCGTGCCGTTGCCGTTGCTTGTGCTCATGTTGTTATTGTGGCTGGTGCTGGTGCTGGTTCTGGTACCGTTGCTGTTGCTGTCGCTCAGACGACGTCGACGATCTTCATTCCCATTCCCATTCCCTTTCGGATTCGCACCAACATCCACGGCATCACCAAAATCACCAGGCGGGCTAAACGTCTCGCCCAACAGCGGCTTCCTATGATGCTGCTGCTGATGAACGCGAATCGTACCTGAAGGCGAAGGCGTCCTTTCGAACCCGCCCAGACCCCCTGGTGCCGAACTCGGATTCGGATTCGTCGTATTCACATTCAGATTCCCGCCCAACCCAAACGACCCCATCTGCGCATTCGTCTGCGCCAAATCCAGCGCCTGACCCTGCCTCGTCGCCTCCATCGTCATCCCTGTCGTCGTCGTCGTCGAATATAAATCATCCATCGACGATACATCGTATTATGCAGATGCAGATTCAAATGATGCGGGTGCGGATGCAGGTGATGCGACTGAGCGTGGTGTGGGTGATGCGATTGGCCATGGTGGTTCACGTTATGGTTAACCCCATGGTTATGGTTATTCCCAAACATCGACGACGACCCAGCACCAGCACCACCACCCGCCTGCATAATAATAATGCAAATCCAAAAACGGGAGGTTATAATCCCCCGAGAAAGCCGAGAACGACGAGAACGAAGACGAAGGCGCCGAGCGCCAAAGCTCGTCTCTCTGCTCGATGACGGGCGTATGTCGATGGTCGATGACAGGCGTATGTCGATGATCGATGACAGGCGTATGGTGTCCGCTGCCACCACCACTTGGGCCGCTTCCATTTGCGTGCTCCGATCCTTGCGACGACGACGAGGGCAGCGAAACGGAGGTAACAGCACCAGCCGGGGAAAGAATAAGATTGGCAGGGAAAAGGGGAGTCAACTCTGATGTATGCTGATGTTGTTCATCGTCATCATCGTCGTCGTCATCGACATGGAGTTGTGTTTCCTGTTGGTGGTGGTGGTGCTGCTGTTGGTGGTGCTGCTGTTGATGATGGTGCTGCTGTTGACGATGAAGCGAAATCCCAGAAGGCGAAGTCGGCGAATGTGTAACACCCGACCTCTGCGGGTCAACCGTCCGACTCTGCCTCTCTTCAAGTGGGAACCGTTGGTCCTCGGTCGATCCAGACGCCGCTGCCGACGACGAGCCAAAAATCGAATGCAACCCCATCCCAATGCCACTCCCAAACCCTTGATACCCCAAGCTCAAATGCATGCTATGCAACCCAACATCATCCACCGACATCGGCACACCCACATCATGATGGTGCCCATTCCGCGCCGCCTCGGAAGGCGGGACAGAAATCGACCTGGCGTGGCCGTTTCCTCCCCCTCCTCCGCCTCCATTTGCCCCTCCTCCGTTTCCTCCTCCGCCGGCGCCGCCAACATCAAACCCACCAACACCACCACCACTACCTAACCCTCCAAACCCAAACCCACCCTCAAACCCACCCAACCACGACCCCTCCGACCTTCCCATCGGTCTTGGCTGTGTCACAAGCGGTGTACCAGGCGGCGTGGAATTATGCAGCTTATTCATATCCACCAGATCTTCCATTCCGAACGGCATAAGTGAAGAATCTTCTTCGTCCATGTCTGGTTCATCTTGCCTAGCACCTGCAAGAGTACTGCCACCGCCGGAGGAGGAGGCGGCGGAGGCGGAGGCCCCAATATCACCACCACCTTCGCGGTTCTCCTGAACTTGACTCTGACTCTGCTGTTGCCCCTCCTCACCCTCATCCATCGCATCATCATCCTGCCTCGAAGCAGAATTACCACCACCATCACCTCCAACCACCCCCTCTCCATTCTCATTCAATGTTACCCCCGTCACCCCCAAACTCAAACGCAAACTTAACGACGAGGAGGCATGACTATGCAGCTGCATCGGATGTATCCCCGTTACATTCTCATTCTCATTCTCCGGTGGCCCAAGCCCAGCCCAGCAGAGGACGAAGTGGCTCCAGCACCACCGGCGTCAGCCGCGGCAGCAGCAGAGTGTCCAAACCCACTCGCGAAGGAGGTTCCATATAGACTGGAGAGGGAGAACGCAGTTGGTTGGTGGTTATGTTGGTAATTGTGGTGATGATGGTGATTATTATGATGGTTATTATGATGATGATGATGATGCATCCTCGCGCCGTCTCCAGAGATAAGATCGCCCGCAATTTGCGAATGATATCCCTTGAACCCAGTCCTTGCCGAACTCGCACCCGCACCTGCACCATTACCCGCACCACCCGTCCCACTGGCACTGGCACCACCACCACCACCCGCACTCCCAAAACATCTCATACCGTCGACATCCCCAAATGCACCCCCCAAGCCCGCCTCTGACACATTCCCATCAGGCATATACGGCGGAAACAAATCATATCGATCCAAATCCCCATGATTCAAATCCCCCTGAAACGAAAACGGCGACGCTGGGGAAAAATTTGCAGGATCCATGTGAACGAGGAAGAAGAATTCGAATGGCTGCTCGTGCTGCTGGCATCCAATCGTGGGTTGGGGGAAAACCAATCCGTACCCCACGCGCTCTTGCCGATCATTCCAAAGTTGTTGTCGATGCTGTTGCCGTTACCGCTGATGGAGTGCCCACTAACCGTCGTCCGCCGCTGGATGAAAGGCGACGAGGCGGTGCTAGTACCCGCTGCGGCGTTCATGAACAAGTCGGAGATATGGCTCGAGGAAGGCGAGACGGCGGCAGTTGACCATGCGGCAGTTGATGAGTGGGTGGGGGTGTTGAGGCCTGATGACCAGGTCTCCATGTCGGAATGTACGTTGTGGGTAAGAAGTCAGGGATATTGAGTGCATCGGCCGAGTCGAGCGTAAGAAGCTCCATCTCGTCATTCGCATCTATGATCTGTGTATCAGCAGTCGATGCAAGTGTCGGCACACTGTTGGTAGTGACAGTGGAAGTAGTCGCTGTAGTGGTGGTGGTGGTTTGCGACTTTTTCGTCGGCGACTTATACGAAGCCGTCGACACATTTTCCACAAACCGAGGCAGCTGCGACGTCTCGCTCTCCTCTTCTCATCCTCCGAACACACAGTACTCTGCGGCACACTCTTCGTTCCACCCCTCAACAAGCCCTGACTGGTCTTTGCCCTCTTCCGACTCCTCACAGGCCCAGCTGTCGTCGAGAGTTGATCATCCGCAGCCTTGCCCTCCAATAGCAAGTTTTTCTTGGACGCCGAACGCGGTTTATACCCAGCAGCCTGATACAGATCAGGAAATACATTTCTGAACTGGTCCCGCAAACCCGTGGAACGTCGGTTCTGTTCAGTAAAGATGGGGTCTTTGACGAGGTCTTTGACGATAGTGGCCCAGGTGGTGCCGTGTTTCTCGTATCCAGCTTTGAGAGCACGGTCTTCGGCGTCGGTGAAGGGTCGTCGACGTTTGCTTCAGGTTTTCTCGAAAAGCGGGGTGCCGTCGGCGAGGGTGGAGCGGAATTTGCTGGAGAGATGCGTAAGTGCGTTTGGGTAGTGCCGTTGGTAGGCATCAGGAAAATAGGTGCAGAGCCTAGACGAGTGTCAGTTAGGTCGTCCATAATGAATGAAAACAACGTGCCTGTCTTTGAGATCGACCGCCGAACGATCATGAAACTTGAGATCAGGATCCTGTAAAATCGTCTTTCAATTGCCCACTCCGTGCTGTATTTATTTCAGTTAGACATAGAGTAGAGAAATGAATGAACACATACAATCTGACATCCCCGGACAAGCATCTGTGTCTCCTCATTGGACCACTTCTTCTTCA
>Ga0307513_10004474_pt1 | contig 18658 bp, 24 predicted proteins | sample 15_EM_MG_FD_202174 | JGI IMG/M metagenome (GOLD analysis project Ga0307513, IMG submission 202174) | Populus trichocarpa ectomycorrhiza microbial communities from riparian zone in the Pacific Northwest, United States - 15_EM | ecosystem: Host-associated > Plants > Roots > Unclassified | place...
TTGCCACGCATGGCCGACGCGACTAATGCGCAGGTTGGTCATCCCCAGTCTTTGGAGTATACTAGCCACTTACTCCTTGAATAATACAGCAGTACAGTTTAGTTCTTCCACTCAAGACTCCTACCGACGCCGACATCGAGAAGGGGGCCCATGAACTTCAAATTGCCCAGGATAGACGCGCACGCCTGGACCGCGAACTCCAGGAGACTCGGACACACTTGAAAGTCCTTGCATCAGAGCGCGAGGAAGTCCTTGATGAGATTATTCACTGGGATTCTTTCATAACCCCCTTTCGACCGTTGCGAATACCGGCCGACATACTATCCGAAATTTTTAGAATATTCGTTATAGAAGACGGCGGCTCTCCTTGGACGTTGACGAGGGTATCTCGCGCGTTCAGGAGGACCGCGCTGAGCACGCCCAGGATTTGGGGCGGAATCTCGCTATGGGGCAAAGAGAAGTATATCACTGGATCACAGGAGTGGTATCGCCCCGTACTGAGGGGTGTTCGGTGGGAGTTTGGAAAAGAAAACTGCTGTAACGCCAAACAGCTCAGCCAAGCCTTGAAAAGAGCAAGGGGGGCGCCGCTTGACCTCGCAATCCACTGTGGATGGAGCCATGAGGTCACTATAAGTGACAAGGCGAAAGGAATGATCGCGATGGTTGCTGGTGAACGCCTCAGCCAGTGGCGTTCACTGGAGTTTGCGGTCCAGGACAATTGGGATTTAAGTGACATATTCTCCGGCAGCCTGGAAGGACTTATGTTCCTACGTCTGAATTCGTTTCACCAGGACCTGTACAATTGCCTCTGCAAGACCGCTCGACACTTGCGGAACGTAGAAATTTATATACGAAATCAGCCGTTGAGCAAACTCGCCAATGCTCCATGGTGGCGACATATTCACCGTCTCCTACTCGAAGTACCATACCGTCAAGCTGGATCACCCAATTCGGTGCCGTATCATATCCAATGTAGTTCTGCGGTGGATATTCTTTCCAAAGCGGTCAAGCTCGAAGATCTCATCGTCCAATTCGAACTTCCTTCTGGCCTGGCGCCTATTAAGAAGCCTATTCATTTCCCTCGATTGAAGAAACTCGCCTTGAGAGCAAGCATTGCATTATTAGGTGCTCTTTCTACGCCATTACTCACACACCTGGAAATTAAGACCGGCGGATGGGGCTTTGGAAATAGAGTCGCTCCGAATACTATCTTCTTCCCGGCCGTGACGCACCTGTCGTTCTTTTCCTCTGGGCCTGCAGTACTTGCATCGTTACATTGCCCATCTTTGGTCCAGCTATGCCTTGGTCCAGAGAGTGGTCATGGCCAGAAGTACTTTGATTATCACGTGATCACCACGGCCTGGAACCCTGACAATGACCCAGAGAGGCTTCTCAAACCTTCGGTCCTTAGGATCGAGGGATTAGTCATTAAGTGGACTGTCCTGCGCGATCTCCTTCGTCTTTCACTGCACGACTGCCTCAGAGAGCTGATTTTGGTTGACTCCCCTCTACCGAAATCATTTTTTAAGGCCCTGATGGCAGTTTCGCGTTCAACTGTCATCTGTGGGGATCTAGAGAAGCTCTCGGTGATATACGAGTCAGATCTCAATAAGGGTGAGAGAATCATGGGTTGGAGTGATGGAAGGGAGATTCTCAAAAGCATCCTCACCTTGCGAAGGGAACAAAATCTGGGCCTCCGAAAGGTGATCGCGCAGTGGCCGAGGCAATCTCGAGTAGAATTTAGTGACGATTCGGGGGTTAGCTTGACGGTATCGGTGTCTCAAGATATACATTAGACTAGTTGATATCGGTAATAAGAGATTTTGTTACGCCATGGTGAAGACGAGGGCTTCCGAAAACCAATGACATCTTTTGATGCAGGGCATTGCAACGGTGAATATCCTGGAATTACTCAAGGTGTTCCCCCATCTCGACCTCTGGGACTTGCGGGGAGATTCGATACCGCACGCGCCATCAACCCTCCGAATCCTCGGCATATACCTCCGCGGTGTTAATAACGCCTCGTTGTGTCTCCCTTTTTATCGAAGATTCAAGTACCCCGTCTCACTGCGCTAGCGACCAACGACGTGGGCGAGGATGACTTTCCTTTGTCTCGACGTTTGAACTGTCGAGCCAGTCGCGGTTTTGCCACTCAATACAAAGGTTTGCAAATCTGAAGCTCTTTCAACTGGAATAGGTGTAATATGGGATACATGGGAAATACGGCCGGGGTCACCGCAGACGTGTGCAGACGGCAGATCGGGAATATTCGTAGACTCGAGCACGACGGGGTTGCCTGAACGCTAGGTTGTCTAGGTTGTCTAAGCTGTCTAGACTGTCTAGGGATTCAATCGCTCCGCTGCTGCTTCGCCGTGTAAACTCTTAGCTTATTTTATTCAGCAGTGGACTTGATCAGAGACCCTGCCAAGCACAGGCTGCGCCCGGCGTCGGTTGCTATGCTAGCCGCGTGGCAAGGAGTGGAGCCCGGTCAAGAATATCCCCCGGGTTGTTTCTGCAACTCTCCCCCCTTCCACACTCGTCGTCTCTCCCGACTCTCCAGTTCGCCCGTCACTCTTTTAGAATCGCTCAGAACGCACAACCCAGACGGAATACACGTTCACAGCACCCCACATTCGCTACATCCCGCAGAAATAGCCCAAAAGTCCGCCATGTTCGCTTCTATCCTCGTTGCTGCCCTTGGTGCCCTTCCATTATTTTCCCAAGGTGAGCATATTCCTCCACTCGACCTCGACGCTCGCTGGCTGCCCCGCGTCTTTCCGGTCGCTATGCCACCACCCTGCCGGGCTAACCCAATTTGGAATCTGTCAAGGTGTTGCCGCAGCCCCAGGTGACTGCGTTCGTCAGTACACCATCAAAGATGGCGACACTTGCAACTCCATCGGTGCCGCTAACGGTGCATCAACGTACGTTTGGCTTTCTCATAAAATTTTCTGATTGTATTCCTGACTCCGTTCGGGTGTTCAGGTACCAAATCATGGCCATCAACTCCGACATCGACTACAACTGCGGCAATTTAATGCCCGGTCAATCTATCTGCCTGGGCACGGAAGGCGCCGACTGCACAACTACGTTCGTCCTCCAGGCCCTGTACAGTAAAACAAGCGGCTGACGCGATTCCGCAGCTACGTTGTAAAGCCAGGTGATACCTGCCTTGGGATTGAGGCCCAGCACGGCCTCAATGCGACCCAACTTTATGTACGCTCTCTCGACTGGCAAAGGTCCTAGTGCTAACGCTTGCTGCAGAACAACAACCCCAACATCGACGAGAACTGCTTCAATATCTACTCTGGAGAGGTCCTCTGCGTTGCTCCCGACCACATCGTCCCGCCTCCGCCGAAGGACTTCTTCCAGAACGAGTCAATTGCGACCAACCAGAACCCCCAACCCAACACCCCTTACGTTGGCCCCAACACTCCTCAAGGAGACGACTCGTGGGAGGTCGTCGACCCTTCGGAGGTGGAGGATGGCGATGATATTCCTTACTGTGACGAGGTCGGCGCCTAAGTTGGCAGTCCCCCCACTAACGAAATTTGCGGTTGTTGTGTTTTCCTCCTTTTTACACCGGCACCGTCTCTGTTTCTAGCGGACTGTCCTAGTGACACCTCTCCCCACACCAGTAATTCCATCGTCCATTCTTTCCTTTCGTTGCCAATACCCTCCATGTCTCGTTACGCATAACGCATCCCTGTAGTTGAACTCCTTGACAATCCCTGTCAAGTTTAGCTTGCGGAATGTTGAGTCGCGCTGTGCCTGGAACACGATCTCTTTGCGGCTTCAAATATCCTTGCCCGTAAACTCTTCCGTTGACATTCCGGAGTCCATTTCTACCCTTGAATCCTTCGAGCAACGGAAAAGCGACTGAATTTGCAGAGCAACTCCTTCATCTGAATCTGTTCCTCCTGGTCGAGTATTCGCTAAATTCACATCGTCCACATCTATCTGATGACTTGAATTGCTCCAACAATATAGCCGGAATTCGATAGCAGGTAAGCATAGATTCGTATCCATTCGGAGTACCGAAACCATCACAGATAGCCTTCCTGTATGTAGGAACCCTCTAACGTCTCGGAGGTGTCCGGGGTGTATGACCGCCGGCTTATTCTGATTACCTGAGTTGGCTGCTGCACGGCTTCTGCCTTCACGTCCACCCTATAAACCGGGTCTCTGTAGTTGGTGGGACCCATAATGACCCTTAGTGGGCACTGGAACTCTTCCGAGTACTCCCATACTGCCTATAGTAGAGCCGAGATGACAAGGAGAACAATCAGAGGATTGCGAAGACCTACTTTCCATTCAGCCTTCATTATTCCAGGGCGCCATATTCCAAGGTGTGCTTTGGGCTATCATATTTTAAATGGTGAATACCGAGAGCTCAACGGACCGTATTTAAAGAGTGCTTACTATCCATAGCTTGACGGAATGGAGGGACATCCCTTGACAGAGAAGTTGTCTGAGTTGCGTGCTTCTGAGCCGTGTGCGAGCGGGCGCAGGCTTTAAAGACAAGCGTTCGAGTGTCCTGGTACGATTGAGTAATACTGGTAAATGGCCCTACTTACAACGTCAAAAACCGGTGTGCAGTGGGAACAAACGGGTGTATCAGGGGCTAACCATGAGCAAGGGTCTCACACCAATGGAAAGCCGTTTTAATTTTGGGCAGGAGAATATTTGAGTATATATACGCCCCGGTGGATGGAATTCAGGAAGGTGGAGGGCGTTGAGGGTGTCTGAATGTTTCGCAAGTATTCCAGAGATGAGCCTTTCTCCTCGGTATTTTTCCCACCCGGGTATTTGTATCTTCAAGCGACGCAGCCTTGACGAATCTGTAATAGAGTCCAGAAAGCAAGTCACAACCTCTAGGCCCTGACACCCAGGCGTCATGCCTTGATAAAACATCAAGGTCACATCGTGGAGTTTCATAAGTCCTGTGGGGCTTCGAAGCTGTTCGGGTTAGAGAGGGCAGTGCACGAATAGACAGGACTGACCACTTCGGAGTACATGACGATAGGTATACCAGATAAGTGAAGAGTTTCAAGAAGGGCGAGGTTGGAGAGCATCTCCAGGATCGATATTTTGTTAACACACATCTCAACGTCTTGAATGAAGAGTGAAACCAAGTTAGTTAACTTGGCTATATGGATCCGTATATCACCGTCGAACGAAGTCTGAGGCCATAGATCAGTATGTATGGTCCACCAAAGAAACTATGGTGACCCACCTCAATATGGAGGCATTTCAAAGACGCTCTGGTCTCTCCGATAAGCCAATCCCAGTCTTCGACGAAGCATACGCGTAACCTTTCGAGGCGACGGAGCTGACCATTTCGTATCCCAGAGGAGGGCACCACATCAAGGACCAGCTCCCGCAGTGGCGGTAGCCTGTTAATCACGAACTTAACGGGTGTACACTCTTCCGAAGTGCGCCGGTACCGGTGCACTACGTATCGTAGGCTTGATACGTTGAGCAGTTCTCCTATTTTCTCTCGCTGGTCCTCGTGGAGATCAAGGTAACATGCTGACAGAGTATACGGTTACAATCGAGAAACCGGGGAGTGCCCAATCTCACGTACGCCAAGTGTGCAAGTGCCTGACATTTCTTAAGCGCTCTTGTGGCAAATCGACGAGGTTCGAGCTCGAGACCTAGCGGGCAGTTAGACACCCCACCTCAGCGGGTAAAGGAAAAATCAAACAATATCTGTCAAGAAGTGATTCCGGGTGCATCTGGGTGACGGGCCAAGCTGGACCTCCTCGTACTCGTAGAGCAGCGGTGTGGCAATTTCATGGAAGCTTTTCGAGGTTAGACAAGCAGCCAAGAGGGATCGAGGGTCCAGGAACTGGAACACTAGAACGACGACGTCGAAAGGTAGCGCTTGCAGGTTAAAGCATTCCATTATCGTCGATGGAGGTAGACGGAAAGCTCGAAATGGCCTTGACTCGACCAAACTGGCGGGATAGGCGCCTATGGGCCAGTGAATTCTGTCCATTGAAAGAGGTGTGTCATAATGAGACCTACACAGGCTTCACTAAGAACCTTGTCTACCTCATGGAGTGTGATGAGGACAATTCGGGGTCTCGGTCAACCTCATATAAGTGATAATTCCCTACCTCAGTAATTCCCTCGTCCATTCTTTCGCCGGTACTCTCCATGTCTCGTGACGCATAACGCTTCCCTGTAGTTGAACTCCTTGACAATCCCTGTCAGGTTTAGCTTGTGAAAATGTCGAGTCGCGCTGTGCATGGAACACGATTTCTTTGAGTTTGGCCTCAAGTATCCTTGCCCGTAAACTCTTCTGTTTGACATTCTGGAGTCCATTTCTACTCTTGAATCCTTCGAGCAACGGAAAAGTGTCAGGGTTTGTCAGAAACAGGGTTGAGTCGAGCACAGAGCGCTTGCAAGCGGAGGGTGCAGCCCAGAGACTGGCCGAGGCACCACATAGAGTTCAGGTATATAAGGACTCGCTACGCTCGTCTGTACCCTTAAGTGTTTGTAGCGGATCTACTATAGTGTTCGACTATAGGAAACCGGAATGCGAAAATCTAACAAAAAGCGACTGAATTTGCAGAGCAACTCCTTCATCTGAGTGTGTTCCTCCTGGAATGAATGATCGAGTATTCGCTAAATTCACATCGTCTACATCTATCTGATGACTTGAATTGCTCCAACAATATAGCCGGAATTCGACAGCAGGTAAGCATAGATTCGTATCCATTCGGAGTACCGAAACCATCACAGATTGTCCTCCTGCATGTAGGAACCCTCTGACATCTCGGGTGACACCTCCGGGGTGTACGACCGCCGGCTTGTTCCGATTACCTGAGTTGGCTGCTGCACGGCTTCTGCCTTCACGTCCACCTCATAAACCGGGTCTCTATAGTTGGTGGGACCCATAATGACCCTTAGTGGGCACTGGAACTCTTCCGAGTACTCCCATACTGCCTAGTGGAGCCGAGATGACAAGGAGAACAATCAGAGGATTGCGAAGACCTACTTTCCATTCAGCCTTCATTATTCCAGGGCGCCATATTCCAAGGTGTGCTTCGGGCTACATATTTTAAATGGTGAATACCGAGGGCTCAACGGACCGCATTTAAAGAGTGCTTACTACCCATAGCTTGACGGAATGGAGGGACGTCCCTTGACAGAGAAGTTGTCTGAGCTGCGTGCTTCTGAGCCGTGTGCGAGCGAGCGCAGGCTTTAAAGACAGGCGTTCGAGTGTCATGGTACGATTGAGTAATACCGGTAAATGGCCCTACTTACAACGTCAAAAACCGGTGTGGAGTGGGAACAAGGGGTGTATCAGGGGCTAACCATGAGCAAGGGTTTCACACCAATAGAAAGCCGTTTTAATTTTGGGCAGGAGAATATCCGAGTATATATACCCTTCGGCGGATGGAATTCAGGAATGTGGAGAACGTTGAGGGTGTCCCAATGTTTCGCAAGTATTCCGGTGATGAGCTTTTCTCCTCGGTGTATGTCCCACCCGGGGATTCGTATCTTCAAGCGACGCAGCCTTGACGAATCTGTAATAGAGCCCAGAAAGCAAGTCACAACCCCTAGGTCATGACACCCAGGCATCGACTCTTGATGAAACACCAAGGTCACATTGTGGAGTTTCATAAGTCCTGTGGGGCTTCGAAGCTGTTCAGGTTAGAGAGGACAGTGCGCGAATAGACGGGACTGACCACTTCGGAGTACTTGACGATAGGTATATCAGATAAGTGAAGAGTTTCAAGAAGGGCGAGGTTGGACAGCATCTCCAGGATCGACATTTTGTTAAGACACATCTCAATGCCTTGAATGAAGAGTGAAACCAAGTTAGTTAACTTGGCTATATGGATCAGTCCATCACCGTCGAACGAAGTCTGAGGCCATAGATTGGTACGTATGGTCCACTAAAGAAACGATGGTGACCCACATCAATATGGAGGCATTTCAAAGACGCTGTGGTCTCTCCGATAAGCCAATCCCAGTCTTCGACGGAGCATACGTGTAACCTTTCGAGGCGACGGAGCTGACCATCTCGTATCCCAAAGGAGGGCACCACATCAAGGACCAGCTCCCGCAGTGGGGGTAGCGAGTTAATCACGAAGTCAACGAATGCACTCTCTTCCAAAGTGCACCGGTACCGGTGGTGCTCTACGTATCGTAGGCTTGATACGTTGAACAGTGCTCCTATTTTCCCTTGCTGGCCCTCGTGGAAACCAAGGTAACATGCTGCCAGAGTATACGGTTACAATCGAGAAACCGGGGAGCGCCCAGTCTCACCTACGCCAAACGTGTAAGTACCTGACATTTCTTAAGCGCTCTTGTGGCAGATCGACGAGGCGCGAGCACGAGGCCTAGCAGGCAGTTAGACACCCGACCTCAGCGGGTAAAGGAAAAATCAAATAATGTCTCTCAAGAAGTGAGCCCGGATGCACCTGGATGACGGGCCAAGCTGGACCTCCTCGTAGAGCAGCGGTGTGGCAATTTCATGGAAGGTTTTCGAGGTTAGACAAGCAGCCAAGAGGGATCGAGGGTCCAGGAACTGGAACACTAGAACGACGACGTCGAAAGGCGGTGCTTGCAGGTTAAAGCAATCCATTATCGTCGATGGAGGCAGACGAAAAGCTCGAAATGGTCTCGACTCCACCGAACTGGCGGGATAGGCGCCTATGGGCCAGTGAATTCTGTGCATTGAAAGCGTCCCAGGTAGCTCCTGGTAACCAGCTAGAAGTGCTCGCCACCTCGGGGCATCGTCCTGCCTCCGAAACCCAGGAGCCTCACCAGCAACAGCGCTGCGGTCGCCGTCCTTGGAGTGCGTCAGAGTGCCAGGTAGGCCAGAGCTGGGCATTAGGGGACACCGTGAGTTGCAGAGGAGGTATACGGGCCGGGTAGATTGGATAGGGTTGGGAGAGCCGAGGTGACTTAGGAGAGGCGCAGAAGTCCGCGAGTCTCAGTAGGCGACATCAGCACCCTCAAGCGAGGCAGTAGCCGCACATGCATGGATGTTTTGGCAGTGCGTGCTGGTCACTCTTATTCGATTTCCGCAACGTTGGTTCGACCTCGGGCATGGTAAACACGACAGGAGACCCTATGGAATAAGGGGGTGCTGTGGAAGGGGATGCCTTGTGCACTCGATTGCAGCGAGGGGGTGTGTCGGAGATAAGGGTATTTGGTTCGCTGCCGATCGAGAAGCGGCGATCGAAGTTTCTCAGACGTCTCACAATCTGTGCACCACGACACCTGGCGGGGGATATAAAAGCCCGCATCCTCGTTATAGCGGACCGAGTTAGCGACCGAGCGGAAATCTTAACAGTGTGTGTGTCATAATGAGACCTATACAGGCTTCATTAAGAACCTTGTCTGCCTCTTCGAGTGTGGTCTCGGTCAACCTCATATAAGTGATAATTCCCCACCTCAGTAATTCCAACGTCCATTCTTTCCTTTCGTTGCCAGTGCTCTCCATGTCTCGTTACGTATAACGCTTCCCTGTAGTTTAACTCCTTGACAATCCCTGTCAAGTTTAGCTTGCAGAATGTCGAGTCGCACTGTGCATGGAACACGATCTCTCTTTGAGTTTATCTTCAAATATCCTTGCCCGTAAGTGTTAGCGCTCCTGTGTTTCCGATCGGGTTTCATGCCTCCTATTACCTGGCCTGACGTAGATAGGAGGTACCATTTATGTATATATTGGTACAAGGTGAGCGGGAGGACCCTTACGGTTTCCTTCTTCGTTCACGGTGTCCCTAGTGTCTAACATTAAACTCTTCCGTTTGACATTCTGTAGTCCATTTCTACCCTTAGATCCTTCGGGCAACGGAAAAGCGATTGAATTTGCAGAGCAACTCCTTCATCTGAGTCTGTTCCTCCTGGAATGAATGATCGAGTATTCGCTAAATTCACATCGTCCACATCTATCTGATGACTTGAATTGCTCCAACAATACAGCTGGAATTCGACAGCAAGTAAGTGGAGAGCATATGGATTCATATCCATTCGGAGTACCGAAACCATCACAGATAGTCCTCCTACATGTAGGAACCCTCTGACATCTCGGGTGACACCTCCGGGGTGTACGACCGCCGGCTTGTTCTGATTACCTGGGTTGCTGCTGTATGGTTGCTGCCTTCACGTCGACCTTATAAACCGGGTCTCTGTAGTGGGCGGGACCTATAATGACCCTTCGTGCGCACTGGAACTCTTCCGAGTACTCCCATACTGCCTATCGTAGGGCCGAGATGACAAGAAGAACAGTCAGCGGATTGCGAAGACTTACTCTCCATTCAGCCTTCATTACTTCAGTGCACCATACGTCAAGGTGTCGGTGTCGTTTGAGCTATTATATTTTAAATAGTGAATACCGAGAGCCCAACAGACCACATTTGCTTACTATACATAGCTTGACGGAATGGAGGGACGTCCTTTGACAGAGAAGTTGTCTGAGTTGCGTGCCTCTGAACCGTGCGTGATGGTGCACAGGCACTAAAGACAGGCGTTCGAGTGTCGTGGTTTGAGTGAGGAATACTGGTAAATGGTCCTGCTTACAACGTCAAATACCGGTGTGCAGTGTAACAAACGGGTGTATCAGGGGCTAACCATGAGCAGGGGTGTCACACCAATGGAAAGCCGTTTCAAATTTGGGCAGGAGAATATTCGAGTATATATACTCTCCCGCGGATGGAACTGAGGAAGGCGGAGAGCGTTGAGGGTGTCTGAATGTTTCGTGAGTATTCCAGTGATGAACTTTTCTCCTCGGAATTGAACGATGCCCCGCCCGGTGAGCTGTATCTTCAAGCGACGCAGTCTTGACGAACCTGTAACAGAGTCCAGAAAGCAAGTCACACCCTCTAGGTCTTGATTCCTAGGCCCCCAGACAAACTTCATGGTCACATCGCGAAGTTTCGTAAGTCTTGTGGGGCTTCGAAGCTGTTCGGGTTAGAGAGGACAGTGCACGAATAGACGGGACTGACCAGGCCGTTGTAAATGCGTTTCGATATACCAGATATGTGAAGAGTTTCAAGAAGGGCGAGGTTGGACAGCATCTCCAGGAACGACATTTGTTCAACTTTCCACATCTCAACGCCTCCAATGAAGAGTGAAACCAAGTTAGTTAACTTGGCTATATGGATCCATGTATCATATTCGAGCGGTAGCTGAGGGCATAGATTAGTACGTGTGGTCCACCAAAGAAACTATGGTGACCCACCAAAATATGGAGGCATTTCAAAGACGCCGTGGTCTGTCCGATAAGCCAACCCCAATCTACGACGAAGTATGCGCGTAACCTTTCGAGGCGACGGAGCTGACCATCTCGTATCCCAGAGGGAACGACACAAAGGACCAGCTCCCGCAGTGGGGGTAGCCTGTTAACCACGAAGTTAACGAGTGCAACCTCTTCCTCAATGCACCAGTGCCCGTTCTCTGGGTATCGTAGGCTTGATACGTTGAGCAGGTCTCCCATTTTCTCTCGCTGGTCCTCGTGGAAATCAGAGTCACACGCTGACAGAGTATACGGTTACAATGGAGAAACTAGGGAGTGCCCAGTCTCACGTACGCCAAACGTCCAAATGCCTGACATTCCTTAAGCGCTCTCGTGGCCATGCCCACAAATCGACGAGGCTTGGGCTCGAGGCCTAGCTGGCAATTAGACACTCGACCTCAGCGGGTAAAGGAAAAATCAAACGACATTGTGACTCAGGGGGCATCTGGGTGACGGGCCAAGCTGGACATCCTCGTAGAGCAGCGGTGTAGCAAGTTCATGGAAGCTTTTCGAGGTTAGACAAGCAGCCAAGAGGGATCGACGGTCCAGGAACTGGAATACTAGAACGACGACGTCGAAAGGCAGCGCTTGCAGGTCAAAGGAATCCATTATCGTCAATGGAGGTAGACAAAAAGCTCGAAGTAGCCTTGACTCGACCAAACTAGCGGGATAGGCGCCTATGGGCCAGTGAATCCTATGCAATGAAAGGTGTGTGTCATAAATGAGACCTACGCAGGCTTCACTAAGAACCGTGTCTACCTCTTTGAGTGTGATGAAGGTCTCGGTCAACCTCCATATAAGTGATAATTCCCCACAGTAATTCTCTCGTCCATTCCTTCCTTTCGTTGCCGATAACGCATCCCTGTAGTTGAACTCCTTAACAATCACCGTCAAGTCTAGCCTGCGGAATGTCGAGTCGCGCTGTGCATGGAATACGATCTCTTTGAATTTGGCTTCAAGTATCCTTCCCCGTAAACTCTTCCGTTTGACATTCCGGAGTCCATTTCTACCCTTGAATCCCTCGAGCAACCTGAATTTGCAGAGCAACTCCTCATATCCATTCGGAGTACAGAAATCATCACAGATAGTCCTCCAGACCATGCAGATACGCCCCTTCATACTACATGTAGGAACCCCCTGACACCTCGGATGACACATCCGAGGTGTCCGACCGCACGGCTACTGCCTTCACGTCGACCTTATAACCGGTCTCTGTAGTGGGCGGGGCCTATAATGACCCTTCGTGCGCACTGGAACTCCTCCGAGTACTCCCATACTGCCTATAGTAGAGCTGAGACGACAAGGAGAACAGACAGAGGATTGCGAAGACCTACTTTCCATTCAGCCTTCATTATTCCAGCGCGCCGTATCCCAAGGTGTGATCGGAGCTATGATATTTTAAAGGGTGAATACCGAGAGCTCAACGGACCGCATTGCTTACTATACATAGCTCGACGGAATGGAGGGACGTCCCTTGACAGAGAAGTTGTTTGAGTTGCGTGCCTCTGAACCGTGCGTGAGCGTGCGCAGGCATTAAAGCCAGGCGTTCGAGTGTCATGGTATGAGTGAGTAATGCTGGTAAATGGTCCTACTTACAACGTCAAAAACCAGTGTGCAGTGTAACAAATGGGTGTATCATGGGCAAACCATGAGCAAGGATGTCACACCGATGGAAAGCTGTTTCAATTTTGGGCAGGAGAATACCCGAGTATATATTCCCTCCGGCGGATGGAACTGAGGAAGGCGGAGAATGTTGGGGGTGCCTGAATGTTTCGCGAGTATTCCGGTAATGAACTTTTCTCCTCGGAATTGAACGGTGTCCCACAAGGTGAACTGTATCCTCAGGCGACGCAGCATTGATGAGCCTGTGATAGAGTCCAGAAGGCAAGTCACATCCTCTAGGTCCTGACGCCTAGGCCTCCAGACAAACTTCAAGGTCACATCGTGGAGTTTCATCAGTCCTGTGGGGTTTCGAAGCTGTTCGGGTTAGAGAGGACAGTGCACGAATAGACGGGACTGACCAGGTCGTTGTACCTGACTTCAGATATACGAGTTAAGTGAAGAGTTTCAAGAAGGGCGAGGTTGGACAGCATCTCCAGGACCGACATTTCGTCAACCTCCCACATCTCAACGCTCTCAATGAAGAGTGAAACCAAGTTAGTTAACTTTGCTATATGGATCCATGTATAACAGTCAAACGATCTCTGAGGGCATAGATTAGTACGTATGGTCCACCAAAGAAAGGATGGTGACCCACAACACGGAGGCATTTCAAAGACGCTGTGGTCTCTCCGATAAGCCAATCCCAATCTTCGACGCCGTATACGCGTAACCTCTCAAGGCGACGGAGCTGACCATCTCGTATCCCAGAGGAGGGCACCACATCAAGGACCAGCTCCCGCAGTGGGGGTAGCCTGTTAATCACGAGGATAACGAGTGCACTTTCTTCCGAAGTGCACCAGTGTCCGTGCTCTGGGTATCGTATGCTTGATACGTTGAGCAGTTCTCCAATTTTCTCTCGCTGGTCCTCGTGGAAATCAGGGTAATATGCTGACAGAGTATACGGTTCAATCGAGAAACTAGGGAGTGCCCAGTCTCACGTACACCAAGTGTGCAAATGCCTGACATTTCTTAAGCGCTCTTGTGGCAAATCGACGAGGCTCGAGTTTGAGGCCTAGTGGGCAGTTAGACACTCGACCTCAGCGTGTAAAGGAAAAATCAAACAATATCTCTCAAGAAGTGATCCCGGGTGCATCTGGGTGACGGGCCAAGCTGGACCTCCTCGTAGAGCAGCGGTGTAGCAATTTCATGGAAGCCTTTTGATGTTAGACAAGCAGCCAAGAGGGATCGAGGGTCCAGGAACTGGAACACTAGAACGACGACGTCGAAAGGCAGCGCTTGCAGGCCAAAGCATTCCATTACCGTCGATGGAGGTAGACTAAAAGCTCGAAGTAGCCGTGACTCGACCAAACTGGCGGGATAAGCGCCTACGGGGCCAGTGAATTCTGTCCATTGAAAGGTGTGTGCTAATCACGTCAAGTTTAGTTTGCGGAATGTCGAGTCGCGCTGTGCATAGAACACGATCGCTTTGAGTTTGGCTGCAAGTATCCTTGCCTGTAAACTCTTACATTTGACATTCCGGAGTCTCCATCTCTACCCTTGAATCCTTCGAGCAACGGAAAAGCGACTGAATTTGCAGAGCGACTCCTTCATCTGAGTCTGTTCCTCCTGGAATGAATGACCGCGTATTCGCTAAATTCACATCATCCACGTCTATCTGATGACTTGAATTGCTCCAACAATACAGCTGGAATTCGACAGCAGGTAAGTGGAGAGCATACGGACTCATATCCATTCGGAGTACCGCGGGGTGTACGACCGCCGGCTTGTTTTGATTACCTGAGTTGACTGCTGTACGGCTGTTGCCTTCACGTCGACCTTATAAACCGGGTCTCTGTAGTGGGCGGGACCTATAATGACCCTTCGTGCGCACTGGAACTCTTCCGAGTACTCCCATACTGCCTATAGTAGAGCCGGGGTGACAAGGAGAACAGTCAGAAGATTGCGAAGACCTACCTTCCATTCAGCCTTCATCATTCCAGTGCGCCGTATCCCAAGGTGTCGTTTGGGCTATTATATTTTAAATGGTGAATACCGAGAGCTCAACGGACCGCATTGCTTACCATACATAGCTTGACGGAATGGAGGGACGTCCCTTGACAGAGAAGTTGTCTGAGTTGTGTGCTTCTGAGCCGCGCGTGATGGTGCGCAGGCATTAATGATAGGCGTTCGAGTGTCGTGGAATAAGTGAGTAATACAGGTAAATGGTCCTACTTACAACGTCAAAAACCTGTGTGCAGTGTAGCAAACGGGTGTATCAGGGGCTGACCATGAGCAAGGATGTCACACCAATGGAAAGCCGTTTCAATTTTAGACAGGAGAATATTCGAGTATATATACCCTCCGGCGGATGGAACTGAGGAAGGCGGAGAACGTTGAGGGTATCTGAATGCTTCGCGAGTATTCCAGTGATGAACTTTTCTCCTCGGAATTGAACGATGTCGAACGGTATCTTTAAGCGACGCAGCCTTGACGAACCTGTAACAGAGTCCAGAAAGCAAGTCACACCCTCTAGGTCCTGACTATCAGGCCCCCAGACAAACCCCAAGGTCACATCGCGGAGTTTCATAAGTCCTGTGGGGTTTGGGAGCTGTTCGGGTTAGAGAGGACAGCGCACGAATAGACGGGACTGACCAGGACGTTGTAAGTGGGTTTGTATATACCAGATATGTGAAGGGTTTCAAGAAGGGCGAGGTTGGATAGCATCTCCAGGAGCGACATTTGTTCAAATTCCCACATCGCAACACCTTCAATGAAGAGTGAAACCAAGTTAGTTAACTTGGCTATAGGGACCCGCGCTTCGTATTCGAGCATTTTCTGAGGGCATAGATTAGTGTGTTTGGTCCACCAAAGAAACCATGGTGACCCACCTCAATATGGAGGCATTTCAAGGACGCCGTGGTCTCTCTGGTAAGCCAATCCCAGTCTTCGACGCCGTATACGCGTAACCTTTCGAGGCGACGGAGCTGACCCTCTCGTATCCCAGAGGGCACCTCACTATAGACCAGCTCCCGCAGTGGCGGTAGCTTGTTAATCACGAAGTCAACGAGTGCACTCTCTTCCGGAGTGCACCAGTGCCCGTGCTCTGGGAATCGTAGGCTTGATACGTTGGGCAGTTCTCCAATTTTCTCTCGCTGGTCCTCGTGGAAATGGGGGTAACATGCTGACAAAGTATATGGTTACAATCGAGAAACTAGGGAGTGCCCAGTCTCACGTACGCCAAGTGTCCAAATGCCTGACATTTCTGAAGCTCTTGTGGCCATGCCCACAAATCGACGACTCGTCGGCGCGGGCTCGAGGCCTAGCGGATAGTTAGACACTCGACCACAGCGGGCAAAGGAAAAATCAAACAATATCTCTCAAGACTTGACCCTGGTGGCCTCTGGGTGACGGGCCAAGCTGGACATCCTCGTAGAGCAGCGGTGTGGCAATTTCATGGAAGCTTTTCGAGGTTAGACAAGCAGCCAAGAGAGATCGAGGGTCCAGGAGCTGGAACACTAAAACGACGACGTCGAAAGGCAGCGCTTGCAGACCAAAGCAATCCATTATCGTCGATGGAGGTAGACAAAAACCTCGAAGTGGCCTTGACTCGACCAAACTGGCGGGATAGGCGCCTACGGGCCAGTGAATTCTGTGCATTGAAAGGTGTGTGTCATAAATGAGACCTACACAGGCTTCACTAAGAACCTTGTCTACCTCTTGGAGTGTGATGAAGACAATTCGGGGTCTCGGTCAACCTCATATAAGTGATAATTCCCCACCTCAGTAATTCCCTCGTCCATTCTTTCCTTTCGTTGCCGGTACTCTCCATGTCTCGTTACGCTTAACGCATCCCTGTAGTTGAACTCCTTGACAATCCCTGTCAGGTTTAGCTTTCGAAATGTCGAGTCGCGCTGTGCATGGAACAAGATCTCTTTGGGTTTGGCTTCAAGTATCCTTGCCCGTAAACTCTTCTGTTTGACATTCTGGAGTCCATTTCTAATCTTGAATCCTTCGAGCAACGGAAAAGTGCCAGGGTTTGTCAGAAACAGGGTTGGATCAAGCACAGAGCACTTGCAAGCGGAGGGCGCAGCCCAGAGACTGGCCGAGGCACTACATAGAGTTCAGGTATATAAGGACTCGCTACGCCCTTAAATGTTTGTAGCGGATCCACTATATTGTTCGACTATAGGAAACCGGAATGCGAAAACCCAACAAAGAGCAACTGAGTTTGCAGAGCAACTTCATCTGAGTCTGTTCCTCCTGGAATGAATGATCGAGTATTCGCTAAATTCACATCGTCTATATCTATCTGATTACTTGAATTGCTCCAACAATACAGCTGGAATTCGACAGCAGGTAAGTGGAGAGCATATGAACTCCTATTCATTTGGAGTAACGAAACCATCACAAATAGTCCTCCTGCATGTAGGAACCCTCTGACATCTTGGATGACACCTTCGGGGTGTACTACTGCCGGCTAGTTCTGATTACCTGAGTTGGCTGCTGTACCGCTGCTGCCTTCACGTCGACCCTATGAACTGGGTCTTTGTAGTGGGCGGGACCTATAATGACCCTTAGTGGGCACTGGAACTCTTCCGAGTACTCCCATACTGCCTATAGTAGAGCCGAGATGACAAGGAGAACAGTCAGAGGGTTGAGAAGACCTACTTTCCATTCAGCCTTCATTATTCCCATGCGCCGTATTCCAAGGTGTGATCTAGGCTATTATATTTTAAATGGTGAATACCGAGAGCTCAACGGACCACACTGCTTACTATACATAGCTTGACGGAATGGAGAGACGTCGCTTGACAGAGAAGCTGTCTGAGTTGCGTGCTCCTGAGCCGTGCGTGCTGGCGCGCTGGCATTAAAGACAGGCGTTCGAGTGTCATGGTATGAGTGAGTAATACTGGTAAATGATCCTACTTACGACGTCAGAAATCGGTGTGCAGTGTAACAAACGGGTGTATCAGGGACTAACCATGAGCAAGGATGTCACACCGATGGAAAGCCGTTTCAATTTTGGGCAGGAGAATATTCGAGGATATATACCCTCCGGCGGATGGAACTGAGGAAGGCGGAGAACGTTGAGGGTGTCTGAATGTCTCGCGAGTATTCCGGTGATGAACTTTTCTCCTCGGAAATGTACGATGTCGTACCGGGTGAAATGTATCTTCAAGCGATGCAGCCTTGACGAACCTGTAACAGAGTCCAGAAGGCAGGTCATATCCTCTAGGTCCTCATTCATAGGCCTCCAGGTAAACTTCAAGGTCACATCGCGGAGTTTCATAAGTCCTGTGGGGCTTGGAAGCTGTTCGGGTTAGAGATGACGATGCACGAATGGACGGGACTGACCAGGGCGTTGAAAAGGGGTTTACATATACAAGATATGTCAAGAGTTTCAAGAAGGGCGAGGTTGGACAGCATCTCCAGGAACAACATTTGTTCAACCTTCCACATATGAACGCCTCCAATGAAGAGTGAAACCAAGTTAGTTAACTTGGCTATATGGTTCCATGTATCCCAATAGCGCGATTTCTGAGGGCATAGATTAGTACGTATGATCCACCAAAGAAACTATGGTGACCCACCTCAATATGGAAGCATTTCAAAGACGCTGTGGTCTCTCCGATAAGCCAATCCCAGTCTTCGACGACGTATACGCGTAACCTTTCGAGGCGACGGAGCTGACCATCTCGTATCCCAGAGGGGGGTACCCAACTAAGGACCAGCTCCCGCAGTGGGGGTAGCCTGTTAATCACGAAGTCAACGGGTGCACCCTCTTTCGGGTACCCG
>Ga0307513_10004475_pt1 | contig 18657 bp, 29 predicted proteins | sample 15_EM_MG_FD_202174 | JGI IMG/M metagenome (GOLD analysis project Ga0307513, IMG submission 202174) | Populus trichocarpa ectomycorrhiza microbial communities from riparian zone in the Pacific Northwest, United States - 15_EM | ecosystem: Host-associated > Plants > Roots > Unclassified | place...
CGCACCTTGACCACCCACTTCTCGAAGGAAAATGGCTTCTGTGCAAGGTCGGTTCAGCCATAGATACTTGCCCTATAATATCACTAAAAATTGGGTGCAGGAGACCAACGTGGTAACAAGTTCCCCGACTCTGCGTTGGGCGCCCCGCCGCAAGTATGCGACCTTCTTCTTCCTGGCGGTATTCCATTGAGTTTGACCATTTGTTAACTTAGAACCAAACCATGCACAACGATGTAGTTATACCACCCCCACCGAGGGTTGCCAGTGATGTCGGCGAAAAAGTAGCAGGGACACCCCCCATTGATCACTCCGCCGCTCGTACCCTACCGCCCGCTTCCGACCCTCTGGACCTTATGAACCGGATTGTTGGGATGTATCGTCTTCTAGATCTCATCAGTGAAACGGGGTCAGGAGGAGCAGGTTCGTGGGCTCTCGGAACCTTCATATATGTCCCGGTACTCACGGGTTATCCTCAGTCGATAAGATTGTGATCGACAAACCTTCAATCGAGGCGCTTGCGAACAAGCTGTCGCCCGGCTCCTACGCCTCAATGACAAAAGTACATTCTTCCTCCATAGCGCATAGAGCATGGCAATTAACTGTGCCAATAATATCCTCTCAGATTGATTTCCAGGCTCTGGAGCGGGAAATCATCAAACCTCTGGGCATTTATGGGAGCGTATCGGCCATCGTCAAGTTATTCGAGGATATTGGGTGCATCGATGGCGAGACGTAAGCACAAAAGGATCTTTATCTCGCATGACTGACTGAACCCTAGCGCGACATTGCTCAACCGGCGTCACGATGCTACGTCTGGAGGTTCACGTCCTGCCCTCCGTCCCGGTTTGTACTTGCTGGATACTAGGCACGTTGAACAAAACGTCTTCTACGTAATATTTTGGCCAGAAGCAGAAACGTGGGACGACAATGCGCTATCTTCTGTCTCCCGTAATCGGGTAACCTTCATAAGGTATGAATATCGCAATTACTTACCAACTATACTCAATTATTGTACAGGTACCTTACAAAGCTTTGCGACCAAGTTCGCTGCTTGATTTCAGATGAAGATGGAGGGAGACTCGTTTGGAAGCACGAACTCGGACCTGCGCCTAGCGAGCAAGATTCAGATGACGAGGATACCATGGAGAACTTCGATCGCCTGTTCACATTCAAAGTCGCTATGACGAGCGAGCAGGAGGAGACTGCTACCATCGGTGAAGGATTTACGGTATCGCCCCGCTTTCTTGAGACTTATTGACGAAAGAGGGCTAATTATCCCTTCTCTCCTGGTTAGCTGACGGATAGAAGCATCGCCCTTCCTGATGTCGAGGCGGTTACCAGAGCTAGTGCTTTGCCAACCGCGCTTCATCCTGTGCTTGTCGTCGGCGATCAGGGTCAAGCCATCCTTTCGGTAGAATATATATCGGAACGCTCATACGAGGTACCACTGGACGACGTGCACACTAAGTGGCAGCTTGAGCAGAAACTGGAGTGCGTGCTCGAACGTGAAGAGAGGATATGGTTCTGACTTACCCGTAGACAACCATTTCAGTTAGACCCGGCCATCGATATTGAAAGCATTCAGATCTTCATCGAAAATGGTTTAAGGAATAAATCACCTTCCTATCCTTCATGGAAGCAACAATTCGAATTCGATGGGCAGAAGCGCCTCGAGGACAAGTCGAGGCAGCTCAAGGAATTGCAGGAATCTCAGCGTCAGAATCCGAAGTTCACAACAGCCGGTCTGATTCATTGGTTAACCGGCTATGCTGTCGATAAACACCCGTGAGCGATAATTCAAATGGACCAACGCCGATAGAATCTAAATCGAACAATACCAGGGCTCTGGACCACGATACGATACTTGCGCAACTGCTCACAACGCATAGCGAATGCATTGGCGACATCCGTCATGATGAAGCACATGGTGAGTATCACTCGAAGTCCCGTATCGAGTGCTATCTGAGCCAGCCACCTCATCGGGTCCTATGCAGACTATGTAGCCGCACGGTTGGCGGCTGATTCCTCCCTTAAGGATGTGGTTATGAGGGACATTTCGAGGGTCGACCTGGACTCTATCCAACCAAAAGGGAACTTCCGGAGAATCAAGAAACGTTTGCGCTCTGTTCATTCCCTACTGCACCAAGGGGACGAGTTTTCGAACGAGCAAATCAAATCCCTCATTGGACTGATTCTCATCCAAGGCGACTTCCGGAAAGAGTATAAGGCATTCCTTGGTATTGATGAAGCCACCGAAGAAAAGGTGTCCCTGGGCGCTCGTTTTACTGGCACCTTGTCGAAACTCGGGGATTGGCTCCTCCTCAGGGATCCAAGCGAAGCAAGGAAGGCTTATCATGATTTTTTCGATCTCTCCCCTCTTTCTGATCGTGATTACCTCATTTTCCTTCGCCAACTCAAAGCGGACCAACCGGAATTTGGAGAGGTCATCGACCAAATTTTCATCATGGCACACCAACACATTGCCAGTCTCCTGACCAATGCTTTGAATGGCTCGCTACCCGCTCGACTTCAACATGACATGAATGAGAGGGAGAAACAGGATTTGAATGTTAGATGCCAACAGCTAGCAGAAGCAGAAGAAGCACGTAGCTGGAAATCACTGAAGGATCAAGTGATTCAAGACCTGGGGGCCCGTAATGAACAGTACGCACGAATTTGGTTCAGTTCTGTCTTGAGTTCACGTGACATGTGTCTAAAGGCCCAAGATCGTCATCGAACAAGTAAGGAGACATGGTGGCTCTCATTGGACACCTCAAGGTCTGCGCCCTGCGATCCTGCACGAGGTTGAACCTGACCCGGGTGCTTACAGTACGGCTGAAAGCCCGGCAACCGAAAACTCAATCAGCGTCATATCGGTACACATTTCACCGGCTCATAGTTACCAACGACGACAAGATGCTTGTCAGCAGTGATGCTCGCCATGTTTGCCGTCCCAAGATTCATCCCTCTCTCAAACCAACCTTCGAATTACCCATAACCTCCTCTATCAAGTGAATGACGTTCCAGAAACTTTTCTATTATTCACACTTATTCCTTTGCTCCAGGTTTATTCGTGCTGTCGGACAAGACAAATGCCTTCTTATAGTCGCAGATCCTTCTGATGCCATTAGCATCTACCTTGAAGAAATGCAATGCCTCGGAAGTGCCGTAGAAGGTCGTCGGCCTAAACGGCAGTTTCCTGGAGAAAGGGTTGGATCGTCGCCTCTCATTGCCTTTGACGAGATTCAAAGGCTTCTCGTCATATATGTCCACAAAGATGTGAGATCGAAACATACGTGATGGTCATCCTCTTCTGACAGTCTGGCGTAGGATCAAGCTCTCCTATACGTATACGCATTTGATCAGTTATATAGCCAACTAAGTGGACGGGGTTCGTCAATTAATCTGACCATTTTCTTCCCGGTATGGTTCTCTGATATGTAGCTTGTGTGAATTCATTTCATTGACGATGATAATCTATAGGGCGTGATTCCGTTGATGCGACATTTCTGCTTTGTGGCTGGTACTGAAGAGCTTTTGCTTGTTGATGAAACTGGTACAGCAAGGATCTTTTCAATGATGTCAGGACAATTCAGGTATGTGTTAGCCTCCACTGAGTGATCACTCACCTATCTCTTCCTCTAGACCAGCGACATTGCAATTGCATTCTCCTCCTGAACTCGTTTGGTCCAGTCCCGACGGCGCTTGTCTCCTTGTTCTGGATGGGAAAGGAGAAGGAAGCATTCCTGGTCTCCGATGCTTTCACTGGTCTTCTTTTGGATCAAATGACGGCATCCACTTGCCGCTTCCTCAGAACTTTCCTATCGATACTTCGTGCTCAGTTACTTCTGTTGGCCACAGAAGTAGTTTGCATTTCATCTATCTTCGCCCTGATGAAAATGCCTGTTATTCTCGTGCCCTTCGTATCACCCACAAAGTCAGTCAATATGCGTTCAAGTCACAAAGCGCACGCCACCAACGGGACGCACGTACCACGACACGCAATAACTCCTTGATTGACTGCCACGCAGAAGTTTGGACTCGTTACCCAGTCTGGTCGCCCATTCGTCACGAAACATTGCCTGGCTCTCAACGCCACCGCCGTAGCATCACCTTCATCTCTTCACACCGTCCAGATGCCTTCAAATCTTACTTTGAGGGTTCAATCCGAGACTTTGAACGAACCACCAGGAAGCCGACAAACCGTCAGTTGGCCAACATTGACGTGATCGGTCAGCGCTGCTATGACGCGCAGCAGTCGAAAGCAATCATTTCCCAATTCCAAGCTGGAGATTGGATCGCGACACTGTTTTGCCTTATTCCCATTCATATCGCAATCACAAACCAAAATCGGTTTGTTCCGCTGAAGGACGGTGTTATGTCATCAAAGTTCGAAGATAGCGTGCTTGGATTTGATGTCGCCCAAATCGCCAATGTGTAAGTTTTTCCCACCTAATTTCGATCTCAAAACGCCTAATAATTGTACAGGCTGTCCATTGGGTTCTACGAAAGCATTTTCACTTCTTACATGGCGAATAAGGTTTGCATAGACTAGTGGTTTTTCGGATTACTCCTCACCCCTTCACAGCCCGTTCGGGTCGTAACATCTATGGGTGTGTTTTGCTCCAGTGCAAAAGAACCATCGCTGAGATAGTACCTTTCAGGCGAACAATCAGTTGGAAAAAGCTACGCATTGAACCATTTAATGGATACCTCGTTTGCTGGCTCCGCTATGCGTTGTACCGAAGGTGTTTGGCTCTCCGCAACCCCGACCAGAGATGCCCTGATTGTCGCGATGGATTTCGAAGGTGAACGTGAACATAAATCGTCAACTTTTGGAACTTGACATCCTGTCCTATAGGGGTACATTCTCTTGAACGAAGTGCACAAGAAGGTTTGAGGCGCTGTCCCCTCTCAGGATGGGCTACTCATTATTCAACTCAGATGCGTTGCTTGTGTTGTTCAATGTTGCTTTATCAAACCTGGTTAGTTGGACATGTAGTAGCCCAGTAGCAGAGCGTTTCCTCATGTCCAACAGGTCCTTTTCCGGAACAATTTCGCCTTCAGGTGTGTTAAATTACGGTTTTATTCCATCATTTGGTGCTCATGGTTCCAGCCGAGACATTGCTGGCTTATTCACCGTAAGTGATACTTGTCACTCGATGCGCTCCGACCTAACAGCAACCAGAGCTTTCAATCATCAACCAAGGTCCTAGATCCACAAGCCAATCCCTCTTTGTTCCGGTCCACCTTAGCCATCATCATCAAGGTTTGTCAATCGTCTTACAGTTGGTTCACGTGCTAATCAAGAACAGGATGTCATCGACTCTGATATGCGGGAGATTGTGAAAGAGTAAGTTCCATAGAACTGAATGGCTACTGCGTTGACCTGCAAGCAGGTTTGAGTTCAAGTTTCAAGCCATAGTAGAAGATGAAGGTGCAGCGAACTTTATGACCACGCTCCATCGTGGGAATGTGGACATCCTGCCATGGCCAATAATCAACTCTCCGTCCTTCTACAAGTTGTTCAATGCCCTCAAACTGCGACTGGATAGCCAGCCGATCACCCATCCGAATGCCCGCGAATTCCTCCGTATTTTGAAGATCTTGATGGCTAAACTGAAAGTGCGTACGCACTGTCCAATACTTATGCTAAGCATTTGACAAATACATTTGTCTTAGACGAACGACTGGGGGGCATTAGATCGTGAGCTGATTGGTTTTTTCGACACTAACAATAATTCACGGGGCTTGCAATAGAAAATCTGGGCACTCAACGGGCACAACAACTGATGGGTATGCTTCCGACTGCGCTTGCATTTGGGGTCCTTGAACCTCAAAGCGGCGGTGAACCCCTCAAGCACCTCGACAATGACGAAGTACTCGGCCCTTCAAGCAAGTCATATGTCCTCCATGTCCACAACGCTTCCGGTGAACCGCTCTTCCCAGCCTCCTGTCTCGCAGAACTCAGGAAGCTCTGGCCGAAACGCTTGGATCGATATAAAGCTTCAGAGGCTGATTTCATTTCTGGGTACAATGAGTTCTTGCAAGGGTTGGTGAAGGAGCGACTGGAACTTGTTGGGGGATGGTTGCAAGCGAACACGGAAAGGTTCGGTGAGCACTCCGAGGTGCAACGCCTAATGAGAGCATTCAAGGAGCATGGAGAGGAGATAAAAGGGTCCACACTTCTTTGCGGCTCCCGTTGCGGCTCTTGTGGTCTCCTTTGTCTGGAGATGCGTCGCCATGAAGGGGACCACGACTGTAAAACGACCCATCATTGTCCGCACCCATGCGAGCGACTTGCGCAACATGAAGATATTGACATGGACCATCCGCCTTTATGCCGACTTCCGTAAGTGTTCAAATCCTGTAAACGAACGAGTCCTAATACGAGGCTTAGGGCCGCTCACTCCGGGAGTCATTTGTAAGCTACGCCGTTGCATTCCCGACATTTGCCCCGCTGATGGTAGAACCCAGCTGCGCTGAAGGAAACCACGTGTGTGGACAAGCTTGCATCCTTCAGAGTCGAGATGGTTGTTTGACGAGTTGCTCCAAAGTAAGGATAGGATTCTTCCAGCAACCATTCTCTTACATTCTCAACCATACAGGCTATCAGTCATTCGGACAGTGAACATCTTTGCGCATCACCGGTATGCACAGATCCCAACTGACAAGCGTATCGTCCTTTATTAAATATGGCAAAGGTTCATGCATGCGGAATGCCATGTGATCTGAAAGTTGTTGGTCAGGAACACTGTAAACGAGTTTGCGTCCACGATTGGTGAGTCACTCTATTGCGTTCCATAACCTTGGCTGAATTGATGTCAGTACAAAACCACACGAACGGCACTGCTGCGAATTCATCCGGACATGTCCAGTCAAGTGCCAGTTGTGTCCAAGGGGTTGTGCCACGCCTGATCATTTCCATGCACTGGATGCAAACGCGGTTCATCTCTGCGGGTATGTCTATGAGCTGGTTATATCCAAATGTCTCTGAAGCCTATCCAAGACAGGAGCATGCCTGCCCCCGCGAGTGTCAACAGCCTGGAATTTGCGACATCGCTACGAGGCCACAAGCGGTCGAAGAAACCTTTGTTGGAAAATTCGGGAGGCACCAATATACCAAGGTAAGGCTTTATGAAGCTTTATGACCTGATCTACGACTTGGGCTTCTAGTACACACAACAAGCACAGCGCCAGTTATGTGCGATCCCGGTCCCACCTAACAGGCTTGTACACGACGGTGCCCATTGCCACTCGCAAGATCCGAAGGCATTGTACGTGATAGTGCATTTACGTTCGCCTTGTTTCTCATGCCTAGATAGCCATTATTGTGAAGAGCGTTGCCCTTATTGCCGCTATTACTGCACTTTGCCACTGGGTAATTATATTAGCCACATTACAAGAATAAATGTATTAACGTCTTCATAGGTCACCCCCAACAAGAGCATGACACACGGCACGGTTCTATGGAGCAAACTAAGTGGTTCCTTGAAAAAGAAACGGAAGGGGTCGAAGTTGGTGGACATAAGTATGGAAGTGGAGACTCTGGTGCTCCGATGTTGTGTTCCTTGGTCTGCAAGTCATTGGGACGACACGTTCACGTCACCGATTGTGTCGCGGGTGAACATGGACGATGCGCCGGCGGTTCTGAGGTAGAGCACATTGCGACTGCTAGGAGACACGGCGTCAGCGGCCCGATGGATTGGGTTTCTCACAATCTCTACTGGAAGAAGAGTGGTTCGTGGTCACATTTCTCAATGTCTTGCAATTGCTGACCTTTCGCAGGTTTCAAAGGTACAATAGATCTCTCCAACTCAACGAATCTAAGTTCAATGGCCTTCTAGATTCGTACTCGCAAGCGGAGCAAGCAGATTTCGCCAAGTGGTAAGTTAAGACCGGTGGCACCTCCATCCAGATTATACTGATTCCTATGTATAGTGACCACCATTGTCCAGGTATTGTGGGCCTGATTCTACTGGCTGAATCAGTCCTGATGTTGCTTCCAGGCGAGGAACACGACGCTTCGAAAACCTCTGGGGCGACTCCATCGTTTTGCACTTTGCCATTATTCCACCAACCTGCTTCAAATAGCGCTATGGCAAACTCTGTAAATGGTAGGTTAATCCCGCAAGGCGTAATGGCAGGAGAGCCTGCTAAGCATTGCAGGGCACGTTTCCGCTGATGGACATATATTCCCCTGCAAGAACCCCGCCCAAATGCAGCGAGCGTTCCACGTGTAAGCCCTTCCAAAACGCTAAGACAACCGCTGATTTGTCCATCTCATTCAGTATCTTCGTTATCGATCAGTGAGTCATTTGCCATCGTCCAGTCAGGCTGTGCTCACGTACCTTTTGCAGGTCTGGCTCTATGGGTTCCCGAGACAATCTACCATTAGCGAACTCTCCCATGACGCAAGTCATCGTACAAAGGCAGAACAATCGATTTGGAGCCGCACTCACCTCATTGTACAGCTTTTGCAAAGCCCGTGAGGAAGCAGTTCGCCAGGGAGCTGCGACCGGAGCACGTCGAGATGCATACTCTGTTATCCTCTTCAATGAGCAAGCCACGGTTCGTTTGTTTCTTCCTCGCGTCGATTAGCGTCATCCATCCACATTCTCAGGTACAATTAAGGAACGATTTCACCAGCACTCCCGAGCAAGTCATAAATCATTGCTTGAACCGGAGGGGCGGTGGTACAAACTTCAATGCGGCTCTGAGGTCTGCTCAAGGCGTGATGGAGAGTGACTGGAGCACCGAAAGGTGATTTCTTCCTTAGATAATTTACCTTCCCCTTACGTCTCCGGCTTCGCAGGTCACCCGTGATCGTTTTTCTGTCTGATGGCGAATGCAGCCTTCCAGATCAAACCACATACGACATCTGCAATTCCGCAGTGCGACTGGGGTAGGTATAAGCCAATAAAATCACGGTTGCTCCACTGAGCCGTATTATTCCCTTAGGAAGGGTCTCTCATTCCACACGGTCTCGTTTGGTCCCGACACATCTTCCCATTCCTTGCGTCGTATGGCACAAATCGCTGAAGAGGTTTATCGCCGTGCGCCTAGGGATCCTCTGGCTCCGGCTATTCAAGACAGCTGCAGTTATACTCGCGCCATCGACACAGTAAGCATTTGCTAGTTTCTTACTTCACTGAGAGACTAATGACTGTTCAGATTCGACTGGCTGAAACGTTCCTGAATATTGCGAACTCGTTGAAGGGAAAGAGAGCCGCCCTGAGGCGCACGTAAATAAGCTTTGTGTTCCTTGCTTCTTCGAGCACTCGGTCCTAAGACAAAACGTCCCAAACTGTTTCTTGGCCCCGATAACGCCAATTTCCTGTATTGCTATTGTCCTGAAATCACAGAAGTTTCATTACTGAGGGACCTCTAAACATCTCACCACCTCGACGCGGCAACGGTGGCTCTGGTAACGCCGACCATACATTGACAGCCGTGGTGTTGGGAGTCATTGACTAAGGATCGAATCGGGGGCGGATGGCATTGGATGATGCAGAAACAGGGGGAACGGATGTTATATATAAGCGTGACGTGCGGCCTTTGTGACTATCGGGGAATTAATTCCGGAGGTGTGTTAGTGAATCAGGATATGAGCATCAAGTCTGTGATGCAGGGGGGAACAGAATAATTCATCAAAGTTTGAGAAAACAATTCGCGTATGGTCTTGACTTAAATCATTCTTGGATTAAACCTTGTCCCTTGCATTTGCGCGCATCGTCCAGCTTTAGGCAAAGGTTGAGGAGCCCCCGGCCGCTGCTTTCCGCACCTCAGCATGCAGCGGCAACTACGTGGCGCTTTCCTATGGTGTGATCGTTTTCGGACCGTACATGACACTGCCAGTCTTGCAAACACAGAGCCATTGATTCTCATAGTGCATAGAGGATATATGAGAAGGGAATCACAAGTGCAGATGAACCGCCGAGTCATAACTCCATGTCTCAGCAGTGCGGATGGTCGGAGAAGTGGGACCACATGCTAACAAACATCGTTGTATGGGGCCAAACTTGTTCGACATCAAACTAATATTATGGAGGATTCAGGACGCTCGTGATGGTTCCTAGATACGCCTGAGGGTCGCTCTAGGATTGTGTAGCGAGTCTGCGATCGCCAAAAAGGTATTGGCAAGTTGAACCTGGAAGGGTTGTGAGCTTTTATTAGGCAGCTGATTCGGGTGCCTCACCGTATCGAGTGCCTCGCTGTAAGAGCATGGGATGTCAAGAGGCGCGAAGGGGTCCCGTGGAGCAGTATCATGGATTTCTGTTGCGATTTGTACCATACGACGAAGACTGCCTGTTTGCGCATCGGGGCCAAATGAAACGGCATGGAATGAAAGCGCAGATCTGGGGGACTGTAAGAATGAAAGTGGTGGGATATTCACTGATGTTGTATACCCTGCCCTGACTGCGACACGACATAAATCGTAAACAACTTCATCCGCAAACCTACACTCTCCATCCGACAAGAATACGACAACCGGAGTACTGGGGAAATTAATGCGTTACTAGTTTCCGTTCAGCGTACAGGCTGTGGATGTACCGTTGAGCATTCCACTGGCGTTCCAACACGTTAGTGGCCGTTCTGATAGCAATATCAAAATTTGTGCCTCCATAGTCATTACGTCGCCCAATCAAGCTCTCCACGAGTTCTTCTGGGGTGCTCGTGTGATCACCCTCTAAAAGCACCTGCGGCCACTGTAAGTAACCTTTTTATATATGTTCTAGACCTCGTACCTCGGAGGCATGGTCAAACAAGATGATACTGTACGAGTCTTGACGGGCACCAGTAATGGAGCCATTTCTCGTCACTACTTGCCGCGAACTCCAGAATGCATGGAGTGACGAGAGTACAGCACCATATCGGTTGTCCTGTTCCGAGGAAATCCTCCTGGTCATTGGTGTATTGGCAAGAGGGCGATGGTCCGTCAAAAACATTGATCCGGATCTCCAAGGGATATCAGTTCATACACCATAGACCCTATGCGCTACAGCTTACATGTCAACAACGAAGATACTAGAGAGGTCTTAGCAACGAATCAATTACTTCGGAATGTGACTTACATGTTAAAAGACCGCTGCATCTGCGCGGGATTTTTGCAGGGGAAGGCATGGCCATTACCAGAAACATGACCTATGCCTTGGTGAGTAACAGGCATACGGATCCATAGATGCCATACCGTTGATCGAGCTGAAGGCGACTTGAACTTGACCTTCTTGTGCCGGGGCATGGAAGAGGGGCAGAATGCAGTAGGACGGCATTGCACCAGGGTTCAGAGCATTGTCGTGTTCCGCACCTGAATTAATGATGAATTGCAGAGTGGGGATGTGAAAGGAAGAATTTCACCTCCACATTTGTGATCACTGGACGAATAATGAGTATATAAACCAATGATATTAGATGGATAGTACTGACCAAAGATCGAAATCAGTTTGCTCTTGTTGAGTATAGGGGTCTGCAACAGACAGATCAGTCAGGGGAGAGACGACAGGTCGCCATTCATACCGGCAAAACCTGGAGACAGGTATTAGAAGAACTGCTACACGATGGATGGGTCATTTTACTCACCGCTACGCCCCCAGAAAACGCGATGTGATATCAAGTCCTCTTTTTCGTCGCTATCAGGGTCATTGATGTGTTGAATACCTGGGCCCCCAACACAAAATCCATCATCATCTGCAGATCGACATGTGTCGACATGAATATGGCGCCCGAGCGATTTGCACACAAGGCTGCAGAGCATTGGAGCGCCAGAATCGCCAGCTGCAAACCGTCGACCCTCAACCTCGACAGTATCGTTATTCTCTCCGTGAACGAACCAAACCGTATTCGACATAGAGCCGTGGGATGTTGAGTGTTCGTGTTGTGAGTGACCAAGGGGGAGCGTACAGTAGTACTCGCAATATTCACATCGAGCGTTGCAGAAATGGAATACGTCTGGGGCTGTGGAATGGACATGGCGACCGGAATGCTCAGTCTCGTTCGGAGGAATAGGAACAACACAAGGAAGGCGACGAGCTTCTTGAGCGAACTAGAAAGGTGTCCAAATTAGAAATAGAATGCAATGTTTGCTGTTTCAAACCTTGGTGTACTGAAAGCGCTCATGTCTTCCGATGAAGGTAGACTCGATAGAATGAGGCGTAGTATCGACGTGGCATATTCCCAGCATCTCGCATGGATGCAGACAAGCGTGTTCTTGACTAGATGTTCAATAGCAAGTTAGAAAATAGGGATCCGAGGCTGTCGAATTTCTCACCCGCAAAGGTGAATAGCGTCAGCTTCGAGTGCATGGAAATGATTTCCAGCGGAACAGAAGCTGTTGCAAAGCTGGCATTTAACTGGGCAAGACAAGACCAAAGAGCAGCAATGGCGTTGGTGCTCTTCGCGACTAAAGCGCTCAGATAAGTTCACCGTTTCAAAGGAATTTCAGAGACTTGCCAATCGGCAACACATTTCCGTGTGCATAGTGGCTTCCCGTCGACCTGAAGGTCGCATGGAGCACCGCAGGTATGAGTTCGTGCCGCACACATATGCTCCTCATCATCATCGTCATGATCAATACCCTGACAGTGCGTCAGGAATTCATTTTAGGGAGATATAGTGGTGCTTACCTTGCAGCATTTGTGTAAACAACCCTCTTTCAAATGAAGTGCGCATAACTGCCCGCATTGATGGAGCATCTCACCACAGCTGAAAGGTTCATGAGCTCGAAGTGCAGAAGTAGACCGATATTATATGCGCACATGTGCCTCCCGTTGTGACCAGCCCTGTGGAAGACAATTAACTCAATAAACAGCGACAGAATGGAGGTACTTACGGCATATCGCAGGCAGGTGCGGGTAGTCCGTCATGTTGTTCATTGAACTCGCATGCATGAGGACACTTGTGCGTTGTGTAACAATCATGAGCATCATCGTGGCGTCTATCTTTCAGGCAGGACAGGCTGCAGGAGCCACATGCCGCTCCACAAAGCGCGACATGACTCTTCAGCTCCTTTGCCAACTCATCGAACCGCCGAAAGAGTGTCTGGACATCTGCGTGTTGTGCGAACCTGGCGGTGTTTTGTCCTAGCCATGTCCGGACTTGTCCAATCCTTGCATCAGCAATGGCAAGAAGGTGCTGATTAAAAGTGGTAAGGAATTCCTCCTCCGAGATCTTGAATCGGTCGTGACGGCCTTCCCAATTGGATCGCAAAGAGGCGAGGCATGCTTCAGGTGTTATCGGCGCTTCAGTGTCCGAAAGATAGAAAACGATTTCTGGAGATGGCCCGTGGATGGTCTCGTCCGTATCCATATTCTGAGAATAACACGTCAGAGTCTCGTTCCAAAACACTCCATATTCAGCACCTTGAGAGGCTCAGAACGGGTTTCGGGGTCCAAGCATCCAAATACAAGTGCTGTAACGACGTAAGGAGTGAGATGTTGGACACGTTGCGCCGCAAGGTTTTCTAATAGGGGTATTAGTATTGGCTGCCATGTTTCGTAATGAGTACCAACGATCTAAGGCGCCCCAATCGCAAGCCTGAACGAGAAATCAGTGAACACTTCAATAGGGCAAGCAGTACGCGTACATACTTTGAGCTTAGCCATGAGCATCTTGAGCACGCGAAGGAATTCACCAGCACTCTTGTGTGTGACAGGTTGCTTCTCGAGACGAGTCTTGAGTGCTCCGAAGAGTTCATAAAATCGAGTCGATTGAATGACAGGCCATGGAATGATAGCAAGTTTCCCACGATGTAGCTTGGAAATGAAGTTATCGCCCGCTTCATTTCGTACTATTTGTTTGAACTTCAAAGAGAACCTACGAATATTCCTAAGCCCAAAGAAGGTATTTCAGGGCAACACGGGGCTCACTCATTCACGATCTCCTTCGTGTCAGAATCGATGACATCCTTGATAAGTAACAGTGAGCTTCGGCTCATTAGGGTGCCGAACATACGCACCTTGATGATAATTGCAAGGGTTGATTGAAATAATGTGGGATTTGCTGCTGGGTCAAGGACTTTGGTAGAGGATTGAAAACTCTTGGAGTGTGTGAGCAATAAGGCATTAATGCCTGACACGCCTGACCTTGAAAGAACTCGCAATGTCTCGAGAGAGGGCGAAATTGTTACGGAACAACACCTAGCATTCATGAGCATGCACGTCAGGGTCTGAAGCTAAAAGCATACCAAGTTGGAGATAGCTGCGTTGAACAGGACCAGGAGAGTATCTGTATTTCATAGGATCGGTAAGTTAAATCCAATGCGCGTTTGGAAGTCACCTTCTTGGGCGCTTCGCTCAATGGAGTTTACACCTGTGAGGAATGTCAGAACACATCAATTTGTCTGACAAGTTCGACTAGTGTCACCCTCAAAATCCATTGAAACTACCAGCGCGTCTTGAGTAGGGGTCACGGAGAGCCATACACCTTCGGTACATCTCATGGCTGACCCAGCGAAAGAGGTATCCACAAAATGATTGAGCGCGTAGCTTTTCCCGACAGATTGCTCCCCTGAAATACCATGAGGATGGCGAAGATGCTGCAACATGCTCACTGACCCATTGATGTGACCACTTTGACGGGCTGGAATGTTGTCAGGACGCTTTGGATGTAAGCACAAGATGACACTCACTTTGCGAGCTAAGTATGAAGCAAATATGCTCTCATACCAACCAAAGCTCAATCTAATATCAAAATTTGATAGATGAGGACTGGCGTAGATAACTGAAGCCACAATACATACGCTTCTGCAATGCGAGCAACGTCTGCTCCAAGGAGCGATTGCTCGAACTCCTGCGATATGACACCATCGCGAAGTGGTATGAAGCGATTTTGTCCAGTCACAGCGATGTGGATCGGTATCAGACAGAAGAGGCCAACTAGCCAGTCTCCAGCTTTGAACTGAGATATAGGGAAGTTGGGTGATACTGGGTCGAAGGACGGCTGGACGGCGATACTGACGTCTGCGAGTTGCCGACGAGTTGGTTTGCGCGTCTTTTGCTCAAAGTCACGGACGAGGGCCTTGAAATGTTTGGAGAGACTATCTGGTGAGTTTGTCAATATGAACGTGATGGAACGTGGGCAATGTTTCGTTCCCGGTGCAGTCTCCCTACGAATGGCAGCTTGAACGGGATATCGCGTCCAAACCTCTGAGTGGCAATCCATAAGGGAGTTGTGGACCGTATCTTTCTCAACGAACTCCGAACGAGTTCCTCCTGCGCGAAAGTCGAATTCGCTGGTCTTGCTTGCAATATGAAGCGAGACCGATGAGCAGACGTGTGCGGAGTAGTCCAGGAATATTGCATGAGGATCCTCTGCCTGCCCCACGCAGGAAACCGCCATATTGGCACTGAGGTGTAACCCCTCTGGCAATTCAATAGGAATTGCAGCTGCAGAACCAAACGAGGCAAGGTGATAGCAAAGAAGGCGCGGTCGTTCTTCGCTTCTTGATTCCAATGCGAGGAACGTTGAACCATCTGGTACAGTATAAACCGAAGCAGGAACGTAGTCCAACTTGCAAACTGCAGGGCTATGCGGATCCATTCAGTGTTATATTCACAGAAATGGTGCAAGACAAACCGAAATTGTTCAGTAACAAGTGAGAATATTCTTGCCAAACCGGTTTCATCGACCAGCAGGAGCTCCTCAGACCCGGAAATAAAAGTAGCGTGCAACATTCGGGGAATTGGCGGGTCGTCAAACCATCGAGTGATATTGATGGCTCCACCACGAGCGTTGAGAGCATTGCTTGCACCTTCATAGACGTACGGGATGATCTGTGCGTGGGTCTGATAGACAATCAGATCACTGTTAATCAACCGCAGTTCCAAATTCTGACCTCGTCACTCGCATAAATCACAAGAATCCGCTTCGTTTCGTCCAAAGCAAAAAGAGGATTGGAACCGAGTTTGTGTGAATGAAATATCTTCTTGGGCTTTGCTTTCATGGCGTCCCCAAGGCCATAGAGGGTGTCTAAGTAGACATTCAAAACACCTTGAGGGTCCCGAACGACAAGAAGGCAACGATTGCTTCCAATGAGGCGAATAAAGCTTTGATGGTCGAGTCAGTAGGATCCAAGGTCACTGCTCCTACCCTACGTACAGGATATCATGAGAAGGTGGGAGGGTGAAATTGGGAGGGGCAGCACCACGGATGAACGGTTGAGGGAGATAGTTGTTCTCGAGCGTGTCCTGTTTCTTAACCTCCAAGAGGTTGAACTTATAACATATCCCAGCCTTAAGCGGGATAATCGTTTCTCCGTCGACCCGATACGTTTCTAGAAGGCATAAATTTTCTTGGACAAAGATTCCCATCGAAGACTATACCTTGATAACCGCGTTTGTGCAACGAAACGCTGCGAATTATGACCCGGGCCCTTTGCATGCGATAAAGTGCTTGTGAGTTCCAGCCCATTTAGGATGTTGTAAATACCTACGGATTTGAAGGATCATCTGCTTCGGCATCGAGAGCTGCGCGGATCAGGGAACGAAGCCGTGCCTTCGCTGCCAAGTCTGCGTCATGCTTTTCAGCGTTCATCCGTTCGTCGATTTCCTGCCTTGCAATGCGAGCCATCTCTTTTCCGACAATTTGCAGCAGTTCCTTTTCCACCTTTTTGAGCTTGGTGCCGAGACTGTTGGTCGCCTCTTGAAGAATTTCTTCTGTAATCTGTTGGTACGCTGGTTCTTCCGTGATAATTGTACATATTTCTGTGAGGAAGGTTGCGTCATCTTTCTGGGCCAGCTTATATTTATTGAGTGTCGCCTTGTCGGGTCTGGGTCTGGACCGAAGAAGACCTATGCCCCAGAATTTGGACCATATGCTGGATCGTTCGTCTACGTTACCCTCCACCACTTGCGCCAATTCCGCTTCGTAGTCGCCATGCGTTCCAAGGATATTAATCATACGCTGGACTATTTCATTGCTAAACCCCTTTTCCATCTGCAATAGTCCATAATGTTGACAAAAGCGCTTCTTGAGGGTACAAAAGCGGCTCTTGGGGTCATCGTTGATTTGGCGTAAGTTTTCGGTCAGTAAGGCATGGACTTCTTCGGTTTGTAGATAGCCTAAGAGACATGAGGACAAACAGCATTGGACTTGAAGACTCTTACGAAGGTCGTCCGACAGGAGTCCTTGTTCTGATGAACCCTCCGGGATAATATTCACGGTGACCACCTCCGTTAAAGATCTGCGGCGAAACCATCAGGTTTCGCATTGATACGTGATATGAACACGCACGGGTATTGGGCTACCGCCTGCTCCGCCAACCACTTCACAATTCCATTCTTGATTCTGACCAAGGCCTCACCATGTTGTCTGCGCCCTGCAGCAATGGCATCACTTTCACGCTGTTTCATAATCTGGTCATTACGGTTCTTCTCTGTATGCCAACTTTGGTAAACTCCAGAGCAGCGCTGACGTAGACCATGGTGTAGAAGGATCCTCAGACTGCCGAAGTCTATATACTCATCCAAAACAAGGCGAGGACTCCTTAGGGTCCTATCACAGTCCATGAACTCATGCACGTCATTTAAAATTCAAGTGGTACTCACTTCAGGAGATCACGAAAGCTGAGAGGAAAAAGAGACCCAATTGGCTCTTTCTTGGATTGTTCTGGGATGCACTCCGCGCTCAAAACGGCTTGGGATGTGTCGCCCGCAACGAGGATGGGCTGTAGTCGCTCAACATCAAATTGCTTGGGGCAGGCTGTTACTTCTGCCATGCATGGATGAAAGAACTAGAAGCCATCAGATATAGATTCAAGGTGTTCAATCGGTATCACCTTAAACCCCTCACTTGCTGTGGCGCTCTCCTCTTGCTGGCCGGTTTGTTGAACCTCGAAATCAAAAAGGCGATCAGAATTGTCAACTGCATCAAATTCATCAAAACCCGCGTCAACGTGATCCGTGTCGCTCTTGAAGACGAGCTCCTCGCTGTGTTGATCGGAGATCAGGGCAACCACTTGATCGCACAACTTGGTCAAGAATCTACAGGACGGGTGTACCAAAGTCAGTGGGATAACCATTGCAGATGTCGCAGAATTGCGTACCGCATAAATGTAGTACGATTCCTAGAAACCACCCCAGGTGCGTTGTCGTCCCAGGTCGTTTCTTCGGGCCAGAAAATGATGTAGACGAGGTCGGGCTGGAGGTTTGATGCGCGAAGAAGGTATAATCCTGGACGAAGAATGGGTTGCTGCCCCGCACCCACAGAGCGGGGAGCGAGGAGGGAGGCACTGAAGGGCGATTGAGGTAAGGCACTGATGGAAACATAATCACATTACATTTCCTCATTAATACACTCCGCCTTCTGCAGGAAATCAACGATTGCAGAAATGCTCCCATAGATACCAATGGGTTTCATATCGCGGTTGTCCAGTGCATTGAAGTCGACCTATGGGGAGCACAATAGGTCAGTGGTCACTATTTCGAGCCATTGGTACTCACACTTGTCATAGAAGTATAGGCACCCGGGCAAACATCATTCACAAACTTCGCTACGGACTCTTGAGCGATGATGACCTTATCCACTTGGGAATGATGATGGATTTAGTCTCATTAATGTAGCATTGTGGAGCTTTTATCATACCTGCTCCTCCAGCGCCTTGCTCATTGATAAGGTCGAGCAAGCGGTAGAGTCCGCGAATGCGGAACAGCAAATCGATGT
>Ga0307513_10004476_pt1 | contig 18653 bp, 12 predicted proteins | sample 15_EM_MG_FD_202174 | JGI IMG/M metagenome (GOLD analysis project Ga0307513, IMG submission 202174) | Populus trichocarpa ectomycorrhiza microbial communities from riparian zone in the Pacific Northwest, United States - 15_EM | ecosystem: Host-associated > Plants > Roots > Unclassified | place...
TGCCGGCCGCTCATGATCTCGACCGTGACCAGCGGCAACCCGTCGTCGGTGAACGTGAACCGCGTCGAGTAGAGGATGCGCAGCTTGTCGGTCGCCGACGTCTCATCGGCGACCGCGACCGTCGAGGTGAGCGCGATCAGCGCGAGCAGGGGGCCGCGGAGCATTCGCGAGCCTACGCAGCCGACCGTCCGCGTCGCAACAAAACGGCGGTCGAGGCCCGCGGAGCTACCCGAGCTTGCCGCGCGCGACCCGCTCCGGCAGCTTGCCGAGCGGATCGGCGACGATGTAGCGCAGATTCAGAAAGTTGATCATGAAGTGCGCCGCGATCGGCGCGCCCAGGTTCGTCGTCCACACCGCCAGCCAGCCGAACGCCGCCCCCAGCGCGAGCGCCGACAGCGTCCACGGCAGGAATCGCTTGCCGGGCCCGACATGCAGGAGCGCGAACACGATCGCCTGCGGCCACAGCCCCATCCAGGGCAACAGCGCGCCGCGAAACAGCATCTCCTCGCCGACCGACGACGCCAGCGCGAGGATGACGATCTCCCGCGTGACCAGCGGCCCGAGCAGGTCGTGAAAGCTCGTGTGCAGCTGCTTGGCCCACGCGAACCGCCGCGTCGCCAGCCGCGTCAGCCCGACCACCGCGAGCCCGACGGCCACGCCGACCACCGGCCCCGCCAGCAGCGGCCAGTGCGGCGAGACGCTGAAGTGGTAGACGTCCGGGTCGCCGCGTCCCGCGGAGATCACCAGCGCCACCAGCGCCATCGCCCCGTACAGCCCGATCACCAGGCTCGCGCGAGACAGCGGCGGCGCAGGGCTAGGCTGACTCGGCGAGTACGACATCTATAAGTCCCAAGTATGCGCGATCGACCGTGCGTTGGGTCGACCCCGCCGTGTTTCCGTCGCCGCCGATCGCGGCCCGCATGCAGCCGCGGCAGCGCCGATCCCGCCGTCGGGCAGCCCATGCCGCGTTTCGTGAGGCGAACCTACGACCATGCGCTTCCGGGCGCGCGCGTCGAGCACGTGGTGCTGCATCGTTCATCTCGCGAGCGATCACCCTCGCCGAAACCAGGCCGGCGCGCCGTCACGATGTAAGCGCAGCGCGCACGCCGTGAGCCGTTCCGCACTGCAAGCAGCTGACAACGTGGCCACGCGCGTCATGATCCAGATCGGCGTAGGCTATCGCAATGTCCCGCGTCTGGGTGGTCTTGCTGGCCGGCTGTGGATTTCAGAGCCCCTCGGGGCAGCAGCCGCCGCCGGTCGACGCCGATCCCGACGCCGTGCTGGCCATCGACGCGCCCGTCGTCAGCAGCGATGTGCCGATCGATGTCACGACCATCCCGTCGGGCACCTGCTGGAAGCTCGATGCCTCCAGCGCGAATCTCCAGCTGTTGGTGTGCACCGAGAACGTCGCCGATCACATCGACGTCGACGCCAACGTCGTGATCAACACGTCGACCGGCGAGTCGACCCCGAGCGGCTTTGCGTGCGCCATGCTGTCCAATGGCCCCGACGATGTCTGCGTCCTCGCGGCGACGTTGATCACCATTCGCGGCGGCAAGACCCTCACCGCGCACGGCGACCGTCCACTCGCCCTGCTCGCGCACGACATCGACCTGCAGGGGACGATCGATGTGTCGAGCCGCGCGGGCCAGCGCGGCCCCGCCTCCAACGCCGAGGGCTGCAGCCTACCGGGCGACGCCAAGTTCGGGGGTGGCGGCGGCGGTGGCGGCTTCGTTGTCGCGGCCGCCAACGGCGGCGACCAGGGCGGTGCGGCCGCCAGCAAGGGCACGGGCAGCGCCTCGATCGGCGTCAAGTCGCTGCGCGGCGGCTGCGACGGCGGCGGCGGCGGTAGCGGCGTTGACATGTCCGGCGACCCGCACGGTGCGGGCGGCGCGGGTGGCGGCGCCGTCTGGCTCTCGGTCGATCCGGGCACCCTGACCATCGGCCTCGCTGCGAGGATCAACGCCTCGGGCGCTGGCGGCCCCGGCGGTGTCGCCGCCAACGGCGGCGGGGGAGGTGGCGGCTCCGGCGGCCTGATCGTGTTGCAGGCCCGCACCATCGAGCGCAACCCGGCATCGCTGATCTTCGCCGACGGTGGGGGCGGCGGGGGCGGCGCCATCGACGGCATGCTTGGCCAGGCCGGCAAGGACCCCACCCTCTTGATGATCGATCGCGGCGGCGACGGCGGCGACGGCGGCAGCGGCTCCCAGGGGTCGCAATCCGGCGACGGCGGCGACGGCGCCCCGATGATGGGCTCCGGCGAGGGCGGCCAGAGCAGCGGCATGGGCGGCGGTGGTGGCGGCGGCGGCTCCATCGGCCTCATCTGGCTCGCCTCCACCTCGGTCGTCAGCAACTTCAACGTCGTCCCGCCCCCGATCAACATCCTGCCCTGAGCCCTGCTATTCGACGTCCCGTTCGACAGCGACGCGGCGGCTTGACACGCTACGCGTCATTGGCTACGTAAGGTCCTCGTTTGATAACTGATGCGCGGATGGCGGAATTGGTAGACGCGCTAGCTTGAGGTGCTAGTACTTAACCGTGTGGGGGTTCGAGTCCCCCTTCGCGCACGAACGATTTTCGCCCCTTACGCCTCGTCGGCGAAAGGGGCGAAAGCCTTTTCGGCTTCCGGGAAACTGGCTTCGCCCGAGCCAGCGGCCTCGGCCGCGGTGGTCGATGGATCGCGCAGCATCGGCGGCGTTGACCCGGTTGAGGCGACCGATGCTTCGTTGCTGACCACCGGTAGTATCGACCCAGTCGCCTTGACCGACGCTTCGTTGCGGTGGACCGCGCCTGACTGCGGCTCGGCGGTTTTCGTAGTGGCACGCTTGATCGCCTTGCGCGGTGCCCTGGTCGGCCGAGCTCGCTGCGCTCGCAGGCTCGTTGTCTCGCCATGACCGAGCGGCGCCCCGACGGTGCTACGGAATCGTCGACGAGCGCAGGACCTGGATGCCGGTGATCGTTTGATGTCCGTAGCCGTCGTCCCAGGTTCCGAGCACGATGATGCCGGGAAAGCGAACGGCAAAGCGGTAACGCTCGCTGCCGATCGGCTGCTCGATCAGGACGGCGTCGCGCTTCACGATGCGGACTTGCGTCGCGCCGCAGACAACGCCGAGGTGGACCGACGGGAATCGAAGCCGACATCCCTGCGTGCCGTCGGTCGAGCTGTTCTGGGCGGCCTCTCCCTTGACGAAGCCCAGGTCGGCAAGCATGCGGTTCAGGATGTCCGCGCTGTGAGGCAACGCCGAGCAATCCATGCCCTCGCATGTGAACATGCCGATGGTGGTTTGCAGCTGGCCGTCGACGCCGATGAAATCGACCCACGCACTTCCGCCGTTGCCGTCCATGTCTGTGGATTGCTGCACCGCGAACATGTCGAGCGTGCGGCTGTATGCCACCGTGAACGCCTCGCCGTCCCAGCGGGCGTCGCCCTTCGACGCCAGCGCGGGCTGGAGCGCCGGCAGATCGCGCAGGGGTGCGAGCGCAGGCCGCTCGAGGATCTGCCGGTACAGCCACACCGGTCGGGTGCGCGCGGTCTCGGCAACCGCGGCGACCGCGTCATCGTGCTTGTCGGCGGCCAGCAGGAGCTCCGCGAGGTCGACCGCCGCATGCGACAGCGTGGGCTCGACGGCGAGCGCGCGCCGGAGCTCGCGTACGGCATCGGCCGAACGGCCGGCCTTGCGGTCGAGCTGGGCTTGCGCGTGCGCGAGGCGCGCCTCGATCTGCGTCAGCGGGTATCGCTGGGTCCACGCCTCGAGACTCTCGCTCATGAGGTAGTCGACGACCACGACGGCTCCGTCGAGCTTCACGCTCCAGACCACCGGCGATCCGCCGGCGGGTCGCGCAGCAACGTCGAGCGCGCCGCGTAGCTGTTTCCGGACCACCGCACCGAGCTCGATGCGCAGTCCGTTCGGCAACGACGGGCACTGCGCTTTCTGCATCGTGACGTCGATGATGTCGCTGCCCGTCCAGTCGCGCCGAGTCTCTCCGGCTTGCCGCCCGATCAACGTGATCCAGAGCTTGGACTGTCTGCCGACGTTGAGCTCGTGCTGCTCGACGCCAGAGCCGATGACCGTACCGTCGAGCTGGCGCTTGGTCCACGCGTAGGTCAGCTTGCACGCCCCGTACGTGATCGGCGGGCCGTGCCCGGCGCGCAGGATCGCGAAGCCCTGGCTCGGCTGCTTGAATTCCTCGGCGAGCTTGGCGCCCTGGGCGCCGGCGAGCTGCGCCGTGGCGATGACGACGAGCGCGACAACAACGGTTCTTGTCACGCGATGCACTGTACGAGATCCAACGCGCACCGCCGTGGAGCTATTCGCGACATCCGCGCCTGGTTCGGTCGACGACCTTGACGCCGTGGTCTGGCGCTCGAGCTCACGCACTGACCAGGACCCGCGCGCCGCCTCGAGCTCGTAGAAGGTGCGCGCCGTCTCCTTCGTCATCCGCATCAGCACGAGGTAGTGCGACCACGCCAGCTCTGGGGGAAACAGCGGTCCCTCCGGGACGCCACGCTCCACCTGGCCTCGCGACTTCGAGTCGGCCGAGGCGGGTAGGGCGGCGGACTTCGAGATGGGCGGCTTCCGGAGAGGTCCCGCCGCGGACGCACCCGGGAGGCGGCGAGATTCTGCAGAGCTGTCTGCGGAATTCTGGCAGCCGCCGAACCATGGGGAAACGTGAGGAAGAATTGCCGCATGCTCCAGAGGTTCCGGATGCTGAAGCCCCGGCCGTACGCTGCCGACAGCCTGGCCGACAGCTGCTCGATGATCTCGTCCCCGTGGCCGGCGCGCACCTTGCCGGCCTGTCCGGCCTCGACGATCTCGGCCCACGTGCCAGTAGGCATGGACCATTGTCGTGTTGACGGTGCACGCGACCCTGACTGCGGGCCGCCTCGAGGATGCGCGCGACGCGATTGTACAGCTGCTCCGTGCTGATCTCGCCACCATCCACGGACCGATCGATGCTCGTCGCGATCTCTCCGCGGCTCGATGACATCGCATGCCGGCGTACAGGCCGCCGAGGGCACGAACCCGCTATTGCGGCGGTCTAATGGGCATTCGTCAAAGCCCCTTACGGAGTCAGCTTGTAATCCAAAATGAGCATTGGAAATCCAGCAGCTGAGTGTGCACGCCTGGGGGTGGCTACTCGGGAAACGAACTGGCGTGTGCAAAGACAAGATTGCTGAGAATGCCGTAGATTGAGGGAATCGCGTTGGTGCGAGATGATCGGTTCGAGTTGGAGCGGTCGGCCCACCGAATCGGAGTTTCTCGCCAGTGGGGCTCCCTGCCGAGCCAGACGTACTGGACCGGCCGGAGCCCGACGCCTGCGGGCTACGCGAGCGGCCCGGTCGACGACGTCGGCTTCGCCTTGGGCTATTTGTCGGCGAGCGCGTCGAGTACACTGCTGACACAGCGCGGGCACGGCCGCGCGATCCATCGGATGCGAGCGCGGGATCGAATCCGGATCGACGACCAGGCTGGTACCGAGACATCGCCCGCGAGCTCGGCGATGTGGAGCCAGCGCGGGCCGATCCGATACCGCGAGGCGACGAGCGCCTCCGCGATCAGCTCGGCAAGCGCGGTACCGACCGATGGCTGCCAGTCCACGGGCCGACCAGGTCGAGGAGGAACGCCTCTAGCCGGTCGATGATGGCCTGCTCGACGTCGCGTTCGCGCAGCCGCGCCGGTGCACCGAGATCGGAGATCACATCTTGCGGCTTGCCGACCTCCTGGCCACGCCGCGCTCACCAGCACATGTCGCCGTGCTATCCTAGCCATCGTCGTGTCGGGAGCCCCTGGGCCATCGCTCGATGACGTCGTGAGCAGTCCCGATCCGTGGCCCGTGATCGAGCAGCTCGCCGATGTCTGGACGCTCGACCTCGCCGAAGCCTGCGAGCAGCGCTTCGCCATCGCGACGCTCGAGCAATGCCAGCGGTTGGTGTGGCTGCTCGCGCGCGTCCCCGCACCGAGCGCGCGCGCCGTCCTGCTGCGACGGCTGGCGCTCTCGACCGGAGCCGCCGCCGCGCAGATCCTGCGGGCGCTGAGCTCGGCGCGCGTCGGCGTTCCCACCGCTCAGATCGTCCGGTTGTTCGACGAGGCGCCGCTCGAGGCCGTCGTCGCGGCGGGGTTTGCGGGCGATCCGGTGCTCGTCCCGGCCCTGATGACGCGGCTGGACGATCCGACGCTCGGACGCCACGCGGCGCTCGCCCTGGCGATGCTGAATGCATGCGAGCTCAGCGGTCGGATCGCCTCGATGATCCGGCCCCACACGCGCGATGGCAGCGGGTTCATCGTCGCGCTCGAGGTGATGAACGACCCTGGCGTGGTGCCGCAGCTCCTCGAGTTGCTCCGCACCGGGCACGACCACGCGTGGGATCTCCACCACGCGCTGTGGCGGCTCACCGGCCGAGAGCCGCTCGTACCTCTCACCGCGGATCGCGACGCCTCGAACCGTGCCACCGCGAACGCCTGGCGGACCTTCGACCTCGACGTACCGCCGCGGCCGAGGCTGGAACGACTCGCGGTCGATGAAGCCTCGGGCGTTGCCTCGTTCGACGTCATCGATGGCGATGGCCTGATCCGGATCGACTACGACTCGCCGTCGCCGGGCTCGACATGGTCGCGCTGGAACAAGTCATTGTTTGTCGGCCCAGACCGGTGGTACGCGGTCGGTTCGGATTGCGGGACGTGCGAGACGACGCTGCGCCTCGTCGGGTATCCGCCTCCGACCGCCGCCGTCGTCGCGGGCGAGATCCGCCGGCTCGTCGCCGACGCGCCGCGGCTCGAGTCTTCTTCGATCGAGGCGCTGCGGCCATACATCACCAAGCTACGCACGGGTCATTACCTGGCGTTCCTGGTCGATCTCGACCTGGAGTACGTCGCCTCGCCCGAGCGCTCGTGGCTCGCGCGCCGAGTGATGCATCGTGTGGGCGACGACGAGCCGGAGGACGCGACGGCCCACTGGCTGGGAACCGAACACTACCAGGTTCGCGCGCCGTCGCTCGAAGGGGTCCCGACCTTCGGGCTCGTCCTGCCGGCCGTCTCGCTTGTCACACTGGACGCGGATACCGTCGAGGCAAGCGCGGCTTCGATCGTCGCGGGGAGGCACCCGACCGCGCTCGTCATGTCGTGGGTGGAGCGCAAGTACGTGCGCGCCGAGTTCGATGAACGGTTCCTGGTGTCGGTCGTGCTCGACGGCCATCACAAGCTCGCCGCGTACGCCCGGCTCGACCGGCCAGCCAGGGTCCTCGCGGTGTGTCGGCTCGAGGAAACCTGGGGCCCGCCTTCCGACCGCTCGTTATGGCTTCGCGAATCGTTTGCAGCGCTCGGGGCGGGCGGCAAGGGTTCTGCGTGACCGCGCCCCAACCCCGGCGCGCCTGATCAATGCAGTGCAGGGTGCTCGGTGGCAGCGTCGGGGGGCCGCCTCCGGCCTCGCTCGCAGGCAGCCGCGACCAGCGCGAAGGCCAGCAGCCAGCGATGCAGGCGCACGCCGCAATGACACGGGCCAATCGTCCCGTACAATCGCACGTCCTGCCATTCCGCCCGCCGTGCAACCCACTGGAGATTGACTTTGACGAACACTGGTGTGGGCGCTCGCGTCGCCCTGATCGTCGTCCTTGCCGCCGCTCCGCTGCCGCTGGCCGCCGCCGGCGCCCCCGCCGCGCAACCCCTGACCCACGACGCGCTCTGGATGATGAAGCGGGTCGGCGCGCCCACGCTGTCACCGGACGGCAAATGGGTCGTGGTCCCGGTCGCGGAGCCGAGCTACGACGAGAAGAAGGAGGTCTCCGACCTCTGGATCGTGCCCGCGAACGGCAGCACCCGGCCCCGCCGGCTGACGTCCTCGAAAGGCGCCGAGAGCGGAGCGGACTGGAGCCCGGACAGCCGGCGGCTGGCCTTCACCACCAAGCGCGAGGACGACGACGTCGCGCAGGTCTATGTCCTCGACGTCGCCGAGGGCGGGGAGGCGCGGCGCGTGACGTCGAGCCCGCTGGCCGCGCGCGCCCCGCGCTGGAGCCCGGACGGCAAGTCCATCCTCTATCAGAGCGCCGTCTACCTGGGCGCCGCGGACGCGGAGGCGAACAAGAAGATCGCGGCCGAGCGGAAGGACCCGAAGTCGAAGGTCCGCATCTATGACGCCTTCCCCATCCGCCGCTGGGACAAGTGGCTCGACGACACGCAGAGCCGCCTCTTCGTCGTTCCCGTCGACGGGGACGGCCGGTCGCGAGACCTCCTCGCGGGCACGGGGCTCGCCGCCCAGCCGGGATTCGGCGCGCCCGCCGACGAAGGCTCGGGCGAGGACTTCTCGCCAGCCTGGACGCCAGACGGTTCCGCGGTCGTCTTCGTCGCCACCACCAATCGCACGGCCGCGGCCTACGCGAACGTGACGACCGGCCTCTACCAGGTCCCGGTCGCCGGCGGCGCTCCCCGCACGCTGACCGCCGGGACCGCGAGCTACGCGGGTCCGCGCTTCGCGCCCGATGGCCGCTCGCTGTGCTTCCGGGTGAGCGACGAGAGCGGCCGGATCTACGCGCTCCATCGCCTCGCCTGTGCGGCCTGGCCCTGGGTGGGCACGGTCACGCCGCTGACGAGCTCGTTCGACCGCTCCGTCGCCAGCTTCGCGATCGCGCCGGACGGACGCGTCTTCCTCACCGCCGAAGATTCCGGTTTCGTGAAGCTGTACTCCATCTCCGCGAAGGGCGGCCAAGTCACGCCCGTCCTCGACGTGCGCGGCGCCTACGGAAAGGTCGAAGTTGCGGAGAAGGCGAAGCCCGCCGTCATCGTGGCCAGCTGGGGCAACGCGATCCGGCCGGCGGAGATCGTCCGCGTCGACCCCGTCGCCAAGAAGCAGACCGCGATCACCAGCTTCACCACGAGCGCGGCGGCCAAGCTCGACTGGCAGCCCCTCCGGGAGTTCTCGTTCACGAACGACGAGGGCAAGTCCGTCCACAGCTTCGTCGCGCTCCCGCCCGGCTTCGATCCCGCCAAGAAATACCCGCTGTTCGTGCTGGTTCACGGCGGTCACGCCAGCATGTGGCGCGACGAGATCTCGCTGCGCTGGAACTACCACCTTCTGGCCAGCCCGGGGTACGTCGTCCTCCTCACCGACTACCGAGGCTCGACGGGGTACGGCGAGGGCTTCACGCTCGCCATCTCCGGAGATCCGCTGCGCGGCCCCGCCCACGACATCAACCGTGCCGCGGACGAGGCCATCAAGCGGTTCCCCTACATCGACGCCTCGCGGCAGGCCGCGGGCGGAGCCAGCTACGGCGGCCATCTCACGAACTGGCTGGAGGCCACGACCACGCGATACAAGTGCCTGGTCAGCCACGCCGGCCTGTCCAGCCTGCAGACGCAGTGGGGCACGAGCGACGCCATCTACAACCGCGAAGTCATGATGGGCGGGCCGTTCTGGGGTGACACGCGGACCTGGCTCGACCAGAGTCCCGTCGCCTACGCGAAGGACTTCAAGACTCCGATGCTGCTCTCGGTCGGCGAAAACGACTTCCGCGTCCCCATGAACAACACCCTCGAGATGTACTCGGTCCTACAGCGCATGCGCGTGCCCGCGCGTCTCATGGTCTGGCCCGACGAGAACCACTGGATCCTGAAGCCCGAGAACAGCCGGGTCTTCTATCGCGAAGTCGCGGCCTGGCTCGCGAAATGGCTGAAGTGAGGACGCTCCTCGCCGGCGCATAGCAAGGCCGTGGTGGTGATCAGTGGTGTTCCTGGAGAACGGGCGTGTCGTGCCGCCCGCCACCGACGTACCGGCCACGACTGCCATCGTGGCGTCGTGACCGGCGGCATGTTCGTCTACTACGTCGAGCTCGCGCTCGCGAGCATCCGGCGCAACACGCTGCTCCGGCTGCTCTCCGACGAGGTCAATCGCCGCGACCGCAAGCAGCTCGACGCGCGCATTCGACGTGCGAGCTTCGACGGCCCGCGCTCGATCGATCGCGGAACGAACCCGGTCGGGGGATCCCGGGGTTCCCGGAGTGACTGCATGATTTGCAGTCGTGGCGGACCGAAGTCCGGATGCTCCGTAACAGTCAGCTCACGCGCGCATCTCCCGGGCACTTCCGTGCTTGCGCTGGCGCATGAAGACAATCTCCTTGGCGTAGTACGGCAGCTTGATGAGCAGATCATGGCGTCGCGTGGTCGGTGACAGGATCTCGCAGACCCAGTCGGGCACCACGCGGATTGGCTCGTCGAGTGGCATCTCGGGCATGCGCTCGCGCCGCCAACCAGCGACATCGGGCGAGATCTCCGGCGTGTTCGGCAGCTCGATGCCCGGCCGCCCGGCTGCGCAGCCCCGCCGCGCACACCGCGGACTGGTTCGCCGAGTATCGCGACTACCGCGCGATCACCGAGCGCCTGCGCGAGCTGGCGGCGCTCGCCCCCGACCGCGTCACCCTGCGCGCGATCGGTAGCTCGCTCGACAACCGGCCGCTGTGGGCGCTGCGCATCGCCGGCGGCGCGCCCGGCGCTACGCCGATGCTGATCCGGCCGACCTGCGACGAGGGCTCGCCGCCGTGCTCGCGCCGCGAGCCTCGGTGATCGAGGAACCCGCCGGTGAGGGGCCTAGCGCCCCGACCGAGCACGATCCGCGGCCGGCCGCGAGCCCCGAGCGTTCGCCGCGCGGCGCGAGTCCTCGCGCTGCCGTGGTAGGGTCTGGCCCCACGAAGGGAAGCCCGTCGATGTGGAGCAGGCCGCCAGGCGCGGTACGTGTGATGGAGTCTGCGCGGGGGATCCTGGGGACCGGATCGACGCGCGCCAGTGGACCGGTGGCTGCGAGCGTCGCGTTCGGCGGTGCGCCCTGAGCGCCGTCATGAGGCTGGTCACCCCGCTCCTCCAGCGGATGCCGCCGGCGCTGCGCCACGCGGTGATCCGCCGCTCGTTCACGATCTCCGAGCGCTCGATCCGCTCACTGCGGGTCCACGTCGCCTCGACCCCAGAGGAGCACGAGCAGGCCGCGCGCCTGCTGCATCGGGTGTACGAGCGACGCGGCATCGCCGAGCAGCACCTGTCGGGGTTGCGCGTGCTGCCCCAGCACCTCGCGCCGTCGACGATCACGTTCGTCGCGTGTGACCAGGCGCGGCCGGGCGCGCCGGTGATCGGCACCGTGTCGCTCGTGCGCGACTCGCCGCTCGGCCTGCCGATGGACGCGATCTACCGCGACGAGCTCCAGCCGCTGCGCGACCAGGGCCGACAGCTCGCCGAGTGCGGCGCCTTGTGCCTCGACCGCGGCTACCGCGGCACCGGCGTGATGTACCTGCTCTGCCGGATCATGAGCGACCACGCGATCGCGACCCGCTGCGATGACGTGGTGATCACCGTGCACCCCGCCGCGGCCGACTACTATCACGCCAACATGGTGTTCGAGCCGCTCGGTCCGGTGCGGTCCTATCCCGGCCTGCGTAGCACCGCGCTCGCCCTGGCGCTGCGTCTCGATCTCGGGACCTTCCTCGAGGTCTGCGCGCGGCGCTTCGGCTCGCGGGCGCTCGATGACGCGAACCCGCTGTGGCTGTGGTTCGGACGGCGCAACCCGCAGATCGCTCCGTTCGATCGGAGCGAGGCCGGGCTCGGCCGCCACCTCCAGGTGCGTCGCCGCGCCGCGCGCCACCTCGCCACGCTTCGCCCCGACGTGCTGCACACGCTCGAGCCCCAGGGCGCGGCGTATCTCGCCTCCGTCGTCCCCGAGTTGAGCGGCCTGCTCGGGCCGCACGCACCATCGCGCGGCTGAAGGTGCCCGACGCCATCTATGCGCCCGGTGCCGCGTCGAGGACCTTCTCGACGCCGCGGCCGAGGCGCGCGCGGCGATCGAGATCAACGGCGATCCGCACGCCTCGATCTCGATCCGGTCTCCCGACCGGTCCGCTCAGAGGCCATGGCACCGCTTGTACTTCTTGCCGGAGCCGCATGGACAGGTCTCGTTGCGGCCGGGCGCAGCCTGGACTCGTTTCGGCTCGGGGGCAGGTTCGCCGCCTGCGTCTCTCGAAGCACACGGGCAGCTTGCTCTGGATTCCACTTCTGGCGGATGACTTCCAGGTGTTCGGCCGGCCAGTAGAGGTCCTCCGGTTGCGCGCGGCAGACCCAGGGCAGGCAAGAGAACAGCACGAGGAGGCCATCCCGGGACGACAAGAACGTCGCCGGCGAGTTGGCGGCGACGAGCCGGGCGATGTCCTCGGGCAACTCGCCGGCGTCCTCGGTCTTCTTGGTGACGAGCATGCGGCCGATCGCGACGTGCGCGCGTGCACAGTCCTCGGGGCGATCGAAGACCAGCTCGGTGACCTCCTCGATGATCGATTGGAACGTCGGGATCGTCGCCGCCGCGGGCCGACCCTCGGCGGCAGCACGGTTCTCGCGTGCGAGCGCCTTGCGCACCTCGGACGCGGCGCCGCGGTGGCGCAGGCCGATGCCGAGGAGCCCGAGCGCGGAGTCGACGAGCTCGAGCGGTGACTCGCATTGCACATACCAGCGCTTGTAGTCGGGGAGCACAGGGCGTCCCAGCTTGGCCACGCCCCAGACGCCGCGCAGCGCGACGGCGACGACGCCCTGGCGGACCGCGGGCCACGACAACAGCCCTGGCGCCTCGGCCGGCAGCTCGGTGATCACATCGCGGCTGTCCATGGTCGCGAGCACCGAGAGGTGTCCCACGGCCCAGACCTCGTTCCACCAGGCCCGCAGGATCTCATCGTCCAGGCGTCCACGCTTCACGCAGCGGATCGCGAGCGGGCGGGTGCGCTCGAGGACGGCGTCGGTCTCCCAGAGCAGGTGCAGGAAGTCCCGCTTGAGGAGCGGCTGGAACGCGGCGATGGCCGAGAACTCCTCACGGCTGAGCCAGGGGCCGGACGAGAAGATGCGGCCGAGCAGGGCGAACACGTTGCCACGCGGGCCCGCGACCTTCCGAACCGCGTCGAAGCGATCGCGTACCACCGTGACGCGACGGACGACGGCGTCGAGCTGTCCACGCGGGATCACGGGATGGTCACCCGGGGACATGCCCTCGGCCAGACAGGTGACGAAGTGACCGTCGCGCGCGACCACCACGAACGGGCCGCGCTCGCCGTCTCCGAGCGACAGCGCTACCCGGGCTGCGCTCTCGGGCAGGCGAAGCTGTTCGAGCAGCGCCCGGATGAGGAGTGGGTCCTGGTAGAGCGACAGCGCCAGCTCGGTCTCAGGCGTGGACAGGCGTTCGAGTCGCTCGAGGAAGTGGACGTCGTGTCCGTGCGCCACCGTTCATCTCCTCGCTGACGAACGACGGCGCCGACCCCCGTCGCGATCCCACCGCGCGCCCTCGGCCGTGATGCGCCGAGCGACCTCGGCGGCCGGGTGCTGCTGGACAGCGCGGTGATCAGGGTGTGGTCGATGCACGGCGGGCTGCGTGAGCTATCACGGTGGGCTCGCCGGGGGCCACCAGCTCGCGACGTCGATCGGGACAACGTCGAACGGCTCGATCCGCGCTTCGGTTTCATCGCCGTAGACACCGAGCGTGACCCAGCGACCGGACTCGAGGCGCTGCGCGGTCACCGCGCGGGCCTCGAGATCGACGAGCCAGTGGTAGGCAACGCCCACCTTGGCGTAGTACGGCAGCTTGATGAGCAGATCATGGCGCCGTGTGGTCGGTGACAGGATCTCGCAGACCCAGTCGGGCACCACGCGGATCGGCTCGTCGAGCGGCATCTCGGGCATACGCTCGCGCCGCCAACCAGCGACATCGGGCGAGATCTCCGGCGTGTTCGGCAGCTCGATGCCCGGCTCGGCAACGATCCACCAGCCGCCAGGGCCTCCGCGGCCCAGATCGAACGGCCCTCGGAGATCGCCGCCGATCCCCGTTGCGGTCCGCTGATGCCGCATTCGCGGCTTGGTCATCGTGTAGAGCACGCCCTCGATGATCTCCCCGATGATACCGGGGGGCAGGGCATCGAGGTCAGCGACCGTCGGGCGGCTCGTCGTGCCAAAGGGTCTGGTCGTCGTCATGGGGACACGCGTTTTGCTGGGTCGGACAGGTGCCATGGTAGCAGCACTCGTGGCGAGCGGCGCTGATGAGCGCGTTGCTCGACGACCACTGCCGCGAACTGGTGGCCCGCGTCGAGCGTTGGCCTGGTCGCGGTTCGTAGGGGTATCGCCGCGGCAGCGCGTCAGGGTCGAATCCGCGCGTGCGAGACGTTTCCAGTGGGGATGCGCAGGTGCGCCAAAATACGGCGCGCCCTCGTCAGGAGGCGCGTTGACTGGGCCGCGATCCGGGCTCCCAATGAGGTCAACTCATGGCGCGTCGACGTGCGGCGCGTCTTTCCACGAAAGGGAGCGGAATATGGCTCGAGCAAGGAACCAATTGTGGATGGCGTGGACGTTCGTGTTTGCGACGCTGATCGCGACGGCGGCCGCCGCCGGCGGGGGCGATCCGGTGGCGATGACCGCCGAGCCGACGAGCTCGATGATCGCGCCATCGCAGGCGGCCGATGACACGAGCGCAAGTGAAGCGAGCACCGATGAGGCGAACGCCGACGAGGCGATCGCGAACCGCACGATCAACGAGTGTTCCGGGACATGCATGACCACCCAGCAGTGCCGGACCGAATGCGGGATCAGGGCCGTGGTCTGCGTCAATCGCGCGTGTGTCTTCCTCTAACCGGTTAGTGACCTGATCGCCCCCGCCTACCCCAAGGCGCGCCGACGGTCGCCGCGCTGTGAACAGGGGCACAGTCCGAGGACGGTTCACAGCATCGGAGTCACGGGTCGTCCCGCGGCGCGATGAATCCGCGGCGCCCCGACACCAGCGGGGCGCCGTGGCGCGGCTCGCGGCGACGTTCAACTTCCGCCGCAGGAGTGGCACCTTGCAGCTCACCCGAAGTCTCTCATGGACGGCGCTGGTCGTCGGCGCGTGCACGCCCGACGTCGCGCAAGAAGTCGCGCAGTCCTCGACGGTCCGCGCCGCCGCCGTCGATGACACGATCACGCTGATCACCGGCGATCGCGTCCAGCTCGTGCACGGCACGCCGATCATCACGCGCGCGCCTGGTGCCCGCCAGGTGACGTTCTCGCTCCAGCACGACGGGGATGACCTGATCGTGCTGCCGAGCGACGCCGTGCCGCGCATCGTGGCGGGCGAGCTCGACCGCGCGCTGTTCAACGTCACCCGGCTGCTCGCCGATGGCTTTGGCGACGCGAAGCGGGCCGATCTGCCGCTGATCATCCGCGGCTCGGTCGGTGGGCTCGCGCCGGGGCTCGCCGCCGGCGACCTCGTCGTCGATCGCGCGTTCAAGACGATCCCCGCGGTGGCCGCGCGCCAGCCGAAGGGTCGCACGCTGGCCCCGGCGCTCGCCGGCGCGCCGGTCCAGATCCAGCTCGATCACCTGCGCCACCCCACGCTCGATCGGAGCGTGCCGCAGATCGGCGGCACGGTGGCGCACGCACGCGGCTTCACCGGCACCGGCGTGGTCGTCGGGGTGATCGACACCGGGGTCGACGTCAGCCACCCCGATCTGGCCAGCCAGGTCATCGCCGCCGAGAACTTCACCGAGGACGGCGGCGACGCGGGCGACGTCGTCGGCCACGGCACCCACGTGGCCTCGATCATCGCCGGCACTGGCGCGGCGTCGGACGGCCAGCTCACCGGCGTCGCGCCGGGCGCCCGGCTGGTCAGCGCGCGCGCGTGCGTCGAGGGCGGCTGCCTCGACTCCTGGATCATCGCCGGGATGGAGTGGGCGGTCACCGAGCAGCACGCGCAGATCGTGAACCTCAGCCTCGGCGGCCCCGACACGCCCGGCATCGACGCGCTCGAGGCCGCGGTCGACCAGCTGTCCGCGCAGTTCGGCACGCTGTTCGTGATCGCCGCCGGCAACGACTTCCTCGACGGCACGATCGAGACCCCGGGCAGCGCCGACGCCGCGCTCACGGTCGGCGCGGTGGATCGCGACGATCAGCTCGCGAGCTTCTCGAGCCGCGGCCCGCGGGTTGGTGATCACGCGATCAAGCCCGACGTCACCGCGCCCGGCGTCGACATCGTCGCCGCGCGCGCGTCGAACGTGCCGCCGATCGGCGCCACCGTCGGCACGGCGTACCAGGCGCTGTCGGGGACCTCGATGGCCGCGCCGCACGTCGCCGGCGCCGCCGCGCTCGTGCTCCAGCAGCACCCCGCGTGGACCGGCGCGCAGCTCAAGGCGCAGCTGATGGCGTCGGCCAACCCGATCGCCGGCTTCACGGTGTTCCAGCAGGGCGCCGGCCGGATCGACGTCGATCGCGGGACCCGCCAGGCGGTGACCGCCGAGCCCGCGAGCCTCAGCCTCGGCATCCAGGCGTTCCCGCACGACGACGATCCGCCGCAGGTGCGCACGGTCGTCTACCGCAACCCGGGCGCCGCGCCGATCACGCTCGCGATCACCGGCACGCTCGCGCTGAAGGACGGCACGCCGGCGCCGCTCACGCTGAGCACCGACCAGCTCGTCGTCCCGGCCGGCGGCACCGCCGCGCTGACCGTCACCGTCGAGACCGCGGGCGCGCTGGCCGACGGGCTGTACGGCGGCGCGCTGGTCGCGGCCGCGGGCGACGTCCGCGTCGAGACGCCGATCGCGATCGAGCGCGAGGGCGAGGCGTTCGACGTCGACGTCCAGGTCGAGGATCTCGACGGCAGCCCGGGCTTCGCGTTCCTCGTGATCTTCCGCGGCACCGAGCTGGTCTCGATCGTCGACGTGTTCGGCCAGACGACCCTGCGACTGTCGCGCGGGCGCTACTCGATGGAGGCGATCAGCCTGACCAGCCCCGCCTTCCAGATCGTCGCGCCGCGGGTCGATGTCGACCACGCGCTGAGCCTGGACTTCGACGCCCAGACCGCGCGCGGCGAGAAGGTGACGCTGCCCGACGCCGATCTGGAGTCGTTCGTCACGCTCTCCGGGTTCCTCGATCGCAGCACCGGCCACGCGGCGCAGGGCTTCGCGTTCGGCGAGCTGTTCACCGCGCACCTCGGCCCCGAGGTCGTGCCCGCCGAGGAGCTGGTCTCCTGGATCCGGATCAACCGGGTGGACTCGCTGAGCGAGCCGAAGCTGGTGTACGAGGCGGTGCGCCCCGAATTCGGCCACTTCATCACGGGCTGGACCGAGACCCTGACCGCCGACCAGTTCGCCACCGTCGACGCCCACCACGCCGCGATCGACGATCCGGTGTCGTTCAAGTCCGCCGCGCCGTTCTTCGTCGACCAGGGCCGCGAGCTGATCCTCGTGGGCGGCGTCGGCGAGGAGCAGCACGCGCCGTTCGATCGGACCGAACACTACTACGGCCCAGGCTTCCTCTGGCAGACTTCGTTCGACGAGTCCGACGAGAGCTTCGCGACGCTGCGCGAGTCCCGGCGCGTGGTCGACTACCGGCCGGGTCAGCACCTGGTCGAGCGCTGGAACCGCGCGCCGTTCGGCCCCGGGTTCGGCCAGGACATCAACGTCCGGTTGTTCTCCCGCGCCACGCTCGTCGATCCCGCGACCCGCACGGGCGACACGCTGGTGCTCACGCCGAGCCTGGTCTCCGAGCAAGGCGAGCCGGCCCGCGTCGCGGTGACCACACGGCTTCCGGATGGCCTGAGCCTCGTGCTGCGTCGCGACGGTACGGTGATCGCCGATCAGGTCGATCCGCTGACCGACCAGCTCCCGCCGATCGACGTGCCGCCGGGGGCGGCGAGGTACCAGCTCGACGCGACGCTGCGCCGGCCGACCGACGTGTTCGCGCTGTCGACCGAGGTCTCGGCGCGCTGGACGTTCCGTTCGCGCCACACCACCGGCCCCGAGGTGCTGCCCTTGCTGACGCCGCGGTTCCAGCCCGCGCTCGGCGACGACAACACCTCGAGCGCGCGCCTCATGGTGATGCCGATCGCGCTGGCGCGCCCGGTCGGCGCGGCCCGCTCGCCGATCACCCAGGCCGAGGTCGAGGTCTCGTTCGACGACGGCGCGACCTGGGCCCGCGTGCCGACGGTCGTCCTCGGCGATCGCGCGCTGGCGATCTTCGCGCACCGGCGCGGCGCGGCGTTCGTGTCGCTGCGCGGCTCCGCGACCGACCTCGCGGGCAACCGCGGCGAGGTCCGGATCGTCCGCGCCTACGGCCTGCGGTGATCGCGCAGCTCCGGAGGTGATCAGGGTCTCGTCGACGCACAGGAGCTGCGTGAGCTATCAAACTGGCTCGCCATGGTCGAGGATCGGTCAGCATCGGCAGCGTCGACCCGTTGGCGCGACCGACGCTTCGTTGCAGTGGACGATGGCTGAGCCCGGCGCGGCGGTCTTGGCAGTGGCACGCTTGGTCGCCTTGCGCGGTGGAATCGGACCCGGCGAGGCGGCCACGCCGGGCGCCCGCAGAGCGAGTTAGTGGACCACAGGCGACGAATCGAGCTGGAACGAGACCGTCCAGTGGTATCCCCACTGGTCGTTGCCAATCAAGAGGTTCCCGACGCACTGGGTCGTCATGTCGTACACCCCGAAGGCGGAGCGAAATCGGGTCACGAAGGCATTGTCGGCGCGAAGGGTGTCCACGGTGAGCGGAAGTGGATCATCGATCGAGAACGGCTGGGCAGGTCCCAAGTCGCCGAACGAGTTGTCGCCGCCGGGAATCGCGTGGGGAAACGAGACCCGGCTGTTGATGAGCCCGTTCATCGACGAGGATGTCGTCATACAGCCGGTGACG
>Ga0307513_10004477_pt1 | contig 18651 bp, 22 predicted proteins | sample 15_EM_MG_FD_202174 | JGI IMG/M metagenome (GOLD analysis project Ga0307513, IMG submission 202174) | Populus trichocarpa ectomycorrhiza microbial communities from riparian zone in the Pacific Northwest, United States - 15_EM | ecosystem: Host-associated > Plants > Roots > Unclassified | place...
CTTTCTGGTCTTCTTTGGAGGTGGAGCCTCCGAAAGCTGGCTCTTCAAGCTCGCAACAATATCGCGAATCTTCTGGTAGCCCACCACTGAGCCTCCATCCACTAAGCCTCCATCTGATCGCGATGTGACTACCTGGATGACCCACAAAACAGCCGACTTCTTCGATGGGTTGAGATCGACTGTGAAAGCATTAAAAAACGAGAAGTCTGGCGTTTCGGGTAGATAATATTTGTTGTTCTCAAAACATGTGGACAGGTCGGCGATGGACCGGAATTTGACGACCTCACGCTTGACTTTGGAAAACCTGTGTACATCATCTTCTGCAGCGTGCGATGAAGCGTCCTTGGCCACGACGAACTGTGGTGGATTATTGTCACTAAATATCATGTTGATAAGACTCCAAGAGCCACCCGTAGATATCTCAACTATACAACGCTGAGCAAGCGGCCCAAAGAACCAATCCGACATTGGTTTTTCTCGCCGAGTATTCTGAAAGCAGCTGATTGGCTGCCGAAGGCCTACATCGTCTGCAGCTGCTAGTTTCTTGACCATGCATCTGGCGATCCAGTCCGACTTGAAGTTCACTGTCCAAGTAACCCCCATCAAAGAACCACGATAGACTGGGCTGAGGGCGAGGATATGACGAGAGAGGCTGGAGTCGGCATTTCCATTATTATTTGGAAGAGTAATTACGGCGTCTCGCAAATCCGAGTATCGGACGTCGTTGAAAGCGCGCTCATGGCACAGCGCTGAAGTTAAAGACTCCGCTGAACACATCACGAGCGGAGTGGCCAAAACGGTAGATAGCCATTTCTAAAAGGTGGCTGAGGGGTCCTCTGGCGAGGATGGTAACACAGCCCCTTCCTCGAGGAGTGCACGAGCACCCGGAAATGTTTCTAGCGGATCCCACCGATGCGGAGCGGTGCTCGTATACACCTTGCGAAGCGCGTTCAATAGGGAGTGATACTTCTCCTGATATGGCAACCTAATAGGTAGTGTGTTCTCAGATCAGGGAGAGCGACCCGAGATTAGCAAAACGTACCCTTGTGCGAGCTCTTCGTGGGTCCATAATGGCAGGCCTGTAGTTAGAGGCAGGCGTTCTTTATTCCAAATCTTATACCGACATGAATCCATTCGGGCTGTCTGGACTGGCGAACAGGGAGGGCGTGTCAAGCGCCAATCCGGTTCATCCCGCTCTTGAATATCAATCAACGACCAGATAAAGACTTTCGATATCGACTTCTTGGGGTTGAAAATCGGACCTTCATCATCAAGCGACGCTGTGAGAATTGTATAGACACCATCATGGCAGAAAAGTACAGCCGCTGGCCATCCAGAGACAAGAGAAGTACGACTTGCTTTTGCTGGAGCAGACGAACAAGGGTGTAGTATTGGAACAAGGTCTTTCCTTTAAACACAATTCATTTTTCAATGACTTTTATAATACAGAAGGAAGATAGATGCGCACCAGTGCCAGGCTGACCATTTACGATGGCTCCAACACGACCTTGAGATGACAATGCGAGTGCCCAGACACTTTCAAACGTCGTCACGTAAGATTCGCGCACGAGAATCGACGAAGGAAAGTCGTCGAGGTATGGGTGCAGGGGTTCAAGAGACAGGCATGGGGATTTGGGATCAACTAGTGAGGCACAGTGGGTAGCCGTAGGCTCAGCTCCATACCACCTATCTCGGAACTCCTGCCAAGGTTCCTCGGCCAACTCCCATGTTGTTCTCGATTCAGGACTCCACTCCCAATTATTAGGATCTGCAAAAATAGGAGATGTTACGATGATCATCGACGCAGGCCGGCGCATGCATTAGGCTCACCAGCATTTCCGGAAGCCTGATCGATGTAGTCTTCGAAGCGTATTTCAAAGGGCTTCGAAGCGGGTGGAAAGGGCATGTCAAGAAAAAGTGATCGTGTTAGGAGGAAAGTATTTGACGACATGCAATGCGCCTTCGAAACAATTTGAAAAGCCCCTTTACAGCTGACCTCAGAGTCTTCATAGACAACTTGTGTCGGCTTCGGCGCCAGCAGCGCGTACGTCACCATTTGGATCGTACACACAACAGTCAGAATTTCGGACTCCCCCCCGGATGAAACACTAATGGTTGGTCGGTCTCTGTGCAAATTATGATGTGAACCGAGTGAGGCAGGGCGTTGAGAAAAGATGAATTCCACATTCATAAAGTCATTCGGCTGATGCAACATCTTTCGTTCCTTTGTCCTTCAGGAGTCCAGCCCAGGTAGTCTATGGCTCAGGAGCCATCGCCTCCGGAAATGAACAGGGGAACACCGATTGCCCAGTTAGTTAGTAAGGCAGGGCATCCGGCGTCAAGAACAACTGATGGAGGTTGCGTCGTCAAATACGATGACAGTGGGCGGATCAGGTCCTCGCACGAACGACAGCGATGTTCATGAAAAGCATTGATATTGTGTGGAGTTCTTCTACAAATTCAAGAGAGAGTTCGATGTTACAGTTTCACAGCCTTATCTTAAGCACTGGCAGTACCACAGTGCATTCCAAACTAGTAGGGGTCGTTTACGGGATCTGGATCATATATAACCCTAGCTGCACTCCGCCGTTCAACGCCCTGACAACATTTTGTGAATGAAAACGTATGGAATAAAACTAAGAGGGGACCTACTTCCTCCTTCCAAGCGACCATGGCCTCTAACTCTGTCAGACCGAACAGCAGGATAATGTCACATTTAAGGGAGTAGTAGGTCCCTTTCCCAGAAGACTTCCGTCGAGGTGACAGCGGGAGGTACGAAAGGTCCACTTCAATTGTACAGAGGTCTGTGTAATTTTCTACAGCTGCAAGTAAGTACTATTTCATATTTTTCAGACGAATGACTTACGTGGATCAACATCTTTCCACTTGGGCGTGACCAAAGCACCCCGGTAGCACGACACGAGGATAGAAACCGTTTTCAACTCGTGCTTCGACACAAATTCACGCCGGAAGGGCCTTCTGAATTCCTTGGTCTCCGAAACTTGCGTGTTCTGCGTATAAAGATAGATGAACAGCGAGCGACCATAAAGGAAAGTGAACCACCTTCGGCAGGATGACATCGAAGAAATCAGGGATAAGAAGGAGCCCCGATGGAGTAGTGATTGCTTTGTGGGCTCTTTGTTGGTGATCCGGGTCAGTGGGATCAAAGAGAGCGCGACAAGGAGTTCCATAAGTGAATTTAGAGACTCGAGTGCGTACAAAGTGGTCATGATAGAACGACAGAGCGCCATCAGACACAGCCTTATTCCTAAATGATGAGTTAAAAACAAGATAGATTTCGAGGGATGTAGCCACAGACACATGGTGTTCAGGCCGAGTGACATTCATGTCGTGTGGTAGAAGCTTCTCCTGGACTTTGCTGAATAACCAGTCGCTAGCAGCGAACCCACCGACGAGAACGACATGCTAGAATGCAAGTTCAAGACAAAGAATACGGTGAAAAAAAAATCAGACGCACAGATATAGGTTTGTGAGCCACCTTGCATTGATCTAACACAGCCTTGACAATGCACTCAATCGAAGGCTCAAAGAAGTTTGCCACATCCGACCCCATGAGTCTGAGTTGGCCAAATCGGATATTGTAACTTGGGTCGTTATCCCTTGCTCCGCCAAATTTAACATATTGAGGTTCGTCGGAATCTCGAAACCTGAGTTTCGTAGTTTTGTCGAAGCAGCTAACAATGTGGTCGAGGTCTTCCAAAAATGTAGTACCTTGCAGGTAATCTAAAGAGTATTGAGTGTTATAAACGTTAAATATTCTGTAGAATCCAGGACACACTCTCTAAGAATAGTCGCGCTCGCGTGGTCACAAAAATCGAGCCATGAAAATGGCCTGTAGGCAATGATAAGATTTGAAAATGAAAATGCAGAAAACGGAGATTGCTTACACTGAGGGGCCGCCACTTCCTCAAATCTATTCGTCGCTTCCCCCGGAACACCTTTGCTGTACGAACTAATGTCAATGGTGCCGCCTCCCGCGTCGACAATTACCACTCCCTCTCCGTCTTCCATTGGGAGGCCATTCTGCAAAGCGAAATGAAGACTAGCCTCTCCTTCCGTCACGAATGAAAGCCGAGCGTGGCCAGAAGTGGTATCAGGAATCAGCTTGGCCAAGAGAGCAGCTTTGCGCATCTCCGCCTGTTGTGGACCCTCCCATCCATTAGGATGCGACAGAACAAAATAGAGCTGGTCTTTGACAGATTCCCAGAGTCTTACTCCGTTTGCGTGAGTGTCCTGGATGAAACTCGAGGCGCATTTCAACAGGTAGGCCAAGAAATCAGCAAAGACCTCAACGACGGTTTTATTGAGAGGTAGTGGTGGGATCTTGTCGGTCACCTGCCCTCCAGCGCCCACTCGAGATCGGAGGTGTAGTTTGAACCTAGTTTTGCGTGAAAACGGATTGCGAAGTGATTCAAAGATCAAGACTCCGTACCATTCAGCTTTTACCCAATGCTCCTCTTCGGCAATCTCGTAGATACCCTCTTTCACCGCCTCTGCGCCTGCAGCCTTGACGTTCCCGGCACGATCATAGTAGATGACAGTGGGTATCTTCGAAGCCCCACTGATATATTCATGGGCCGGAAACCTACAAAACGGTTGAGTTGAATAAGATGATCAAGGTGCTTAGCGCCGTTTTGATCTACCTGGTTACACCTTTGATTTCTGGGATTACTCCAGGATCGAGCACACTGTTATCAGGTACGAATCAGTGAGTGGCGCCCAGCCTCTGTCTGCAAGTTCGCCCACCTGTACGAAATACCACTATACGTAGTTCCTACGTCAAATGCCAAGACGAGTTTTCGACCACGACCTTGGAATGTTGAACGAGAGGTCGACATTGGGGTGATGAGGGTAAGACACGAGACTGTCGACGCCTTACAGCGCTTAATCGATTAATTTTTCCCATGCAGTCTTTTGTTCGGACGGGATCGTTCCGGATGTGTGATAAATATAGCATACCCATCATGATTGGGCTGAAAGTTACATTGCACCGTGGCGACCCAGCGATTAGCCCCTCCTTGTTGAAAGATTCCAGCATGGTTACAAGCCTCCAAACAACCTAGCTGGCCTGTATGCTCCGGATCTGGGACGTACAACTTCTTCGCTACACCAATACCCCGAACGAATCTGCTCAATGAAGGCTTAAGGAATATTATCGATTGGAAACGCACATTTTACTTCCAACCCCCTCGTGCCTTGTCTGAATTCAGCAACGTTTTATTCGCAAGTTCAGATGAGTCTCCGTCAGGCCAAACAAGAGCGCGATATCATACTCGAGTCGATAATAACGATCTCCCCAGAGGGCTTCAACGGCGGTGTCAGGCAAATTCGAAAGTTCGAAATTTTTTGCGGAGCTTTCGTATAAGTATAACAAAAGGCGCCGACATTATCATTCGAACATTGGGAGAGAAAGAGAGGAATTTATGTCCGATATGTTCGTGCCCGTCTCCAGCGGATCTGCAATCAAGAAAAGTTGCTCAGAGTCAGATGACCAAGTAGAAGCAGTGGGGATTACATAATGCATACTGTTAAAAGGGCCGATCGCCTAGCAGAGTTGTCTGCTTTCCAATCTCCTCCAAGAAAAACAGCTCTTCCAGCTCCTCGAGTCCTCCAATACCTCCCTGGCCCCGTTCACCGCGTATGCTGCCGCCTCGCCACCGCCTGGTCCCATGTTATCATGTCGGCTGCAGGCTGACGGGGATCAACGAGGCCAAAACGAGGCGCTCAAACGATATGCGCTGGATGTGGAGGGATATGATGCGGTCGTTGAAGGATGCTAAGGAGAAGGGTCTTGTGCATTGTCTGTCTTTCTTTGTTTTTCTTCGTGTCTTATTAGATCCTTTTTTCAGAATCACCCAGTTGATCAAAGCGTCCAACTCAAAGAAAAACGGAGCAGGCAATATTAGAGAGTCGCTACTCCCCAATCACCAGCGATTCCCGTCGTTGTCCTCGCTTCGCTTGTCTGTTGCGGGAGAGTTCCCATCACCATCGCCTTCTCGTGCGTTCATGCTAGCCCCCGCTTTTGACCCGAGTCTAACCATTTTTCGTAGGCCTACTTTCCGCATTGTTCTCATCATCCACAAAGCTAGCAGCTGCTCAGTTGGAGCTCCAAGTCCGCGAAATGCACCTGGTAGCCAAAGAACGCGAGTTGGCGATCAAACGATGCACCACTATCCGTGATGGGCTCGGTGCCCATATCAGAGCTTCCATGAAGTGCGGGTGGGTATAGCCGGTGCTTTTGCGCGTACTTGAGACCGAGTTTCCAGGTAAGAGCCCCGTTTTTTTTTTTATTACACAGAATGGCTTATGAAATGTTTCACAAAAGAACAAAGACGCTCTTCGAACAATCCACGAGAATGCGACACCACCACTACAAGCCCCTTCCTCTCCATCAGGCCTTCTCAGTCCGCTTCCCATGTGACGTTGAATCACGATCATGAGGAACGATGTCCTCCAGAGCCAGCCATCATACATTCGCGGGTCATGAATGCACCCGCGTTCGGAGAACCCATCACTCCATCCATAGCGACAACCATAACAATAGTGGCCAACACAACCCGCCCTCGTCCTCTCTCTGTGCAACTCCATTACTACCACCACCACCAGGTTCTCCATAGGCTACAGCGTCGCCACCCCAGCCACCTACACACTCGAAACCGTCACCGATGTGCGAAGCCATATACGGTTCCGGCGCCGTGGTCACTAAAGAACCAGAGGGGTGAACGGACAAAAGTCAAAGAAGATGACAAATTCCCCCCCTCGGTCGCTCGAAGCGGGAGCCCGAAGGCGCCCCATCTCGTATGCGATGCTCAAAGACGAAAATCTACACACGTACCATGTGGATCCCTGCGCCGCATGCTATTGAAGGCTATGCGCCAGGGATGCCATCGTCGGGGTTCAATCAGTACGGTTGTTCGACGCCCGTCGAGCCCGTCTTGGGGTGTAGGCATGCCGTAGCCGCAGCCTCAACTGCTACTACAACCTGCAGCAAATCTTGACGATGGGAGGCGACACAAGCTAGACAAGAAAGATCACAGAAGAGGAGCTGAAGGAGGAGTTGGGGGTTTATGACGAAAGGCGCGACGGAAGGAGAAGCGGAGGTTGGGAAAGGAGTCAATGTCAATGTCAACGCCGGTTGGTGAAGGAGGAGATCGTCTTTAACAACAGAATTCAACTAACGTATATTTGAGTTCTTGGTGGTGGGAACTTCTATAGGTCATCAGGGTTAGCCTGCATCCAGGACAGCGATGAGATCGCTCAGCAGTATTTATGGCGGAGTTTGTTGGACTAAAGAGGATGCGTTTATTCTAGTGATTATTGGAGTGGCAATGCATGTCGGAAAGCTGCACACTTGTAACGCTGCAAGTTCAAGTTTAATGCGGATTTCATGACAGATATATACAAAACGATTTAAACTGGATGGCTGATTGAGCGATAGATTGGCCCAATATGGTCGCAAGGCGAAAATTTACTTAACGTCGAGCGTGAGCTAGGAGTCGTCTGGATCGTATATGATCCTCGCTGGACTCCGTCGTTCAACACCCTGACAGGGATGTTAATAAAAATTGATCCAATGAACCATGAGATGACCCACATCTTCCTTCCAGGCGATCACAGCCTTGAATTCTGTCAAACCGAACAGTAGGACAATGTCGTATTTGACCTTGTAGAAGTTTCCTTTCCCAGAGCTCGGTTGAAGTGGGAGAGGGAGGTGAGAAAGATCAACTCCAATTGTGCAGAGCTCTGTATAATTGTCTATACTTGCAATTATATAAGTAATATTTTGTCGTTTCAAAACCGAATAAATACTAACATGAATCGACGTCCTTCCACTTCGGCGCAACGACAGTACCTCGGTAGCACATCACGGATTTGGTAATGCTTTCGAACTCATTCTTGGATTTGCGCCTCACAGAATAAGAGCGTCTGAATTCTTTGGTCTCCGAAACTTGCGTGTTCTGCATAGACGCATCATTCAACAGCGAGCAATCACAAAGGAAAATACACAAACCTTTGGCAGAATGACAGAGAAAGAATCCTTGATACGCCTGAGCCCATCGCGACTAGTATATAAATTGTGGAGTCTTTGTTGGTGATCTGGAGCAGCCGGATCGAAGTGAGTGCTCGTGAAAGTTCCGTAGGTAAACTTAGAGATTCGAGTGTGTACAAAGCGGTCATGATAGAATGACAGGGCACCATCGGACACAGCCTTATTCCTGAATAGGAAGTTAGGATGAGATTAATTTCGAGGGATAGAGGTACGGACACATGATTTTGAGGCCGAGTGATATTCATGTTATGTTGTAGGAGCTTCTCGTGAACTTTGTTGAATAACCAGTCACTAGCGGCGAAGCCACCTACGAGAACGACATGCTACAGTGCAAGTTCAAGGCAATGGGTAATAAAGGAAACAAAAACGACCGACAGATATAGGTTTATGAGCCACCTTGCATTGATCTAACACAGCCTTGACAATGCACTCAATTGAAGGCTCAAAGAATTTGGCCACATCCGACCCCATGAGTTTGATTTGGCCGAATCGGATATTGCAACTCGGGTCGTTATCCCTTGCTCCACCAAATTTAATATATTGAGGTTCGTCGGAATTTCGAAATCTGAGTTTGGTGGTTTTGTCGAACCATTCGACAATGTTATCCAGGTCTGCCAAAAAAGCAGATTCCTGGAGATAATCTACACTGAATTGAGCGTTATAAATATCTGGAAGAATGTAGGACAAACTCTCTAAGAATGATCGGGCATGCACTGTGATGAACACTGATCCATGAAAAAAGCCTGTGGGCAATGGATGAGATTTGGAAAATCAAAGTTGAGAGAACAGATAATTACACTGAGGTGATGCGACTTCCTCAAATCTATGCTTCGCTTCCCCAATATTTTTGCTGTACGAACTGATGTCAATGGTGCCACCTCCAGCGTCGACAATCACCACTCCCTCTCCATCGTCCATCACACCCATTGGGAGACCGTTATGCACAGAATAATGAAGACTGGCCTCTCCTTCGGTCACGAATGAAAGACGAGCATGACCGGCAGTGGTATCAGGGATAAGCTTGGCCAAGACTGAAGCCTTTCGCATCTCCGCCTGTTGTTGACCTTCCCATCCATTTGGGTGCGACAGAACGAAATAGATCTCATCCTTGACGGATGCCCAGAGGTGTGCACCGTTTGCATGTGTCTCCTGGATGAAACTCGAGGCGCATTCCAATAGGTATGCCAGGAAGTCAGCAAACACCTCGACAACAGTTTTGTTGAGAGGTAATGGAGGGATCTTGTCCGTCAACTGTCGTCCAGCACCCACTCGAGATCGCAGATGTAGTTTGAACCTGGTTTGGTGGTAAAATGGGCAACCGAGGAAAAGATCAAGACATACCATTCAGCCTTGACCCAATGCTCTTCTTCAGCAATCTCGTAGATACCTTCTTTCACGGCTTCTGCGCCTACAGCCTTGACCTTCCCTGCACGATCATAGTAGATGATAGTGGGGATCTTCGAGGCCCCACTGATGTATTCATGGGCCGGAAACCTGCACAACGGTTGGATTGATCATGAACAAGTCGATCAAAGTCTTGCAGGTCATTTCGACCCACTTTGTTACTCCTTTGATTTCCGGTATTACTCCAGGATCGAGCACACTGTTATCAAGGATCAATCAGCCACTGTCCTCTGTCTGCAAGGTCACGTACCTGTAAGAGATACCACTGAATGTAGTTCCTACGTCAAATGCCAGGACCAGTTTTCGACTTCGACCGCGAAATGCTGAACGGGAGGTTGACATTGGGAGGATGAAGGTAAAAAAGATGCTGTCAATGCCGACTTTCACCTCACAGCCTCGTTGGCGCTTATTGGTTCATAGCTTGTCTGGCCGAACACCTGCAGATACTTCGGAGTGTCAAAATTTCCTCAAGCTCCGGCATGTAATTTTGATGGGTACATCAGTGCCTGAGTGTGTTGTGTTGTCTACCTCGGCATGGTCCATCGCCCAGCAGCCTCTCGTCTACTTTCCACTCTCCTCCAACAAGAAAAGGAATATTCAAAACAGTTCTCGAGTCCTCCAATACCCCCTGGCCTCGTTCACAGCGTATACCGTCACCTCGCCACCTTGTCATGTCAGTTGCAGGCTCGCTGGCGGGGATCGACGAGGCGCTCAAACGATATGCGCTTGGTATGGAGGGAGATGTTGTGGCCGTTGAATAATGCTTAGTAGGAAGTGCAAGACCGAGAGATCCTGTGCGTTGTTGGTCTTTCTTTTTTTTTTTTTTTTTTTTTTTTTCCGTGTCTTATGTTCTGTATTTTTTTTTTTTTTAAGAGTCACCCGGTTGATCAAATCGTCCAACTCGAAGAAAAACCAACCAGCGACTCTCGTCGCCGTCTTCACTTTTCTTGTCTGCTGGGCGAAGAGCCCCCTTCGCCATAACCTTCTCGTGCGTTCATGCTAGCCTCCACCTTTCACCCGAGTCTAACCATATTTCGTAGGCCCACTCTCCGCATCGTTCTCGTCATCCACAAAGCCAGCAGCTGTTCAATAGGAGCTCCAAGCCTGCGAAGCGTACCTGGGCAGCCAACGAACGCTAGTTGGCGATCAAACGATGCACCGCTGTGCCCATATCAGAGCTTTCATGGAGTACGGGTGGGTATGGTTACGGGTGGGCAAACAGGCTTTGTGCGTACTGGAGACAGAGTTTCTAAGTAACAGCCCAGTTTTATTTATATGCAGAATGGTTTATGAATATTTCACAAAGAATAAAGGTGCTCTTCCCCATCATCCACCGATCTCCCGCGAACAACCTACGAAAATGCGATATCACCACCACTACAAGCCCCTTCCTCCGATACCGCTCCAGTTGGGCGGTTCCGGCGCCCGTACTCACTAAAGAAGCAGAAGTTTGCCAAAGCCAACCCCTCGGTCGCTCGAAGCGCGAGCCCGAACGCGGCCCATTTCGTATGTGATGTTCAAAGACGAAGAACCTACACACGTACCATGTGGATCCCTGCGCCGCATTCGATTGGGGGCTATGCGCCAGGGATAGTTACCAACTGCAGGGCCGTCGTCGGGGTTCAATCAGTACGTACGGTGGGCATTCGACGCTGAGGAGTTGAGGAGGAGTTCGGAAGGGGGGGTTGAAGGCGAAGTCAGCAGTTTTGAAGAAGTCAAAGTTCAGAAGTCCAGAAGAAGCTCGTGAAGGAGGGGAAGATTGAGGTGGCGGAGAACCTGGGGTTTATGGCGGAGGCGCAGGAGAAGGAGAAGCGGAGGTTGGGAGAGGAGTCAACGTCGACCTCAATACCAGTTGGTGAAGGAGGGGACCGTTTTTAACAGCAGAAACCTCCCCTCCGACGACTCGGATATTGAAGACAGTCCCTCTAAACTTGAGGGTTTTCATGTACTGTCAACTAATGGTTGGTCTGTTTCTGAGCGAGATCCTTATACAAGTCACCACGGCCGCCGTTACCCAAGTTCAGCCCTAAATCAAACAGATGAAAACTTCAATTTGAAATAAGTATCGCCGGAACCAAGCCAGAACCTCGACTCACATATGCATAGCGGAGGTGTAAGGAACGATATTATCAGGATCTCGGGGTAGGAAATGGGTTCAAACATATTTCATTAACGCGTTACGGTATATCGCCCTTCCGGACCGTCATTTAAATATTTACCTCGTTAACAGCCTACCACCTGCCTACCCGATCTAGAGACCTCCCAAAGACTCAAGTACTCATCGATTACCAAAAGTAAGTTAGTTTCATGCTGTCGTCTGGCCTTACATTCTTCTTGTATATTTCTATAACAATGGAGGACTGGGAGGGCGAATTGTTCACGATCATGATCATTGTAACGTATGTTTGAGTTCTTGATGGTGGGAGCTTCTATAGGTTAGCCTGCGTCGATGAGATCGCTCAGCAGTATTTACGGTGGAGTTCATTGGTTCTACTAATTATTGAATCTTGGGAAGCTGCACACTTTTTTTATTTAACGCTGCAGCAGATTTCAACATGATGGAAAATGATTTAGAGTGGATGGCCAATTCAGCGATATATTGGCCCGATATAGTGGCAAGGCGGAAAGTTATTTAACATCGAGTCTAAGTTATGAGTCGTCTAGATCGTATATTATCTTCGCTGGACTCCGTCGTTCAACATCCTGACAGGACTGTTGAAAAAATTGATGCAATGAACCATGAGAAGACCCACATTTTCCTTCCAGGCTATTGCAGCCTTGAACTCTGTCAAACCGAACAGCAGGACAACGTCGTATTTGACATTGTAGAAGTGTCCTTTCCCAGAGTACTTCTGTTGAGGTGACATAGGGAGGTGAGAAAGATCAACTTCAATTGTGCAGAGTTCTGTATAATTGTCTATACTGGCCATTAAGTAATATTTCATCGTTTTAAAATCGAATAAATACTAACATGTATCGATGTCCTTCCACTTGGGAGCGACAACAGCACCTCGGTAGCACATCACGGAAACTGTATAGCTTTTGAACTCATTCTTCGATTCGCGCGTCAGAGAAAAACGGCTTCTGAATTCCTTTGTCTCCGAAACTTGGGTGTTCTGCATACATGCGTTGTTCAACAGCAAGCGATCATGGGGGAATATGAACAAACCTTTGGGAGGATAACAAAGAAGCAATCCTTGATACGCCTGACCCCAGCAAAATTCGTATATGTATTGTGGAGTCTTTGTTGGTGATCTGGAGCAGCGGGATCGAAGGCCGTAGCGGAGAACCTACCGTAAGTAAACTTAGAGATTCGAGTGTGTACCAAGCGGTCGTGATAGAATGACAGGGCGCCATCGGACACGGCCTTATTCCTGAATAGGGAGTTAGAACAAGACTCATTTCGAGGGGTGGAGGTACGGACACATGATTTTGAGGCCGAGTGACATTCATGTCATGCTGTAGGACTCGGAGCTCCTCATGTACTTTATTGAATAACCAGTCACTAGCAGCGAAGCCACCAACGAGAACGACATGCTAGAATACAAGTTCAAGCCAAATGGTAACAAAGGAAATAAAAGCGACTGACAGATATAGGTTTGTGAGCCACCTTGCATTGGTCTAACACGGCCTTGACAATGCACTCAGCCGAAGGCTCAAAGAATTTGGCCACATCCGACCCCATGAGTTTGAGTTGGCCGAATCGAATATTACAATTTCGGTCGTTATCTCTTGCTCCGCCAAATTTGACATATTGAGGTTCGTCGGAATTTCGAAACCTAAGTTTCGTGGTTTTGTCGAAGCATTCGACAATGTTGTCCAGATCCGCCAAAAAAGGAGATTCCTGGAGGTAATCTACACAGCATTGAGCATTGCATAAATATCTGGAAGAATGCAGAACAGACTCTCTAAGAATGATCGGGCATGAACTGTGACGAAGACGGATCCATGAAAAAGGCCTGTGGGCAATGAATGAGTTTTGGAAAATCAAAGTTGAGAGACAGATAATTACACTGAGGTGATGCGACTTCCTCAAATCTATGCTTCGCTTCCCCAATATTTTTGCTGTACGAACTAATGTCAATGGTGCCACCTCCAGCGTCTACAATTACCACTCCTTCTCCATCATCCATCACACCCGTTGGGAGACCGTTATGCACAGAGTAATGAAGACTGGCCTCTCCTTCCGTCACGAATGAAAGACGAGCATGACCGGCTGTGGTATCGGGGATAAGCTTTGCCAAGACTGAAGCCTTTCGCATCTCCGCCTGTTGTTGACCCTCCCATCCATTTGGGTGCGACAGAACGAAATGGATCTCGTCCTTGACGGATACCCAAAGGGCTGCACCGTTTGCATGTGTCTCCTGGATGAAACTCGAGGCACACTCCAATAGGTAGGCCAGGAAGTCAGCAAAGACCTCGACAACAGTTTTGTTGAGAGGTAGCGGGGGGCTCTCGTCCATCAACTGTCTCCCAGCACCCACTCGAGATCGGAGATGTAGTTTGAACCTGGTTTGGTGATAAAACGGGCAGGCAAGGAAAAGATCAAGACATACCATTCAGCCTTGACCCAATGCTCCTCTTCAGCAATCTCGTAGATACCCTCTTTCACCGCCTCTGCGCCTACAGCCTTGACGTTCCCAGCACGATCATAGTAGATGATAGTGGGGATCTTGGAGGCCCCACTGATGTATTCATTGGCCGGAAACCTACCAAACGGTCGGATTGAATAAGTTGATCAAGGTCTTGCAGGTCATTTCGACCCACTTTGTTACTCCTTTGATTTCTGGTATTACTCCAGGATCGAGCACGCTGTTATCAAGTGTCAATCAGTGAGCACCGCCCACCGTCCTCTGTCTGCAAGCTCACGTACCTGTAAGAAATACCACTATATGTAGTTCCTACGTCAAATGCCAGGACCAATTTTCGCTTTGGACCGCGAAATGCTGAACGGGAGGTTGTCATTGAGAATCGGATGAGGGTAAGACTTGCCTCGTTGGCGCTTTTTGGTTACCCCTTCCCATGTCATTAGCATAGCAGCTTGTCCGGCCGAACTGCTCCGTCGATCATCTCCGCCTTAAATATCTAAGGATGGTGAGTGCCCTGATCGTCTATCGCCCTTTGTTTTCCCGAAGCCTTGTTACAATTGTTACAATGTGACATCTATCTACGTCTACATGACACTGAAAGAAATCAACCACGATGGACCATTATTTAGTAAAGTCGCGAGTACCGGGTGCGTTAAAATTTTTGTTGTCGCTGGGTAGATTGTACATGAGGATTCAACCAGGTGCAGCCTCCTCAATAAATATCTCATTCAATTTACAGTCATCCACCGGCTAATGATACACCACCCCCCAGTGATACACTTTTGTTACATTAATAACTTTCTTTAAAACGCATATTTTTTTATGAAATAAATTTCCTTCAGAACCTGTACATTTTATCTATCTATAGTCAAAATTTCAAGAGCATTGAATGAGTTCTAGGCATTGCCACATCTTGTTCAAAAGCGGGATTTTTACGGAATTAGCCGAGAACTGTCCCACCACCCAATGATACACCCATGTTTTGACAATTTCTCAATGGGAACATCTCCAAATACCCTGAAATTTAGAGTACATATGTTACTTGTATTATGTATATTTACTATGTATTTATCCTGGCAAAAGAATGTTCCGTTAAATTTAAATTTAATATTTAAGATTTCAGTGTATCATTAGCCGGTGGATGACTGTACCCTTTATGATCAGCCGTTTCTGTGTCGTGGCGGTGTTCTTGCATCTTATTTATAAATTTATAACACAGCCATGAACAACGTGTCAGAACCCTCGCCATTGCCCATAACCCTATCGCCAGCAATCTCTGAGGGAATGAGACGATCCCATTGATCTTCTAATTGGTCCGCAACGGCAGTCAAAACTCCTGAGAGTGGCCGTCATGTTTTCAAACGCGAGGAATCCAGTCATCAATGGAGGGACATTCACGATACACCACGCCAGCAGGAGATGTGAGGCTACTATTCATAGTGAGAACTCCTACAGCAACATAGCTCCAGGCGCATTTCACAATTCTGACGAGCGTTATGACCCACCCAAGTGTCATCCACATACGCGGAGGGCGGTTCTGGAGAAGATCATGGACTGAGTGAAGGATGCAAATAAGGTCGCGCTGATTCTTTGGTTATACGGTCCCGCAGGAGCTGGCAAGTCAGCAATCGCGCAAACCATCGCAGAGCTTCTTGATGAGGCTGGGCTGCTTGCCGCTGCTTTCTTTTTCTCTAGGAATGCAGCAAGGCGCGATAACAAGACTCCATTGGTCGCGACTCTCGTTTACCAACTCGTCAAATCCATACCCGAAATCCATGCTCATGTTCTTGAGGCAGTAGAGCGGGACCCGGCCCTCTTCTCATGCTCGATTCAAGCACAGCTTCAAGCGCTCATCATCAAACCATTGAACGCTGTCGCTAACGACGAGACCCTTGCCCCGAGCCTCCTTTCTCGTCCACGGTTAATTATCCTTGATGGGTTACATGAATGCCGTACCACCTCAGCGCAAACTCACATTTTGAACGCGCTTTCCGCAGCCGCAAAACATCTCCGCATTCCCCTTTGTTTCCTCATCGCAAGTCGACCAGAGCAGAATATCCGTCAAGCCTTCAATGACCAAAACTGTCTAGGTTCGCTTTCATTTAGCATCGCGTTAGACGACACCTACCAACCTGATGATGATATTCGGGTCTTCCTTCAGTCAACATTCGACGATATCATCCTTCAAGAGCACACCTCCCCGCGTCATGGCCAAGTTCAGAAGATATCGGACGGCTGGTAGAGAAATCCTCTGGCCAATTTATCTTCGCATCCACAGTCGCAAAATATGTCAATTCCCATCGCCACTGGCCTCCTGATCGATTGAATGTTATTTTCGGACAATCTGCGCCGGGCCAGGAGACACCCTTTGCTGAGTTGGATACTCTATACCACATCATTCTCTCGTCCGTCGCCGATACCGAGAAATTGCAAGATTTATTGATGTACCTAGTTCTCCGACCCTTCTCGCAACGTGACCCGTTGTTGACACAAACGACGGCCTTGATCGAAAAGTTTCTGTTTTACAGACCTGACGAGATGGATATGATTTTGACTGACCTTCATTCTATCATTCATGTCCCACCTCCACGGGATGTGTTTAATGAACCTAGGTTCTTTCATGCTTCACTCCCTGATTTCCTACTGGACCGATCTCGTTCAAAGGATCTCTTTCTTGATCGAGGCGCTGGGTACACGAAACTCACTGGACTGACCATGAAGCACATTAACAATCCAGCTGAATCTCCACTGGGGAATTATCAATGTATGTCCTTTGTGACTTCATTGATTCAATGAAAACGAAGACAGTCTTCATTCTGCATTTCGGTATTGTTGTGCCAACGCTCGTCCATCCCCAAAGCTCCTTGAGGACTTGTGTGGGCTAAACCTTGCAGCTTATGTGAGCTGTGCACCATCGCGGTTCGTTGCCACGGACATTCCAGAATTAATGTGTTGGTTCGGAAGATAGGTACGTCGATTTCGTTCAGTGAATGGCTTGCCTTGTCTGATGCATAGCATCTACAGCGGCTGAGTCCAGACGGCACGGAAACCTTGCTAGATTGTCACTTAGCAACATTCGACGGATGGCTTCAAGTACCCTTCATGTCTTCATCTGCCTCATCATCGTCCCATTACTATCTCACAGTTATTACACTTTTGGATCAGCTCGACCCGGAAGAATATAAGTGGGAATGGGTTTCGGTGACTCTACGAAACCTGTTGTTATTCGTCTCTGACAAGTTGGTAATTGATGAGATGAGCGCAAACTTCACAGAATTCTCTCGGATAGTGTCCAAATTTTTGATGGATCGAGAGCGAGCCGGGTTTCTCTGGGTCAATTCTCAGAGGTACGCAGACCTGACAAGGTACATATTGTATTTTTTGTGTAATAAGTGAGTTTATAACCCTTACACTCTCGTACGTGCTAATATGAAGACTTGAATTCATTCCAGACGCTCCATAGATATACACACCCTGATTCCGCTAGCAGAGGGCATGAGCTATGATGAGGTTGAGAAGCTGGCACTCGATCTCCTTCCGATTTTGCTTTCAAGAATTAAAGCTCTGGGGGGATCGCAGGCATGCAAAATTGCTGTTTTTCTTCAGAGTCAACCACCCTTTTCTTTGATCGAAAATGATCCACTAGAAGTGCAGAAGGCTAAGGCGACGCAGGCCATTGAGGATTTTTTGAAGGTGTGATTTTAATTTTAATTTTTTTTCTGGGGCTGATAACTCTCAATCTGATAGAAAGAAAACGGTGTATTCATGTGAATGCCTACGCAGATCTAGTCTCCCTTAGCGGGTCTAGTGGCTACCATACAAACGACAGTAATAAATAAATTTTGAGGGACACGAGTTTTGAGATCAAGTTCTGGGGACAAACCCTGAGGAAAAACTTGAACGCAGAGCGCCAAGGACAGTGTCGTATGTCAACATTTCCATGAACTCGTTTTCCCCTTGTGTTGACATATTGTGGGATCAAACGTCGAGGGGAGATTGAAACGATTACCCGCAAAAAAAAACCCTGAAATTTCTGCATGGCCGGGCTGTTTACAATTTTCTAGATGCCATGGAAAACGAACCGAGATTGGCCAATATAAATTCTAAGTTCTAGATTCTAACCGTATAACCATTCCACGGATAACCATTCCCTCTCAACCTTGTTCGCCTCGTTACATGTGAACCTCTACACCATGAGTTCGACCTTTCGGGAGGATGGAGCACATCTTCATTCACTGTACCATAAAAGCAATACGTTCAAATACAATTCAATATATTCTCGATAATGATAAAACGTACCGAGAGTGGGATCTCCAAGCAATAAACTTCCCCTCGGTGGTCAATAATCTTACAATTCTCATTCCATCCTTTCGGAAACTGCCACGCCACATCCTTGGAATCACCTTCCGGAACAACCAGAAGGTAGCGGACATGAACGACCGGCTCTGAGGCAGCCCGCCTACCAAGCACCCTCCCCGCCTTCCTTGGTGACGGTCCTGACGGATCCTCCAAAAATTGCCTTTTAATCAGCGTAACAATTTTACGAATCCTCAGATAGCCCACTGCCGAGCCTCCATGCCACGAGCA
>Ga0307513_10004478_pt1 | contig 18648 bp, 15 predicted proteins | sample 15_EM_MG_FD_202174 | JGI IMG/M metagenome (GOLD analysis project Ga0307513, IMG submission 202174) | Populus trichocarpa ectomycorrhiza microbial communities from riparian zone in the Pacific Northwest, United States - 15_EM | ecosystem: Host-associated > Plants > Roots > Unclassified | place...
ATCGGCGTCGGTCCGGCCGATGAGCCGGCGCGGAGAGTCCGCGCCCATCACGCGCGCGACGGCCTTGTTGGCCAGTACAAACCGGCCCGCGGCATCCTTGGCGTAAATGCAGTCTGGCATCAGGTCGATAAGCGTGCGCATCAGCGCGCGCTCATCGGCGATGGGACTGCCGCGTTCGCGCGCGCGCCGTACGAAGAGCCACGTCGCCAGCGCGCCCGCAACCGCGCCGATCGCGATGCAACCGAGCAAGATCCAGACGAGACCGGCGGAAAGCACTTCGGGACCCCTTTTCGACGAAGATAGCGCCGCGGCGAGCGGCGTGCGGCATCATCGGATGAAATCGCTCGCTCTGCACGACTCCCGCGTCCCGGCGTCGCCCTGATCTGGGATCACGACCAACCCGGTAAAGGGGGCGACGGGCGCGTGCTGGACTGTCCATCGGCCGCTGGTGCATGCGTACCTCGACCCAGAGGTCATCGCGAGCATAGGAGGCTAGACCGTTGCCGAGAGCGCGCGCCCGGTCAGCCAAGATTCCGTACTTGCAGCGACTGCCGGCATACCGTCCGACGGTTTGCTAGGGTCGGGACCCGAAGTTCAAGACTCCCTTCGCTGATGCGTTTGCCGGGAGATGCCGCGTGATCCACCCGACTGCGCCGGATACGTGGTTGGCCAGTCGCCGTGGCGCTTGCGCCGAGAATGCATGATCGGCGCCGCGACGGCGCGTACTGGGCACGGGCATGCTTGGCTGGATCTTCAAGAGGAAGGGCAACGAAACTGCGCCGATGCCCGCCGCGGCCGCGACAAGCCAAGTCGCGGGCGCGTCCGCATCGGATGTGGATTGGACGGCCGCACTGACGCAGGCGCGCGGTGGCGATGATGCCCTGCTGTCCCTCGCTCGAACCGCGGGTGCGCCACTGCAGTTCAAGCAAGCCGCCGTCGAGGCCCTGGACAGCGAAGCGGCGATGCGACTGGCCGAGCGCGAGTTCCGCAGTCACGACCGCCGCGTCCACCAGCTCGCCAAACAACACCTGCAGGCGAAGGTGGCGCAGCGCCGGACCCGCGAGCAGGCCGCGCGCCTGATCGAGAGCGCGCGAAGCCTGGCTGGAATGGCGCAAGTGCCGGTGAATCGCGTCGTCGAACTCGACCACGCCTGGCATTTGATGGACGCCGGCGCCATCGAATCCACCCAGCGTGACGATTTCGCGGCGCTGACGGCCCAACTGGCGGCGCAGCTGCGCCAACGTGCTGACATCGAACTGCAGCGCACGCGCTGGCAAGCCGACGCCGTGGCCGCCCTGCGGCAATTGCAGGCGGCGTGCGCCGAGGCCGCCGTGGGCACGCGGGATCGAGAGCGGCTCGCGGCCTCGATGCGCGCGGCCCGCGGCATGGAGGGCGCGTTGCCGCCGGGCTCAGCAGGGGCAGGCCAGTCACAGTGAGTCGGAATCTCACCCCGGTTTGAGCCTTCGTGGCAGTGGTCACCCTGGCAGTTCACACCTCGATGCGGACAGCGACCCCGCCGTCGTTTCGCGTCACCTCGACGCCGACGCTGTGGGGATACCGCTGCAATTTGAGGTCGATGGTGCACATGCCGACCCGCAACCCGAGCAATTCAACCCAGTTGAGGTAATGGGGCAGGCGAGGCATATGGAACGAAATCTCTCTGGCGAGCGCGTCGATCCTCAGCCCCAGGCAAGCCTGCAGCATGCCAGCTACTGCGGCTGCCGCCCAGGCCTGCGGCGAGCAGGCAACGGGATACAAGGTCGGCCCTTCCCCCGGTCGACGCGGAAAGCCACAGAAAAGCTCCGGTAAGCGATGTTGGCTGAACTCCAGACTGGCATCGTAGAGGCCAGTCAGTACTTTCATTGCTGCCTCGGTATGACCGTAGCGTGCCAGTCCGGAAGCAATCACCGCATTGTCGTGTGGCCAAATTGAACCGTTGTGGTACGACATAGGGTTGTATCGGGGCTGTCCGCTCGCCACGGTGCGAATGCCCCATCCGCTGAAGAACGACTGGTCCAGGAAGCGCTCCGCCATGCGAGCGGCGTGAGCCGGCGCAGCAATGCCTGTCCACAAGGCATGGCCGGCGTTGGACGCGGCAATCCGGCAAGGTTGCTTGGCGCCGTCGAGGGCGATCGCATAGGCGCCAAGGTCTTCACACCAGAATCGCTCCTGAAAGCGGCGTTGCAAGGCCGCCGCCTGCTCCCGCAGTCGCACCGCGTGTTCGCGTTCATCAAGCGCCACGGCCAGATCGGCGGCGAGCAACTTGGCTTCAAAGACGTAGGCCTGGACTTCACACAGCGCAATCGGCGCCTCGGCCAGCCGGCCGTCCGCATGGAATATCGAATCCTGCGAATCCTTCCAGCCCTGCTGCAACAGGCCTCGCTCACTGCGCCGGGCATACTCGACGAAGCCGTCGCCATCGCGGTCGCCATAGCTGTCGATCCAGGCCAGGGCGGCCAACACGTTCGGCCAGAGGGCGCGGATGAAATTCAGGTCGCCGGTGCGCTCGTAGTAGGTCCCAGCCAGCGACACGAAGAGCGGGGTCGCATCGACCGTGCCGTAATAGCGTTCGAAGGGCACCTCACCAGTTTTGGCCATCTCGCACTGGCGCGCCTCGTGCAAAATCTTGCCGGGCTCGGCGTCTCGCTCAGGGTCCTCGGTGCTCGCCTGTGTGGCGGCCAAGAAGGTCAGCACACCGCGGGCCAGCGCGGGGTCGACCCAGAGCGTCTCGCGTGCGGTGATGAGCCCGTCACGACCAAAAGTCGTCGAGTACCAAGGCACGCCCGCATAGGGGTAGGGGCCAGTGGCGAGTTCCGTTGTCAGCATCGCCAAGTCGGACGCCGAGCGGCTGAACCACAGATTCGCAAGGGGATTGGACGTCTCGATCCGGCATTGCGCGCCCTGCAGCCGCGCCCTGGATTCGTCGTTGCGCCGGTAAGCCGTGTTGTAGTCAACCACCGGCTCGCGCACCCGACCCTCGATCTCGCAGGCGACGGTACTGTACAAGTGGAAGTCCTCATGCGGATTCAATTGCAGCGCGTACGTTGCCCCGCGTTCATCCCATGCGGAAGGGGCGGGATCTAGGGTGATGCGGCTGGTCCGATGACGTCCGTCCAGGCCGAAGTAGGTAAATACGCGTTCGCTGCCTCGACTCTGCGGAGGCATGCATTCCCCGCGCTGTGCTCGCACGGTGCCGCGGACTTCAAAGAGATCGATGAAGTCGACCTCGAAGTGGAGCGCCAAGGCGAAGCTCACGGGTTCGAGCCCGTGGTGGCTGAGTCGGATGTGTTCGTAGCAGGCGCCTTCCCACAACAGTTTGGCGCGAAATATGTGGACCTCTCCTTTGGGCAGTACAACCCGCTCTTCCACCATCAAGTCGGGATTCATCAATTCGACGACCAGCAGATTCGCCCCCTCCTTGACCGTCGCACCAAGGAACAGCGGGCGTACCCCATCCATGCGCAGCTCCAGACCCGACAGGAACCGGGTGTCCTCGTGGTACAGCCCCTGTTCACCGGAGCCCCAGGTGCTGATGTCGCCGAAGCGGTCGAAGAGCGCGAACGTGTCGCCGCTCTTGATCACCTGAGGGCTTTCGTCGGATCGCGCGGCCTTGGCTGCGACGTACCACTGGTCATCGATGCGAATTCGTTCGCTCATGAACGCCTCCGATAGAGAGCGAGCGCGTTGTGACCACGGGGCGGTGCGCAGGACTTGCGTCAATCAGACCTTGGTAGACGTCGACATAGCGACGTGCCATCCTGGCTGCGGTGAAGCGCTGCTCGAAGACCTCGCGGCAGCGCCGTCGATCGATGCCACCGACGCGCTCGGCGGCGGCAACCGCCTCATGCATATTTCCGACGATGTACCCGGTGACGCCGTCTTGCATGACCTCACCCACCGAGCCACAGTTGTAGGCTATCACCGGAGTACCGCACGCGAAAGCCTCGATCATCACCAGTCCGAACGGTTCTGGCCAGTCGATCGGAAACAACATCGCGCGAGCCTGACCGATGAACTCATTCTTTTCATCCTCGCCGATTTCGCCAACAAAATCGATCAGAGGGTGGTCGAGAAGAGGGCGAATCTCTCGCTCGAAATACGCTTCATCCGCCGGATCAACTTTCGCGCCGATGCGCAACCGTTTCTGACAGGCCAACGCGATCTCTATAGCACGGTCGACTCGTTTTTCTGGGGAAATCCGGCCCACGAATACGAAGCAGTCTGGCACCTCTTCCTGCAAGCGATACAGATGACTCGGGAGGCCGTGCGGGACGGTCGCTTGCCAGTTCGCCGCCGGCAGCGGCAGGCGCTGGCTGTCAGAAATCGAGACCAGCGGGTGGTCCGCAAAGTGGTGATGCAACGGCTTCAAATCGGGGAGATCGAGCCGCCCATGCAAGGTCGTCACACACGGCGTTGCACAGCGCCGCGCGAGCGGATAGTGCAGAAAATCGGTGTGGAAGTGAATCACGTCGAACTGCTGGGAAAGCGCGAAGACGCGGTCGATCATCAAGGTGTGCCACGTCAGCCAATCCTGTCGGCGAGAGCTGAGGCGGATGCCACTTTCGACCACGGGCACAAGCCGGGCACGCGTGACCGAGTCGCCACTTGCAAAGAGGGTGACCGCATGCCCCTCATCGACCAGAGCTTCGGTTAAGTACGAGACCACTCTTTCTGTCCCGCCATAGCCTCTCGGGGGCACGCTCTCGAACAACGGCGACACCTGGGCAATTCTCATTTGCGCCGTCTACATGTGCCTTTCCGTCCCACTACGGAAAGTTCGGCCGGCCCGCTCTGTCCCCGGCCGCTGCAAAGCTGCGGCCAACATGGCTGCCCATAATTCGACGGGCAGTCTGGCGACGATGCGCAGCACCATATGATGCAAGACCCCGGCGAGCAGCGCAGAATTGAAGACCCAGCGCCGCGGACGACGCCAGGCCAATACGGCCCCGACCGCGCTTGCGGACAATACGAGTGCGATCGGGTGACGCTGCACAAGTCGGTTCAACGCGGCCTTGAATGCATCGGCGGCGACTTGGGCGACCGGGCGCAGCGCGTGGTGCGACCACCGTGTGCCAAGAGATTCGATGACGCCACCGATCAGCGGCAGATCTGCCAAGGCACCCAACCATGAGCGGCGTGCACGCGTCGGCGACTCGGCCACTACGGGCGGTGGCGCCAGCGCTTCCCGCAAGCGCACTCGCGAAGATTCGACGCGCTCGACCGCGGTCATGAGCGACGCCCCTGGTTAGGCGAGCCAATGTCGCGCAGCATCATCAGGTCCGCCGCCAGCAGTTGCTTCGTGTCCGTGAACGCCCGAGGCATTTGAGGTTCAGTGACCAGCAAGCGCAACATTGGGGGAATGAACATGGCGCTGGGGCTGGGCGTTGATTCGTTTCAGGTCAGTCGCCAGACCTTGAGCGGCTTGCCAGGATTCCCAATGCCATCAGTGCGGCGCCGGTGGCAGCCGCAATCAGGACGGCCTTCAGCGGCTCGTCCTTGACGTGACCAACGGCAGCGTCGGAGACCTGTGCCGCCCTTTCGCGCAAGTCCGCCGAGCTGTCGCGAATCGAGTCCATGCCGCGACGCGCGACCGCTGCGGCTTCTTCCGACAAGCGATCGATCACAGGTGCAACCTGTTCGCGGGCGTTGTCGACCTTGTCCGCGAGGCGATCGAGGGCCGCATTGGTGACTGCCTGGGTTGAACGAATCGCACCGCTGGCGTTGTCTGCGACCTTGTCGACCATGCCGGGTGCGTTCTGGCTGGCGGGCTTGAGGGAGTTGTCGGTGTCCATGACGGCTCCTTGATATGGAGATGAATGAATCTGCTCGGTTTTTCCTTGGGTAGGTCAGAGGTCACCGCGAGACCAGGGATTGCTGCGTGCTGATTCGCGGAATATGAAGTGTCGGTCCAGCCCCGCCGCGGGGCGCTAGGTCGCGAGCGCCGGCGGGTGTCGGGGGACTGACCTCGTCCCTGTAGGAAGCGGCCGACACTGACTTTGCAGAGCAAAGTCAGGAGACCAGTCCGGGACGAAATCACAAATCTGCGCGGCCATCACGAGCGTCGCCGATTCCTTTCCCCGACTGCAGCCACGGCCTAACGAGGCCCGTCGGCGTCTGCTTGCGAACGGGCTTGGCGCCCGCGACTTCCCATGATTCAAAGCGGCCGCAGCAACGTCCACGGCGAGGGCGCCTTTGCGGCGCGCGACCTGGCAGAGGGCGAGCGCATCGGCGTCTACGAGGGTCGGCGCTACAGTCCCCGCGAAGTGAAGAGGCGCGACTGGGATCATGACCTCACCTATGTCTTCGGTCTGACCGACGGCTCGGTGATCGACGCCAGCAGCGGCGGCAACGCGACCCGACATCTGAACCACTCCTGCGCGCCCAACTGCGTGGCGTACGAAGAGCAGGGGGCGAGGGGACGCACGATCATCGTCTTCTATGCACTGCGCGCGATCCAGGCCGGCGAGGAACTCTTTCTGGACTACAGCCTGGAAGTGGATGATGCCGAGGTGCCGGGCGCGTTCGCCTGTGCTTGTGGCGCCAGCGTCTGTCGAGGCACCATGCTTGCAGCGGCCTGAGCGTTCTCTGCCCTTCCGCATCAAACTGTTTGACAGTGCTCGGTAGCCGCGTGAGGGGAGCGGTGCGTGGCCGGCCGAGTGCCGGCGGGTGTTCAGCCGCCGAAGCTTGCCGACGATGGGCCCGTGGTGTCCCGCTGTGCGTGCCCTACGCTGACCGTGGCCTTCTCGCTGCGACGCCATTCGGAGGGGTCACCGAAGGTCATCGAGCAGCCCGAGCAGCGATAGCGGTCGGCATAGGCCATGACGCCGTCGGGCCGACGCTGCACCAGTCTTGCGTAGCTGGCCGCGCCGCACTGGCGACACCGGTAGGGATTCGACGAAGACTCATTGCGATACTGTACATCCATCCAGGTGATTGGCTGCGATGGCCGGCCATCAAGCAGTTTTACGACGGCATCATGATGACACCCGAACGGTGGACTCGCGCGACGGGATTGGAACCCCGCTGAGCGGTTCGCATCTGGGTCCGCACACGCAGCGCATCACGCGCTCAGTGCAACAAGGCCGTCTGCAGATTGGCAGTCTGTTTTTTGTCTCGGCATCGACTTCGGTCACACCATCGCGCAACAAAAACACCAATCCGGCTTGGCACCAAGCAGACAAAACCGTTGACTACTTCGGAAGTCCCTGTAAATGGTTAGCCATCACCGTCACGGCGCGCTGGATATGCTGCACTTGTCCGACGGATCGCGAAGCTCGGTGCAGTTTTCGAATGCCTCCGATCTGAGCGAGTGATTCGCCCGATAGTACGGCGCGAAGCATGCGAGGCTTTCGCGATACAACCTCCACTGCGATTCGCAGTCTAGCTTGTCGCCTGTCGCCTGCGTCTTTGGCTTCGGAGCGACACCGAGGGACGAAACCGGTGGGGGATCCACTTGGTTCCGGGTCTTGGGCTGCGATGCAGCAGCCTCCACGGTCCTTTGTCTCGCCCTCGCTGCTCTCGCGTCCGCCTCTGCGCGCTGCGCGTCCGTCAGCTCAAAATGCTTGGAGTCGATCTTCGTGGCGACCGTCTTGTATCTCTCTGGAACGACGTCGGATAGTTGGGTGCGGCCCTGATCATCAACCCATAGATCGGCTGCTTCAGCCGACGAGCCGAGGGCCAGACAACAGGCAAGTAGATAGGGTCGCATGCTGGAAAAGGTAGCTGTTTGCAATTGTGATGGCTAACGTTTGAATTCAGCGGCTGCCGCAGGCAGTCCGCTGGAATGATGGGTTAAGCGCCAGTGCCCGCGACGGCTGGTTTGCCTAGAAGTACGCGCTGCAAGCCGGATAACAGGCCACGCCAGACCTGTTCTGCATTCGCAGGGGACGCGCCAGTTTGGGTAAGAACGATCATGCATTCGTCTTGGTCGCTGAGAAATTCAACGTGGCTGACGCCCTGAAAGTGAAGTGGAACTTGGAGAGTGAATTCGATTAGCGTGGGGCGTTCAAATCGAAAGTATTCACCATAGTGATCTATCTGCCTTCCGTTGTCCTCCTCGCGAACATAGAACTTGCCACCCGTACGCTCGTCAGTTGCAACCTCAACAATTCGGTTCGAAGAACCGACGAATAGCCACCGACTCATCATCTCGGGGACGACCCAAGCATCGAACGCGGTGCTGGCGGTCGCAGGAAGGCGGACTTCAATGTGCATGGCCGCGCGCTGCCGTGCTGATCAGCGGCGTGTTCGAGTTGCTCGGGGCGGCCGGATTGCTGTGGCAGCCAACACGGCGCGCGGCCGGCAGGCGCGGCAGTACGGCGAATCAACGCACGATTCCCCTATGTCAATCCGACTGGAATCGCCGACATTGTCACCAGCAGCGTCGACGGCCTGTTCAAAGAGTTTTCAACGGCATTAGGCATGCCGATTCGATGAGACCGTTTCGGTGGCGCCAGCGCGGTGCATCCGGCTTGCCCAAGTCGAAATGGAAGGCCGGGCTGACTGAGTGCGACGAGATGGCCGGCATCGCTCGGCGATGGCAGAGCGTAGACGGGTCAATGATGAAAGCAATGCAGGGAAAAAGGTTCACCGCCGGTAACGGTCTGCTTTTGGGTGGTCTATCGACAAGGCTGAAGTTTGGCTTTGGGTCGGAACGCGACGGTCTACGTTTCGGTCGAGCGAACAACCCTTCCGCTTTGCGGCGAATCGACGCTGTCGATCTGCTGCGGGCATTGAACTCAGCATGCGGATCCTCGTCGCGCGCCACGCGCGCTCATTGTGTCGGTCATCGTCCCGGAGCAGGCTGAAATTATCATTCAGGTTGGGGCGATGAAGGGCTGCGGGTTCCTCCCAATCGAAATCATATTGAGTAGTGTCTTACTCTCCCCCGGTCTGAAACTAACTTTCAGCCAGGAGAGCGCTAATGCTGATCGCAGTCCTTCGCCTTGGCGCCGCGTCCTTTGCCGCATTTGTTGCGGCCATCGCCATATCAGTACCGGCGTCAGCGCTGGGCCAGATCAAGTCTGCACTCAATTTGGCGATGGTTGCCGAACCGCCGACGTTGGACGTGCAGTCCACGCCGGCCGATCTTGTCTGCATCATCATGCAGCACGTCTACGAAACGCTCTACACGTTCGACGCAGCGTCCAACCTCGTTCCGATGCTGGCCGATGGCATGCCGAAGGTGTCGGTCGACGGCAAGGTCTACAACATCACGCTGCGCAAGGGAGTCAAGCTGCACAACGGCCGCGAATTCGACGCAGATGATGCGGTGGCCAGCCTCAAGCGCTGGATGGAGGTGTCTCCGCGCGGCAAGTCAGTCGGCGCGCAGGTGGAGAGCCTGGCTGTCAAAGGTCCGCACGCTTTCGAGATCGCACTGAAGGATGCCTATGCGCCACTGTTGGCTCAGCTTGCCATGCCGTCTGGCATGGCGGCCATCATGGCCAAGGAGTCGCTCGCCCAGCCGCTCAAGGAATTTGTCGGCACGGGCCCGTACCAGTTCAAGGAGCGCAAGCCCGATCAATATGTGCTGCTTACCCGGTTCGCTGACTACGCGGCGCGCAAGGAGCCGGCCAGCGGCTACAGCGGCAAGCGGATGGCGTTGGTGGACGAGTTGCGCTTCCTCCCCGTGCCCAGCGCCAACACGCGAGTCGAAGGTGCGCTCGCGGGCCAGTATCACTACGCCGATCTGCTGCCGATCGCGGCGTTGAGCCGTCTTGAAGGAGCGCCGGGCAGGGTGGTGCCGCTGCTCACGCCGTCGTTCGGCTTTCCGTACTTGGTGTTCAACACCAAGGAGGGCTCCATGTCGCAGCAGGCGGTACGCCAGGCGGTACAGACGGCATTGGGGCCTGGCGAAATGCTGGCCGGTGGATTCGGCGACACCCGTTCCTTCATCGCCGAGGGGAACCACTTCCCCAAGGGCACGCCGTTCTATTCGGACGCCGGCACCGCCAAATACAACGAGCGCGACGCCAAGAAGGCCAAGGCCATGGCCGAAGCGGGCGGATACAAGGGCGACGCCGTGCGCATCCTGACAAGCCGCCAATACGACTTTCACTACAACATGGCGCTGATCATGGCCGAGCAATTGAAGCGCGCCGGTTTCAAGGCCGAACTCACCGTGGTGGACTGGGCCACGCTGCTGCAACGCCGGACCGACCCGAGGCTGTGGGACGTCTACATCACCCACTCCGGCCTGTTTCCCGAACCCATGCTTTCCCCGCCACAACTCGGCGACGGCGCACCGGGCTGGTGGAACTCGCCGGCGAAGACTCAGGCGCTGGCCGCGCTGAACCAGGAACCAAACCCCGCCAAGCGAGGCGCGCTGTGGGGCAAGGTGCAGCAGGTGATCTACGACGAAGTGCCCTACATCCACGTGGGCAAGTTCGCCAGCCTCTCGTCGCGCGCGCCGTCCCTACAGGGGTACACGCCTCACACCTATCCGTTCTTTTGGAACACAACATTAAGAAACTAGCGGCCATCGTCCATACGGGCTCAACCGCTCACTGCCCGAGCAGATTGGGGTTGCGCCGATGAGCTCACGTGTGCGTGACCAGATAAATACCATTGTCGGGCGCGTCACCGCCTCGAGACGCAAGGTGCTCGAGTTGATCCTGGAGGATCCGCACCGCGTGCTTGACGAGACGTTCGAGCAGCTCGCGCAACGCGCCAGCAGCTCGGTCCCCACGGTGTTACGCACCTGCCGAGACCTCGGTTATGCCGGCCTGCGCGAGTTCAAGCTTGCCCTGGCGCAGGACTTGGCCGTGCGCGACTCGCCGCTGAATCGCCGCGTGCGCATTACCGATGACGTCCGGCAGGTGATCGACAAGATCTCGCGTGGCGCCGCGGCCGTGGTCCACGGGGTGCAAGCGCAGTTGTCGCCCGAGGCCGTGCAGGCGGCTGCCGACGCGCTGGTGAAGGCCGGGCGCGTGGACTGTTATGGCGTGGGGATTACGTCAAACTTCATGGTGATGGACCTTCACGCGCGGCTATTCCGGCTCGGAGTGTTGTCGAGCACCTACCTGGATCCCCATGTGCAGTTGATTTCGGCGTCCACCACCGACCGCCAAAGTGTGATCATGGCGATCACTCACGTCGGGGGTATGCCGTCGCTGCTGGAGGCGGTGGACGTGGCGCGCTCGCGGGGCGCCACAATCATTGCGCTGACCCAGCGCTGCTCGCCGTTGGCCCGGATGGCCGACATCCTGCTCGCGATCGAGGTGACGCCCGATCCGGTCATGCCGGTCGGGCCGGAGTCCTATCTGGCGCACCTCACGGTAATCGAGATCCTCACGGTACTGATCGCACAACGGCTCGGTGACAAGGCCGCACATCGCCTGGCCCACATCCAGCACATGCTGGCCACCCGCGGTGTCGACATGCATCCACATCACACGCTCGGCAAGGCCCAACGTGCGGTCGTCCGCAGGCGCCGTCGGCAATGACTTTGCTACCCTGCAGGAGCACGTTTGGGGCAGAGACACATCCATGTCTAGCTGACAGCAGCTGTGATCGCCAAAGCGGGCCACCAGCGCGGTGGCCGCTCTTGTCCAGGAGTGTGAGTACAGCGTCGTCGCAGGGAACCGGCCCTCGGCCGGCGCGTTGCGTTGCGTTGCGTTGCGTGGCGACATGAAGGCGGTCGTCATGGCCGTGCTGAGGAACCCCGAGGCGCGCCAGATGACGACGAGCTCCGGCAAGCTGCGCGAGCCGGTGCTGAAGCTCTCGGCCTTCCTGCGTGCGTTCGCGTTCAAGTCGGACACCGGCGACAATCGCGTCGGCAGCACCGACGACCCCAGCTGCTGCCTCGGCCAATCGCCGCTGCGCGCACCGACGGTCTTCAACTTCTATTGTCCGGGCTACGTGCCGCCGGGCACGGGGGCGGGCAAAGCGGGCCTGCCGTGCCCGATGCAGCTGGCCAGCGAGACCAGTACCGCAGGCTACGTCAACTACATGCTCTACAACGTTACGGACGGCGTCGGCATCTTCAACACCAGCGTCAACGGCACGACGCTGAACCGTCGCGACCTGCAGCCCGACTACAGCGCCGAACTCGCGCTCGCCGACAACACGCCTGATGTACGGCTCGATGCCGGCCGCGCTGAAGAGCCTGATCACCGGCGCCGTCGACACGTTTGCCATCCCCACGCTGAAGAGCGACAAGTCGAACCAGGCCGACGTCAACAACGCAAAGCGGGACCGCGTGCGCACGGCGATTTTCCTGACCGTCGTGTCGCCCGAGTTCCAGGTGCAGCGCTGAGCGCAACTACGTATCGAGTCCGCCATGATTGACCACCAACTGTCTCGACGTCTCTTCCTGCGCAACGGCGGTGTGCTGTCCGCCGCCGGCGCAGCCGCCGCGCCGCTCGCGCTGAACATGGCTGCGATCGGCTCGGCCGCCGCGCAATCAGCCGGCGACTACAAGGCGCTCGTCTGCCTCTTCCTGTTCGGCGGCAACGACTCCCTGAACACGATCCTGCCGACCGACTCCGCCTCGTGGGCCAACTACACGACGGTGCGCAACCAGGCGCCCGATTCGATTGCACTGATGGCGCCTAGTACCGCGGCGGTCGTCGGCGCCGCGGCCGGCACGCCGGCACGACTTGGCGGCGTGCTGCCGATCGCGCCGACCACCGCGCGCACGGCGCCTGGCGGCGGCACGCAGACGTTCGCGCTGCATCCGCTGCTGGGCTCGCTGCAGACGATGTTCAACACCGACAAGCGGCTCGTCTCCAACGTCGGCCCGCTCGTCGAGCCGCTGACCAAGGACACGTACAACAACGGCAAGGGCCGCCGGCCCGCGATGCTGTTCTCGCACAACGACCAGACGAACACCTGGATGTCCTCCAGGCCCGAAGGTGCGACGGTCGGCTGGGGCGGCCGGCTCGGCCGTGCGGCCGCGGTTCTGGTCCGACTTCCCTATTTGACTGCGTCTTTCGCCGCAGCCTTCGACGCGTTGCCCGCATGCTTCGCCTTGGCCTTGTGGATCTTTGCCTTGGCCTTGTGCATGGTCTTCGCCGGCTCGCTGCTCGTTGCCGCCTTCGTGTTCTCTGTGGCTTGCTTCGCGGTCTCCGCGGTCGCTTTGCCAGCTTCCTTCACCGCAGTTCCGGCCTGCGCATACGCGCCAGTCGTGGCAAAAACGATGGCGAGTGCAATCAGTGAGTTCTTCATCGAATAGTTCTCCAGAGAGGATCGTGCACCACCCGTCATCTCGACAGATGGGCATGTGATTCAACGCAAGGCTCCTTGCGAACGTTGACGTCGGGCGCCCCCCGTTCGCAGAGAGCGAACGCATGCCTCGAGCCCGACTGGCGTAGTCAGCTCGCGCACTGTTCACGCGGCGGCGCGGTACTGGTCGCGCAACGCCCGCACGCGGTCGTGATTGCTGAGGACGCCTTGATACTGCCGCTCCACAATCGCGCGAACGTCGACTGTCAGGTCTTTCTCCAGCGCCTTCCGATACTGCGCCTTCGCGTAGTCCTCGCCTCGCTCGCATTCCTCCAAAATGACCTTATCGTTGCGGCTGGTGACCGCCTCCTTCAGGCTGATCCAGCCACGGTGAATGGCGGCGGCGGCGCTGCCTGTCTTCGTGGGCGTCCCACCAAGGGCACGCACCTGCGACTCCAACTCCGCTGCGCCTTCGCCGCATCGCCGCGCACACTCGGTGAAGAGCGACTTCAAGTCGGCATTGCGTGCATCTTCGGCGGCCTTGCGGAAGCCCTTTTCTCCGTCCTTCGAGGTTTCGATAAGTTCATTCAGCACAGATTCGATATCGTCTTTCATGTGTCGCTCCTTCGCGCGTGATGATGTGTTCGCGGGGCGAAGCAGATAGAAGACCCCATCGGTTCCTCGGTTGCATGCGCCAAATTTGCCGCCAACACCACAATAGGATGGACCGCTGAACCGCAAGGGGCTACCAGACGCCACCCTTTCCGTGAGCTGTGCGCACGCAGCGTGCCTGTCGGCGACTTCCTACAGCAGCGGCCGCTGGCGCCAAGGGCGCGTGGACGAAGCTTCTCGTTGGCGTCGGCAGGCAATACCGTCGAGCAGCTGCCGATCTCACAGCTCGGCAGGTACTGAGCTATCGCGAGCGAACAACCATTGGCAGCTTCCGGTGTCACTACGCTTATCGTCTCTGTCGTCATGGGCTAGAACGATGAGCACCAGACGAATCGGCGCTCTCAGGTCCTACAGGGAATCGGCGCAAGCTCCGATGGAGCGGACGCCGAATCTCGGCGACAAAGCTAGATCGGCCCACGGGGAGACCTGGACATCAAAGTCCAACGCCCCTAACCAATGACCCACCTGACGCTCGCGAGCTTTCTCGCGCAATATGGCTACTTGGCTGTCTTCGTCGGCTGCCTGCTTGAAGGCGAGGCGATCCTGCTTCTCGCTGGTTTCGCAGCGCACCAAGGCTACCTCTCCGTGACGGTGGTGACGCTGGTGGCGTTCTGCGGCGGCACGCTCGGTGACCAAGCGTACTTTCTCGTCGGGCGCAAATGGGGCAAGCATTTGCTTGACCGCGTGGAATGGATTCGCGCAAAGGCGCCAGCTGTGAATCGTCTGCTGTTGAAGCACGACGCCGGCTTGATCTTCTCGGTGCGATTTCTCTACGGCATCCGAATCGCCGGGCCCGTCGTGATTGGCATGAGTGAAGTGTCGGCCCGACGCTTTCTGACCTTCAATGTGCTGGGCGCCGCGGTGTGGGCGGTCGTCGTCACCGGCGCCGGCTATCTGTTCGGCGAATCGATGAAGTCGGTGTTCGCGGAGTTCGGTCACTACGAGGGGCTAGGGGCCATCGGACTCGTCGTCGTGATGCTGGTGATTGGGATCGCGCATCGCGCAGCTGCGCGACGTAAGGCACAGCCCTGATGCAGGGCAGTCATTTGGGCGTCTAGATGCATCGTTAGCGACGCATGGCATGCGGACAAGGCTGGGTCGCGACGCACGCCCCGCATGTGGGCGATCAGGCTCCTTGCTTCATCACGAGTTCGCTGCGCTGCAGGTGAGCCGCGCTGGCCGCCTGCTCATCAGGCCTTGCGCTTCAGCTCGACGCAGCGGCCGCCGTCGCTGCCCTGGTCGGGCACGTTCCACAGCGTTGGTGCGCGGCTGCTGCGCGACTACGCGGTGCAGGTCGGCCTGAACGAGGCCTTCACCATCCTGGACCGCGGCGATGCCGAGGACCTGCTCGGCATCGTGCGGGAGCAGCTCGGGCTGGGCGGCACCAAGGGCAAGAGCCGGTTTCCGCAGAAGGGCACCTGCCTGAGCATCTATTCGCGCGCGGTCAACAGTCAGGCCCCGCTCGACGCGCTGCTGCTGGACAGCTATCCGTGGTGCGCGCAGTACGAATCCGATCTCAAGCGGCTCTTTGGTGCCTACGTCGACGAGAAGCAGAAGCAAGGCGTCGTGGACTTCGATGACCCGCTGCTGTATTGGTCGCACCTCATGAGCGACCGCGAGCTCGGTGCCCACGTGGCAGCGCGCTTCGACCATGTGCTCGTCGACGAGTACCAGGACACCAATCGGCTTCAAGAGTCCATCCTGCTCGGGCTCAAGCCGACCGGGCACGGCCTGACCGTCGTCGGCGACGACGCCGAGGGCATCTACAGCTTTCGGGCCGCCGAGGTCCGCAACATCCTTGAGTTCCCGCAGCGGTTCACGCCGGCTGCCCGGGTCGTGACGCTGGAGCGCAACTACCGCTCCACGCAACCGATTCTCGACGCATCGAACGCCGTCATCGCACTCGCCACCGAGCGCTTCGCCAAGAATCTCTGGACCGACCTCGCGTCGTCGGAGCGGCCGCAACTGGTGACCGTCGAAGACGAGGCGGCTCAGGCCCGCTGGGTCGCCGACCGCGTGCTCGAGCATCGAGAGGCCGGGCTGAAGTTGACGGCGCAGGCGGTGCTATTCCGCGCATCGCACCACAGTGCCGGTCTCGAGCTCGAACTCGCGCGAAGGAACATTCCGTTCGTCAAGTTCGGCGGCTTGCAGTTTCTCGAGGCGGCGCATGTGAAGGACGTGCTGTCGGCGTTGCGCTGGGCCGAGAACCTCAGTGCGCAGCGAGGCGGCTCCTTGCCGTTGCGCGCCGCCGCTGCGGACACCCATGGCGTTCCTCGCGCCGTCGCAACTTACCGACCACAAGTTCGACAAAGCAGGTAGGCCGCCCGCTTCCTCGGGGCGCGCCGTCCAATTTCCGCAGCTTTGCCGCCAAGAGGCCGTAGTTCTGCTGCTTGCTTACCAGGATGATTGACAGGTCGTCGATCAACGCGATGTCGGTGCATCATGAGCCCAACGCTGCCAGTCCATCCATCGCGCGTGGTGCTCGATATCGCCGGCCGCTGATCAGGGTGCATCCTCGGTCTCCAGCACCTGCAGGCCCGCGATGACCGAGTCGAGCAGCCGGGCCACGTTCTGCGCCAGCGCTTCGATTTCTTCGTCCCCCGCATTGCGCTGGCAGGCATGCTCGAGTGCCGTGGCGGCCTGCTGGACCGCGTGCGCGCCGAGCGTCCCGGACACGCTCTTGAGGTCGTGCGCCAGGCGCGCCGCGGCGGCAGCATCGCCTGCCGCGCGCGCGGCGCTGAAGCGTGCCGGGAACGCGCTCTCGCGGTCGCGGAAAGCGCGCAGCAGGCGGCGGTAGAGCGTGTCGTTGCCCGCCATGCCGGCGAGTCCCGCGCGGTTGTCGATCCCAGGCAGCTCGGCAAGCGGATCGGCGCCCGCACCGGGGTTTGCGACGCCGGGTGATTCGGCCGCACGGGCGGAGGCCGGGTGCACCCAGCGCGCCAGCGTGGCAAACAGCTCGTCGAGCTTGATCGGCTTGGCGATGTGGTCGTTCATGCCCGCCGCGAGCACCTTGTCCCGGTCACCGACCATCGCGTTGGCGGTCATCGCGATGACCGGAAGGTCGCGCAGCTGCGGCTGCCGGCGCAGTGCCCGGGTCGCGGCGCAGCCGTCCAGCACCGGCATCTGGCAATCCATCAACACCCCGTCGAAACGCTGGCGGCCCAGCGCGTCGAGCGCCTCCTGGCCGTCGCAGGCGACGGTAACGACGATGCCGGCACCACTCAGCACCTCCAACGCGAGTTCCCGGTTGATTGGGTTGTCCTCGACCAGCAGGATGCGTGCTCCGTTCAGGCTTGCTGGAGGGCTGGGTGAGGCCGCTTCGAATCGCGTGGCGCGGGCTGTTTGGTGCGACGCCGGGCCGATCGCCGCGCTTCGCGGGTCGACCGGCGTCGACAGCGTGACATGCCTGGCCGGCCGCGCGCCGACGGCGTGCTGTTGGTTGGCGAGGTGATGCAGTGCGTTGTCCGGCAGGACTGCCGATTCCTCGCGGATCCAGGTCACGTTCAGCAGGGCGGCGATCGCGTTCAGCAGGGCAGGCTGCGCGACGGGCTTGTCGATGAACGCGTTGGCGCCAGCCTCGCGGCTGCGCGCCTGCACTTGCGCAGTGGCACTGGCCGACGCGGCGATGACGGGAACCTTGGCCGTTTCCGGCTCAAGCCGCAGCCGCCGCGTTGCCTCGAAGCCGTCCATCACCGGCAGCATCAGGTCCATCACGATGAGGTCCGGCCGGAACCGCGCCGCCACGGAGAGCGCCTCTTCGCCATCGCATGCGTCCGCCACCTCGAAGCCCAGCGTGCCGAGGGCATCCAGCAGCATCGCGCGGTTTTGCGGCTCGCCATCGACCACCAGAATCTTTCGGCGCTCGCCGTTGTAGCCGATCGGCGCGCTGCGCGCAGGGAACGCGTGAACCTGCGCCTGACTGGCGGGCACCTCGATCTCGAACGAGAAGACACTGCCCGCCTCCAGTCGGCTGCGCACCTGGATGTCGCCGCCCATCAGACGGATCAGTTGTCGACTGATGGCCAGGCCCAGTCCTGCCCCGCCTTCGCGCCGCTTCATCTCGGCCACCTGCTCGAAGGGCTGGAACAGCCGCGCGAGCTGCGCCTCGCTCATGCCGATGCCCTCGTCCTCGACTTCGAAGCGCAGGCGAGCCAGCCCAGCTGCCGAAGAGCGCGGCGGCAACGGCTGCAAGCGCGTCACGCGCAGTGTCACCTGCCCCGCATCGGTGAACTTCACGGCATTCGATATCAGGTTGAGCAGCACCTGGCGCAGTCGCTTCTCATCGATGCAACTGGTGGCAGGCAGATCGGGCGCTGCCTCGTAGACGAACAGCAGGCTCTTCTCCTCGGCCTGGACGCGGACCATGTCGCAGAGCACCTGCAGGAACGCGGGCAGGTCGATCTCGGTGGGAGACAACTCGAGCTTGGCCGCGTCGATGCGCGCCAGATCGAGGATGTCATTGATGAGCGTGAGCAGGTGCTGCCCACTCTCGTCGATGACCCTGAGGCCTCGGGCCTGCCCTTTGGTCAGTGTCTTGTCCTGCCGCAGGATCTGCGCGAAACCCAGGATGCCGTTGAGCGGCGTGCGCAACTCATGGCTCATGCAGGTCAGGAACTCGCTCTTGGCAAGGCTTGCGAACTCCGCCGCCGCGCGGGCGTCGCGCTCGATTTCGGCTTGTTTGCTCGCGGTGCGATCGAGTACGAAACCGACGGCCCGCTCCGAGCCCGGCTCGGCCATTGCAATGCCGATCAAGACCGGCACCCGGCTGCCGTCCTTGCGAACGTATTCCTTCTCGTAGGGTGTGCAGGCACC
>Ga0307513_10004480_pt1 | contig 18645 bp, 12 predicted proteins | sample 15_EM_MG_FD_202174 | JGI IMG/M metagenome (GOLD analysis project Ga0307513, IMG submission 202174) | Populus trichocarpa ectomycorrhiza microbial communities from riparian zone in the Pacific Northwest, United States - 15_EM | ecosystem: Host-associated > Plants > Roots > Unclassified | place...
CTCCAATCCCGCCAACGGGAGCCAAGGTGATAGTGAAGAGAATTCAATGACGCGCCGGGTCATCGCACCCGGCCACCCGAGGAGCCTTTTTCCCGGCAGCCTCGGGAAAACTCATGCTTTCACGGTATGATAATTAACCACTACTTCTCTCAAAGGTGAAATTATCTCAAGCTCAAGCTGAGTTTGGAGGTCAGATCACAAATTAAACAAAATTAATCAGGGCATCAGAGACATCATGCTGTTTAATTGCTGATGTTAAGAAGGAAGAAGAGCTGGAAGAAGAAGAGCCAATGAAGCAAGAAGAGTTGGTGGAAGAAGTAGTTGATGCGTCTTCGCTAGCTGCTGGTATAGGACCTTCAAATGAGCCCAGGAAGAAGGAAGAAGAGCTTGTTAAGTTTTACAGGTCCTCTAATCCTCAAATGAGAGCACATATTATTATGCTACAAGTATGGAGGAAAATCCAAAAATAATATGTGCTCATTTGAAGGTCATCAAAATAATTCAAAAATCATAAAAAAAAATTTAAAAAAGAAAAAGTTCAAAAATTTTAAAATCTCCTATTGAAGCGCCTCCCCCAAACACCACCTTGGACCTCAAAAGACAGGACAGGCCGACAGGGTGTCTTGAACAATTTTTCTAACCATTTTTCTCTCTATTTTCAAGAAGTCTTCGATGCACGTGGCTAAATGTCTCTTGGACAAAGTCATTGTAGGCCTAAGGCCCAGGCCAGATTTGGTTTTGTCCAGGACCTAGAATTTCATTGATATTGCTTGTGGCCTTATTTCAATGGCCTAGGCCTAGTCTATTAAGAAAATGGATGGGAGTAGAAGAGCGTGCTGTAAAATATAAACCCCTTCTTCCACTTTGAGCTAATTGAAAAATCAAAGAAATGATAGAGAAGCACAAAATAATCCCATTACAGAGAGGCCTATTTTGTGCCCCTTTTCATAAACAAATCCCAGCTCCAATAGCCTATATGTAACAGACACTACATGCCATCAGGCCTTCTCAGCTTCTCGTATGATTTTCTTGAAACCTGCCGATAGAATACTGTTGTCAGCAACAGGAAAGAAGCAAGCAATATTCAGATGCAAAAACAATTACTACATACATTTGAGCATACCTTATTGGAGGATGGTGAATAGTGAGGAGAGCCTGTAAGATGAGCTGGAGAATTTGGAACAGATTTTGCTGGCGGGGAAGCATAAAGTGTTGGCCTAATAAATGGTGAGTAAGCATATGGTGGTATTGGTGAAAGCAGTATAGGAGATACTGGACTTTGATGATAGGGAGAAACCGGTGACGCCGTTCCTGCTCCAGGTGATCTTCGCGGAGGAATCATATTGATTGTAATCCTTTTCAAGAACATAAAGGCAGAGTGGTTAGTGATTTTTAAGAGTAGCTGATAAAGTTTAAGTTGAGTGAATATATATATGTAGAAAGGAAAGTAGACATTACTTGTTATGAACATCTACATACTCATCAGTTTCATCCAATATTTCTTCCTGCAAAATTATACATGTAAATGTAGAGATACTCAAGAAGTTAACCAGAAACTGTAACATATGCAGCTAAAACTTTACTGTTATCCCCCAAAGTTCGGCGGTCAAACTGATTATTTTCTGAAAGTTATTAGAATTTTACACTGATTTGAAGTTTTCTGAATGTTTTATTCATATCTGAGTGTCCTGATGCGAATCTGAGTAAATGTCTAAGAAAAAGATAATTTATTCATCACCTGAATCAGTTCCTCCATAACATCTTCCAAGGTTATAACACCAATGACTTCCTCATCTGAAGCTGAAAGAAATTCCAATTCTTCATGTGAAAGATTTCCATGTTGGTGTTCTTGATTCTGCAATTTTGGGTGCAAATTGTCTCTTAGATTCCTGAAATCGATCTGTTTCGGACTCTCAATGTCAGTGCCACTGGAATACACAGATGGTGAGTTCACAGGAATGATGAATTGATCTTTCTGACCAAGTTGGTAGCTTCCTGAAACTACAACCATAAACTTAGAAAGATAGGTTTTTGCTTCGAGGTCATAGAAAATATGTGAAAGGCCATGTAATTCTACCTCTTTTCCCCAACATGGTAGGCTTGTAGTTTGCTTTTTGTGCAGTCTCGTTAGCATCATTCTTACTCTTAACTACAACAGCCATATGGCTATGACCTTTCTGAAATTGATTCATTATATCATAAAGAGGCAAAAGATCAGGAACCCTGCCACAGATTTTGAGGGACAGAGTTAAATTTTGTACAGATTGTGGCATACAAAACATATATAAAAGCTGCCAAAGTACAGCTAGGAAACTATATACCTTGGAATCCTCCTGATAGTTAGATCTCTTATCGGTGTTTCATCTTCAGGTCGGCACTTGATTAAATTTTTCACCTGTGCACATATTTTAGCTAACTGTTTAGCATGTTCCTTTAAACCCAAAATAGCAATTGCAGCTTCCATCTTCTTACCAAGATCAGACCGATAATATTTGTTGGATTCCCTGTGTAAATCGGTACACGGCTATGGCCTTTCCTTATTATCAACCCCATTGTTTTCCTAAGGAGAAAAATGAATCATGGATCGGATAAGATGTAAATATCAGAAGTAAATTTTACGGCGATACAAGGCGTGCGTGCATACTCGTCAAGTTTACAATTAATATCCAATGAAAACGTTTCTGATATGGGTGTCATAGCATCTTTTGCAGTTTTCTGAGTGAGATCCAAGGCTCCAGTAATGATAGTTGTTTCATCATGCGTCAGCTCTCCACCTTTCCCTGCCTAACAGTTCAAGATTTCGATCACTTTCAGCCCCTGAAATGTCACCACCATAGTTTTTTTTTTTCTTTTTGCTTGTGAAGTTTGATTCTTTTAGATACACTGACCTCATTTCCATGCATGTCCACCAAAGTCTTCAACTCTGCGCGTCGCAGAAGGGCAGAATGCTTTTCTCCAAGGATCCAATCCAGGAGCTGTCACAAGGAATATTGATCAGAAATCTTTAATAACATGTTCTACCAAAAAAAAAAAAAAATAGCTGAGAAACACCTAGCTCTTACCTTACTGATAGGATAAGCTAGAGGAAAGAGGACTATAACAATAAACCTAACGACGATAGACAGTTTCGCACCAATGCTCAGGCCATACCTAGAACAAACTGCTTGAGGGATAATCTGCAGAACAACATGACTTGTTATTCTAGGAAACTGTGGTTGATCCATGTATGCAAGTTCCTCATGATAACCGAAAAACGTATGATTTTACCTCACCAAAGGTAAGTATGAGGGTTACTGATATTAGTATAGCACCCCAAGCAGGAAGAAGCGCGTCAAGGAAGATAGGCAGGGCCTTAATTCAATGCATAAATCAGAATTAATCACATCTAATTGATATTTTGCAAGATTTGTTATATTTCAAGGCAATACATATACCTCCATAGCCAAAGCGTTTCCTATGAGGAGAGTACATAGCAGTAAATGCTGATTTTTCACAATAGGCAGAATCTTCTCTGCCATGATCGATAAATAACATGTAATTAAAAAACACTCAGTTAGATGTTTAAGCAGTGAAAGAAAATATAGCACGGTGAGAAAATATTGATATGAACCTGCATTCTTTCGTTCTTGGGGCTGACCAGCCTTGATCAGAACCTCAAGATCAACAACAGTAAGAGACATAAGTCCTAATGTAAGACCAGACATTAGGCCAGCAAAAGACACTAGAGCCATGCATATGATTAGATATGTCCAAAACATGGGCTCACAACATGGCACATCATTTGCTGCCATTTTTCTGTATGATATCAAGTGATGACTGGAAAAGATATAGACAGCACGGTTGTTATATACAAAAATGGAAAGAGACTATCTATTCAGATGAAGAAAGAGTTGGTTCTGAAAAGGGATCGGGTAGGGCAAAACAAGACACCGACTTTCGTGTCATGACGCTTGGAAACGGCAAGATACCAACTGCCAAATATTAAATTATTAATAATCTGCCTTGCATTACCTTACAGTCTTACATTCTGACCTGCTGATCCAAAAAGCAGTTAACTTAATCCCACAAATATATTTTAAATCTTGAGAAAGATGGAGTCTCCATTAGTGTAGATATATTTTGATAGCAATTGAAGATATAGTTATTGATCAACACACACACACACACACACAGGCTAGCTCATTGGACTCATGCATTCTTTTCTTGTTGGAAAATAAAATTCTGAAACTTACTTGTTCCAAGATAATATCTACTTGTATTCTTCTTTCGTAGCGTTGTGTTCTTGAAATTCTTGCTCCTTTATCATCGTGATATTAATTAAACATAATTTTATTTTGCTAGGAAGTTTCGAGGAAGTTTCCTAGTAGTGATTGACGAAATAAGATTCGATGATTTCATGAAAATTTTGCTTTCAGTGCTGAACAAAAAGCAGAACTAGACAACAGACTATACAAACACACGACTCTTACATCTTATTGGCCTTTTCTTACTGTATTTTCATATTTTTGGCCGCCCATGAAGTGGCAAACAGTGGGTCTGATTAAAAATAATCAATTCATTACTCAACTTATGGGAACAAAATCTGCCCAGTCATATACACCCTCATTTTTTATTTTGGTATTTCACATCTAAACTATTTCATTTATGAAAAATTATCTTTTTCCATGCCCTTTTCTAATGATTTGCTAACTGAATTTGCAAATGATCCAACTAGATTCATGGTCGTTAATGTTCTTGGTTAGATTGTTCACTTCTGTGAATTTTTACTTTTCCTTCTCCCGAGTTACTGTTTTAATTTGAACTCCCTGGGTTTTTTCTAGTGATCCTCTAAATGACTACTTTTCATCAATAATATTGTTTTGATTACCATAAAAAAAATATAATGATAAATGTAAAAAATAATTAAATCCTTAAAACATAAATTAACAGTTTAAGAAACCAATGATTTTCTAGATAGTATTTAGTAGAAAAAACAAAGAAAATAGGGTTATCTTTATTTTTATTATCTCCATTTTTTCTGTTTCTGTTTCGAGATAATAAGCCAATAATATTTTTAAAAAAGAGAGAAATATATTCACATTTCTATATCAAAATCATTTAAAAACGTAAAAAAAAAAACATCAATTAACATGGAGTAGTTAATTTAGGTCAATGATATTGACATGCATCTCCTTCAAAGCACAGGGAGTAACTTCTTCTGTACGTAGTGGAAGACAGTACCAAACTAATTATTCGAAGTAAATAATATACTCGTGGTAGAAACATATATAATTACGAAAGGGATATATAATGCCAAACCAACTAAAGCAAGATAACACATAAACATAAACAATGAACTTAATTCAGAAGGTAGCTGAGGATAAAGATGATTTAATAAAACAGGTGTAGATCGATGAATGATCAGAGCCTAGTTTTTATCATTGAATATTACCAGCTGCTAGCATAGACATGCTTTAACTGGAATACTGGATTATACTTTAGCTAAGGTTAGGTAAGGATTCTTACTAATACCTAAATACCTGTTTCTAATTGCTGTATTAATATATTCATTAAGCAAACCAACTTGGTTTGCTTGCAAACTGCAGGACTGACAGTGCTCTTCATATCCTTCTTGCTCTTCACAACGACAGCCACATGTGGCTGTGACGTTTTCGGAACTGATTTAGTATACTGTATAGTGGGAAATCTTCGCTCACCCTATTTCAATGCTGAAAATGTCATTCATGTCATTGAAGCATAGCTTAAGCATGATGAAGAACGATTATCTATGAGCTGAGATTTCCATCTAGTCAAGGAGGACTAGGGTTTAGATGGCAGAACCATGTCAAGTATCATAAAAGCATTCCATACTCAGGAATTTTCCTGATAGACATGCATTTCGTTGGGGTTTCATCTTCAGGATTTATGGGTGTATTGTGCATATACTAAAAATAAAATATTTTAATATTTGAATTACCTTCGTAGAAGATGATTGCTATTACAAAGTTCTTCACAATCTGTCCACAAAGTGATGGGTGTTCATATTAAAAAGTTAAAGATGAGTATAAATCACAGGGGGCTTAAATTAAGAGTCACTTGCGGAATGGTCCAAGGTTTTTTTAATAAAAAAATTATAAATAAATAAAATATATTTGTTAATTATATTTAATAAATTAATGAAGATTATTTTCACTTTTAAAAAATCCCAATTACGAAATAAAAAGATATCGTTTTTAATTAATTTTGTTAAAATTCCTCATTCATCTTCAGTCGCTAAGGTATAAATAGCAGTTGCTTGCAAGTAATAAATATCAAAACAATATTGACAGAAGGTGATGCTTGAGGCATAAGGAATAAAAACTATGTTAATGATACAACTTGAATAGTTTTATTTATCAATACCAATAAAGTAAATGGCTAGAAGTTTTTTTAATAACAAAAGTTTACACATTATAGCATATTGGTTCGTGCTAGTCAATAATTTTTTTTAAAAATATAAAAAATATATGAACAGTAGAGAGAATATTTTAAGTGCGCGTCTTGGATCTGACGGTAATATCAGATTCAATACTATTAGGTGTGGTAGCCAAGCAAAAAGGAAAAGAAAACATTATTTTTGTAAGTTTTTTCAATGTATTTTGATAGTTCAAAAAATATAACAAATTAAAAAGCTTATGTATATATGTAATCAAATAAATTAAAAATTATATGCGTTTCTAGTGGTAGCAAAACCCAACGCTATTCAACTCAACCCAACCTCAAATGAAAAAAAATTATCGTCATCCAATTTTTATATAATATAAAAAAAATTCCATCAATTTATTTTTTCTTTATCATATGAAAAAAAATTAAATAAGAGAAAAAAAAGTTCTAAAAAGACAAAAAAATAAAATTAAAAATATCTAGATCTAACTAAAATTCAGACCCAACACTTTTGGATAATATCTAATTCATTGAATTATTTTAATTTTGTCTTTCTAAAAAAAGATAAAACTCAATCGAAACATTTATTAATCTTAATTTCTTATAAATTCTCTACTTGAAAAAAAGATAAATATCAAACTACTCAATTGAAAACATTTATTAAACTTTTTCTCAATGTATAGCGAAATACAAATTAAAGTTGAGTGATCAATTTGGACATCCTGTAAACGTTAGGGAGAGGTTTTGTAATGTAGTAGAAAAGAAAATGTGTGGACTAATTTGCAAATTCAGTGACAAGATTTCCCGCTTCTTCTTCCACTGAACAGGAAAAAAAAAAAAAAAACAGTAAGAGAAAAAATGGGATCGAAATCAAGCACGACAACAACAATGGAAGACGTAGATAGATTATTCGAATGTTTCAAATGCGGCATTTCTCCTCCTCGTAAGTTCCAAAGGAAAAAAGAAAAAAAGCCCAATTTGTTTAGTTAAATTTTTCAATTTTTTTCGAATTTAATTTTTTAATTTGATTTCTTTTTTTAGATTTAGAAAAGAAGATTTACAGTTATCTTGATGTTGCAGAATCTGCTGTGAGAGAGAGAAAGAGAAGTAAAGGAAAAATCAAGAATCAAGGGATTTCAATAAATGAAGCATCTCCTGGTTCAGCTGAGCAACCAAAGAAGAAAGTACATAATTTTTTAATTGCTTTTTGTTTTTTCTACTTTTTCAGAGATGGGTTTTGCTTTTTTTGATTGGAAACTCATGTTTTGATGTTTATTGTAAGAGATTGATAAAGTTATTGACTTTGTATTGTTATTGGTTTTTTTCTTTTCCTAGTTTTATAGTAATGGGTTTTGCTTTTTTTAGTCAGAAATTCATGTTTCGATGCTCGTTGTAATGTAGAGATTAATAGAGTTAATGAATTTGTATTATTATTGTTTTTTTTTTTTTGTGATAGATCTTGCATTTAAATAAAATAAAACAAAATAAAAAAAATTATGTTTTGATGCTGATTGTAATGCAGAGATTGGTAAAGTGATTTACTTTGGATTATTATTGGTATTTTTATTCTTACTCTTTTAGTGATAGGTTTATTTCTCATTGGAAATTTATGTTATGATGTTCATTGTAATGTAAAAATTGATGAAGTTCTTAACTTGGTGTTTTTATCGATCTAGATTGCATCAAATGCAGTTGAAGGAAAGAATGTTAGTCAAGGAAAGCAGATCTCTCCGGTTGTGTTTTATGGGTCTCCACATGGAGTGCCACCAAAAAGACCCATTAGCTTGTTGAGACTTTTGCGTGAAATTCGCATTGATCTCGCGGAACAACAAAAATCACAATTGAGGTTGTAGTTCATTTTTTTCTTTATTTCTTTTTCTTTATGGTGTGAAGTGATTGTGTTGCTTGTTTGGTTAGTAAGGAAGTATGGGCAACATTTCCTAGGCAGAATGAAGCGATGAATTTTGCAAAAGAGCATGCAGATGTACGCATTTTTAGCTATCAAGATCACCATAATGGACAACGAAGGTTTCTTGTTTCTACATACAGAGAGTTTTGGAGAAGGTTCTCTCTCTTGTCTTTCCTTTTTGCAATGATGTTTAGAATCAATACAAATAGTTCAGGTACTTTCTCTGATGGGTGTCTGGTTTTTTGCCCCATCGTTTTCAATTTCAGATACAAAAACATGGATGCTAAATTTCGCCACCATTATGAAGTGATTCAGGAGGTAAGAAACTTCCCCTTGTTTTCCATTTCATAAAAGAAGACACTAGGATGATTGCACAGGAATCCCATTCATCATAAAATGTAAACAGTGTTTGTTGAAAAATCGTGGTTGGCTTTACGTTGATAAATTTCTATAAATTGCGCCTACAATTTCACGTTGTTTTCTATTTACTGTTTCATTTCAAGGCAATTGCATTGATGTAATTTGGTTGCCGCAAATGATGGTCATTTGTGTGCCATTATTGTAATTTATGCCAGTTCTATGCTATTGCTGTTTCAGGGTTTACCATGCCACCTTTATTTTGATCTGGAGTTCAGTAGGAGAGACAATGCAGAAAGAAATGGAGATGAAATGGTCGATCTCTTGATATCAGTCACCCTAGAAGCATTATTTGAAAAGTATTCTATTCAAGGGAACCAGGATTGGATAGTAGAGCTCGACTCTTCTACTGCAGGTATGGTGTTCTGGAGATGCATGATATTCATACCCTATCCTATATTACATAATGTCAAAGCATATTTATATGCTAAAGAACACTTAGTAAACCACTTTGTGAAATTTGTCTTGCATAATTAAGTGTCACTCAGTATATGAATTTCTCATCCATTTGCTATGCTTTGCTTTATTTGGTTCAAGAAGAAAAGTTATTATCACTTATAATTGTACTCATGCAGAAAAGTTCTCTCGCCATTTGATCATCCGCATCCCGAAGACTGCTTTTAAAGACAACACACATGCAGGTGCATTTGTTTCAGAGGTAAACCTTATGGAATGAGCACTTATTTCTGCTTACAGAAAATGAAGCTGAGAATGTGTTCTGTATTATATATATTTCATACTAGGTTGACTAATGCAGGAAATTTACTTTGGGTATTGGAGTTTAATTTTTCATATTTTCTTATAGAAATACCAATTGTTATCGCTGTGTTCACATATTATCAGATATGCTCTCGGATTCTTAGTACAAGAGGGAGAGATGAAGGATTTGAAAATATGTTTATAAGAAAAGATTCATCCTCTGCTGAACCTCCAAGCCAACTTTTTATAGATGCTGCTGTATATTCTAGAAACCGCTGCTTTCGCTTAGCTCTTTCATCAAAAGCAGGGAAGAATTCTGTCCTGCTGCCTACTGAGCGCTTCAAGTGTAAGGACATGGTATGCCATTTGCCTTGAAAGTTAATACAGGAATTCTTCAGAAGCCCTGGAAACTATTCTCGGCACATTGTCCTTAGGTTTTGTTGGTAACTTGACTACCATACAAAGGGGGTGGTAAATTCTATATTTTACAATTGTTATTGCCTCTGTTTATCATTTATCTGAATCATGTTGTAATAATGCACATAAGTGCCATATTGATCACCTAGAAGTCTTCAATCAACTCTGATGGATTTTTCCCCTTCAAGAGAATGCTGACCAGCTATTTTTCTGTTATTAGCAACAAGTTAATTAGTGATTTTGTGATGATCCAAATTCCCCAGACATTCAGCGCACAATAATATGCTGGTTTGTTGATTAACAGTGTGAAGAAGACATGTTCATGTCATCCTTGATCTGCAGCATGGATGTTGATTGCAATAAACTTCTTGTCTGCAAAATGGACATGGAATGTATGAAGACCCTGCAATTTGATACGGAGGTAAGTTTGAACCCTGTGTTAGTTCTAATGATGGGCAGCCCCCTTCATTTTGTTATGTTTTGCAATACCCTCAAAGTGCTTTAACTGTCATGTACTCCAGTAGTTTCTGCTGCTTCTCTTAAGATTGAAGTTTAGTTATTGTTGGTACTTTCAGAAGCAGCATGCTTCTAATGTACTAATTTTGTTTATCAATAATTTTTTCTAATGTAGGTAAACAATGATTACAGAAGACACTGCACCCCAAAAGAATTTCCATTGAATGGTGTGCCAAGCGATACTGGAAACTCACCATTCCCAGCCTTGGACAAATTCATAGAATCTATTGCCTCAATCGGAAATATATCAGGTGGTACCATTTTCAAGATTTATTTTCTGCAGCCATTGATTTCCCATTTTGGATAGTAAGGGTAAAAAATATGAAAAGTCACCTATTTTCTAATAATTTCGTCACTTGAAACAGCAGGACCTGTTAAAACTGCTCTATTTGATTTTTCCTTTTTTTATGGTAGATATCCTTCTGTGGTTTCTTCTTGATTTCATCTCCTGCTGAATTTTCCTTTACAACTAAGTAACTTCAGCTTAATCTAAAGAAATTAATGGGAAGTTGGGACTCGGGCTCATTCCAGCAGCCCTTCAATTTTATTTTATTTTTTTTATCACTGGGATTCATCACATAACCTTCAGCTTTAGCATAAATTAATTTGTCATTCTTTTCCCTATTTTTGCTTCATAATTCTCTTATAAAATGTTTTAGGTATCGACTGCTTTTCTTTTTATTTTCTTTGTTTCCTTATTTACAATTTTCTGCTGTTTAGGAAAAATACGAAGCTGGTATTGGTTCTCGGAGTATGGACTGATGGTCTACAGCATGTCCAGAAATAGATACTGTGAACGAATTGGTAGAGAGCATAAAAGCAATCATGGTAACTCTTACTTTATATTATTTTATTTTTCTTTTAGCTGCAAGTAAAATATATTTGTGCTCTATGCATGAAATCTATACCCTTTATAAACTCTAAGTTATGCGACTGCACATGGCAAAATTACTAAGATATTTTGAAGTTCATCGAACTTTTTCTGCTGCTTCAAAGACTTGGTTGCCATTGTTTTGGAATTTCAACTACTTCCTTTAAATAAAAGAAAGAGGCTTATATGCTTCAATGCCTTTTTTTATTCAGTTATGTATGTTGTTGACTTGAGAAGGGCGGATTATTATCAGAAATGCCATGATCCAGATTGCCAAGGTGCAGTACAGTTTTTTCTTTAGTTTTGATAATTGTTGTGCCCTTTTTATGCATGGGTAATCACTTTTTGAACTGTTATTATCGATGGTACAGGTTACCGATCCCCTTTACGTCCCATCCCTTGGAATGTGATCTCTGATCCTCCATATTCTTATGATTCAGTGCAAATGGTGGATCAAATAGGGTCAACAAATGATTATCTTAAACTTCAACACGTTAGCAACGAATGTGAAGATTTTCTGCTTTGTGATAACAAACATGACCCAGATAGCTGTTCTAAAGATTCTTGGTGGCTTGAAGCCATAAAAGTTGCAGATGATATTGAAAATAAGCAGAAGACATCGGTTAGTGTACTGCTCTAGTCACATTTCAGGAGTCTTACTGCTTAATCTTATCTCATAGCATTTCCCATGTCAAGAGTTGTTATATCATCATTCCCTCCCATCCCCTGCTCCCTTCGGCTTTTTCTCTCATTTGTTACTTTGTTGAAGCAGATTCTGATTTTCTTAGTCAAATGCCCAAAGCATTACTTTCCTGTTCCGTTGATTATTGTATCATGTCCAGATGGAACCAGAGTTATGTTGGGGATCAGGGATATGCCTCCAGAGAAGTAGGTTCTCTATGGCAGGCATGTCGCAGAGAAGTTCTCTCAAAATTGACGAAGTAGCTCCATTGTCTCTGATACTGACTTGGTGAATGGCAAAATTACACATTTTACTCATCAATAGCGATAACATCCAAACTGGAAATGTCTCGCCTGCTTAGAAACAAATATAGCTGCCAGAATTGAAGTTTCAAGTTTATTTCAACAGTCCGAGTTCTGCAAATTTGAATGAATGCAGTTTTTAAAAACATGATATTTATTGAACCTGATTATTCTTTTATATTCTGGAACCAGGATAGCATTGACGAGGAAGATGACAATTGGTGGACGGCTGTGGAAGAAACTGCATCCCAATCTGAACTTATTCACTTCACTTAATAAATGGGTGTTGACAGATGGTTGATAAACGCCCCTCCAGCTCAAACTGATGGCTGATGTGAATAATGTCCAACAGGGAAAGCACTGCCAACTGCGCCCGCGCCCTGAGCTAGTTGTGTAGCATCTTATTATGAAGAAGTAGCACAGATGAATTCGGATGGGTCGCCTTGCTGTTCAAGGTCCAAGCAAACCATGTCCAGCTTATGCATCATTCATCTTAACATTGCTGTACATAGATAGTCATTCTTGCTTTTGCAAGTCTCTATATATATCTGATTAGGCGCAAGCAATCTGGATGTCTACGTTGTGTTAGAAGTTGCTGTAGTATCCCCTATTAGAAATCAGAGCTCTTAACAGATCTAAGAGGTTGTTTTTCAACTGATATCGTGTAAATATAACTATAATCAGCTTATTACACGATTTGCATTGTACTGTATACGTTTATGGTTGCAGTAATTGTAGTTACCCCTTGTATAACGGTTAGGCAGTAATGGAAGTTACTTGATATCCAAGAGTATAATGTACCATTTCTTTATTAATGTACCATCTCTTTATATTTTAAGTTAATGAAGATCAACTGGAGGAACCCAAGTAGAGCCACCAACTAAAACTGTTGTCCATGCATGACTGTGTTATGTCAGACCAGCTGCCCACTTTACCTCTAGAATCAATTTCTCAGCATGCAGCAGTCACTCAATCTCGTGAACTGCTCCCAACAGAGCACACCAGGAATGCTTGATGCTGCAATCTTTAATCCTAGGAAAGCACTTCTGTGGGTCAAATGGAATGATCAAAGCGTGGACATTATCATGGCTTCCATGACCTTGTGGGGTGGAAACTATAAGTTCCTTGAAAATTGTAAGCATTTGCTCATGGTTGTTTCATCTGCCTAATTCCATTGAAGACTGGATGGCAAGAGTTTCAGTACTTCGTAAGCACAGTCACCAGGTTTGTATTAAGCACAATCCATTGCATGTTTTATGTTTATAAAAATAAGGAAGAAAGTTTGGGGCTTGTACAAGTTGAAACTTCTTGCAACCTTACCAGAGCAATTTTACCAGAATTATGACGCCCCTCTGATACATCTTTCCCTCTTGAAACAAAACCATAAATGCTGAAAAAACATTTACTAGCAAGAAGTTTATGTTCATCGCTTTTTTCTTCATACAAGTTACGCAACAAAAGTTCTATCATTTTATTTTACTTTTTGAACCAAGGACAAAAATAGAACAAACCACTTCACATGAAAAAACACTTGCACCAAAAAAAAAAAAGAAAAAAAAGAAGAGGAGACTAATAAACCAATAGGTAAAAACACACTTCTGACCGATACATTTCAAGATGTATCATTTATTTGGTGATAATATCATGAATAAGAACATGTCATTTAAGAGGAGACCAATAAACCAATGGGTAGAAAATGAATATCATTGTAGTAATATCATCATAATAAAAAGATTCAATCAGAAATTAAACGAGGATATAGAAACTACGAAACAGGCTAGTCACATCTGCTTTTACAATTTCGAAAGGGCCACTCACAAGTTGCAATTTGGTTCTTTTTTATTCACTTACATTGGATAGAGCTGCCTAGTGCAGAGCTTACAGAAGGATATGAGCCAAGACGCCATATGCAGACATCCAAGGTGATCCCCCCATGGGTACCAAGGAAATCATTTGGGACTAGAAGGAACCCCAGTGATGGAGGGTGATCGACTCTGGTTTGGATATTTCTAGTGGAAGATTGGAATCTGACATTGCTTCCCTCCGCTTTTGCTGTGAGTTCATAAAAGTATCCTTGCTTTGATGAAGAAGGCCCCATACAACTAACAGTGATCACATTTCCAAGACACTCCGATCTATTAGTCAGAATGAATAAAACATCTTCTTTCTCTTCTTGAAGAACACGGAATTTGTGATCAACCATAAAGAAAAGAGGGAAGCTGGTATTAAATTGGAAAGATGTCAAGTCACATAAATGTTTAATCCTACAATGTTGGTACAAACGCTTAGATGAGCCCTGGTAGTTGCAAGCTGGCAGGGGGCATGTACATGGAGCATGGGTGCAACTCTTATCATGTTCGTATTTCTTACTGTAACAAATGCTTTCTTTGCACCCATAACTACTATTGGAGCATGATACTTTCAGTGATTCAAGAACTTTCTCAATGGCACGACAGCGGTTATAGCCAATAGGCATAGTGCAAGAAGGACACTTGTGTTGAAGTTTTATGCAGCATGAAGAGCAAGCTGTATGTCCATTGTCACACTAAATTTCCCAGCAAGAACCCAGAAAAGAAAAAATCAATACAAATGTTACTCACATGGCAAAATATCATATGTAATTATGTATCATATAATAGCTCACATAAAGAACTAACGGATTGAATTAATGCAAGTGAAATAGCACTAATTTTTACATCAACTACTGATACAGATCTCCACCGAGGAAAGGAATGTTATTTCTGTGGATCAACTTTTCAATGTTTTGTTTTCCCGAGAGGTCCACGTGTACACATTTTTTTTTTTAAGAATGCTTAAAGAGCAATTATGAAATTTTAAATCACACAAGTTGCTTATAACTGGAAGATCAAAAATGTTTTGAACTATGATGACAACCTCTCTGATCCCCATGACATTGACAACTTTCCTATAAACATAACCTGGAAGCATTTTTTGGCAGAGCAGAATGATTATGTTATTCCTAAAAGTTCAAACTTCATAATCCTAGAAGAACACCGAGGCAATGGATCTTCAACCACCCATTTAAATCTCTCTTCACACTAAATCTGGAAAGTTAGCTCTGAAGATATTTGACATGTAGAATGAACTATGCAAACTTGGGCTCCCAGTGAACCTACAGGACCATCACATACAACAAACCATAGCATTTTTCCACTGTAACATAACAGCAAAAGAAATGCATCCCCTGGAACTACTATCACCATACCAGACATCCTTCTGTAAAATCATCCCAGCCTGCTCTAATACCTTTCAACAAACTCGCTTCACATAAAACATTCACTGCCTTTGATCACCAACCATCCCCAACAACATGCTTCGATCCTACAGCTCTCCTTCAAAATACTCTTGTGCAAAGTGCAACAACCATTTTCCAAGAAGTACCTGATTAAATTGTTAAATTTCTGGACCTCCACCATGCAAGGCAGTATGAACTTCATTCCAATCAAACAAATGACACTTAAATCCATTACATTAACTAGCCACCTTTAAGAAAATTACTGCTACTTTCATAGCCACTTCACCACACATACTGGAATTTTTTACAAGACCTGACAACAACTTCCTCTTCATAAACATCCAATGTCTGTCTTATTAGCTACCTAAAGATGTCAAATGGTAACAACATAGCTCTGATCTTTACACAAAACAACTGCATAATTAGAATAGAAAAATTCAATTTCAACAAACCTTTCTCACACACAAAATAATCCCAAGAACAAACAAACAACCTAAAACCAGATACAAAATCAAAGAAACTCAAAGTAATTGAACAGAATTTTACCCAAAAAATACCAAATATAAGCATCAAGATGGAATCTCAGCCCAAAATTCCAATAACCCATTACCATATTCAACACAAATATATAAATAAATACATCATTAAAACAGAAGAAATGGCATTCAGGTGGAAAAAAACAAAAACAAGTAACAAATACCTGAAAAACAGGAATGGTCAAGGGTTCACAGCAGATGGGACAATCAAGAACTTCTGGGTCTGATAAAGTTGCATAAATAACCCCATTTCTGCTTGGCCCCACAAGGGTATGTCCTAGAAAGACTGAAGCCTCAAACAATCTGTGTTGTGGTGGCTGTAGTCCCACAGTTGTTATCTGATTATTTTCTTGCGGCCGCGGTGGTGGTTGTTGTTGTTGTTGTTGTTGTTGTTGTGGTGGTGGTGGTGGTGGTTGTAGTTGTGGTGGTGGTGGTTGTGGTCTAACTATTTCTTCCACCTGCTCCTCCTCCTCCTCCTCCTCCTCATCTTCTTCTTCTTCACTTCCATCACTTGTGTCCACATCGTCCTCTTCCTCATCTTCTTCAGATTCTTCATCCTCGCGAACAATTTCTCCCATGGTAAAATCAGGAGGAGGAGGAGAAGAGGGAGAAGAGGGCCTTTGTCTTTTTGGCCTTGGAAAGCTTGACCCTTCTCCATCTTCAAGTGAGAATTTTGCCATCTCTCTCTGCAAAGTATTGATTTTTATTTGCATTTCATTACCAGACTGAAACCTTATTATCAGTAAACAACAACCTGTTCATTATGAAAGGACTGATTTGTCCTTAAAGTTTTTACAGAACTACAAACAAACCCATCCTGTAAATAATTAAAAATCACACCTCTAAGGCTTTGCCTTTTTTCCACTTGTAAGCTGCCCACAAGAATGAAGAATCTCTAAGTGAAGTTTTTTCCCTACAATGTTTGTTTATATGTTTGTTTTTTTTGTTTTAAAAATATTTTAAATATTTTAATTTTAAATTAATATGTTTTTAGTTTTTTTAAATTGTTTTAATGTTTAGTATTAAAAATAAATTTTAAAAATAAAAAATATTATTTCAATATATTTTTAAAATAAAAAATACTTATAAAACTAACCACTATTACAATAACAACAAATGTACTCTTTATTTATTTATTTATTTTTATCTCAATTTAAGTATTATTTTTAGTTTTTAGAGCCAAAGTAATTCATGATGTAATTGGTTGAGATTGATGAATTATTTACTTTAATGGGATCCAAGTACTCTCCGGTCTCCATGTAACAAAAAAAAAAAAAAAAAAGTGAAATCCATGACCAAGTTTAATTTTTTTTTTAAATAAATCCAATTCAAAAGGTTTATTTTTTTTCTTGCTTTGAGTTATTTTGATATATAAAGATTTGATATTTAAATGTTTTGGTCTTCTTTTTAAGTGATGGTATCAGTTAATTGAGGTTTTCAATGAATTGTTACTGTAATTAGTGAAATATAATTTCATGAGGAGAATAACTATAGGAGTTTAGGAGCTGCTTAGTGCGCTTGACAATGGACATTAAGGCTTTTAATCATTTCATTGATTGGAATTCCTACACATTTGTTTATGGCTTTTCATTCCTTCATGTGATTAGCTATTGATTTATAAAAACAAATACGAAAATAATAAAAACGTGTTTGGTTAAAGAAATGAAAATAAAAATATAAAATTAATTTTTATATTTTTAAAATATAAATTACAAAAAAATATACTCTTTTATTTTTACTATCTTCATCTCTTTTATATCAAGACATTAAACAAACGCGAAAAGCCTTCTTATGTAATGTTGAATTAATGTGCAAAACGAAAGATAAAAAGAGAAAGAGAATGTGCTTTGCTCAAGACATTAATTTTGAGATACGATATTGAAGTTGGATTAATGTTGTCTCTTGACTGATGCTTGAGCACTTATAAACGGGCTAACTTGGAAGTATGGCCTCTGTACCTGAGTCCACAGCAGGTGCTGATCCATGGTGACCTGACTGCCATTAACTCGTTTTCCACATCATTATACCTTGAAACTCACTGTTGTTTTGTTGGTTGACACAGTAACCTATTTAAATTTCTGTTCATGCTTTTTTTTTAGTTTTTCCTTTGTGATTCTTTCAGCTGTATGGTAGATAGCGGCACCCAGAAACGGGTGATTGTTGGTTGATTTGGTGCCAAATCGCGTTTTGCATGGTGTCCAAATTATGCTACTTTTCCCAGTTGTAGGGAGATTTATCCAATGGCTTCCTTCATATTTAGAGCAGCTAAATTTTTCAAAAAACATTTTACGTGTGCAATTGTATACATTAGCTCCTCCATTTTTTCAATGCATAAATTGCTAGCTGGTCTTGAATTTTGTCATGAAGGGATTAGTGTTCTTCATATTTGCTTTGCTTTTTTCTTTGATTGCTTGTAATAAACAATTTGAGGCGTTGCATTCTGCACTCGTTAATTGAAAAAACCAAAGAACTGGAAGGCTTGTTTATTTGTCTGATCACCTTGGTCATTTCCCCTTTGGAATCAGGGAACTCTTGAATGATCTCTGTAGTTAGCTCTGATGAACTTCCTCTTGCAGAAAAGCATGTCTGGTGGTTAGATCATGTCTCCCTTTTCCTCAACCTAGAATTTCATTTCTTT
>Ga0307513_10004481_pt1 | contig 18644 bp, 19 predicted proteins | sample 15_EM_MG_FD_202174 | JGI IMG/M metagenome (GOLD analysis project Ga0307513, IMG submission 202174) | Populus trichocarpa ectomycorrhiza microbial communities from riparian zone in the Pacific Northwest, United States - 15_EM | ecosystem: Host-associated > Plants > Roots > Unclassified | place...
CACATTGAGTAGGGGCACGAGGGTCGACCCCGGTGGAATGTCCATCTGTGGTTCGATGGAACGTGGACTGGGCTTTATCTTCCAGATACAGGCCTGTCACACCCCATCGAATCCCTTCCTCTTTTTCGCCAGCCTCACTATGGGTAAAAACAAACGTCAGAATCTGGCTCACCTAGATACCACCAATATCCATGGGGCATCGGACGAGGGACAAGGTTCAGTGGTCAGCGGCTTGGGAGATATGGGCGACCATATCGAGAAGCTGAAGCATGTGGCCTCGACGATGCAAAAGTTGGCCAACCTCCTGGGGGACCAACTCCAAGGACTCTCGGGTACTATCCCCGTGTTGCACGGTCTTGGGATCGTACGTGCTCAATTCTACCCCATTTCCCTGGCTCGACTAAACCATGTTGCAGGTACAAGGGTTCAGGGAACGTTCAAAAGAATGCCGTGAAGGCATACAAGTCGCATTTGAACCGCTGCGCACCCATATCGAGCGCGAGAAAGAGTTGTTCTACGCGAAGAACGCAGAGGCAATTGAGAAGATGATACGGGGACGAGTCGAAGACGGCATCAAAAGTAGGCTTCCTATCGTTGTGAGTACCGTTTCTGTTGACTTGGCCGGATTGTGTTGAGGGATGTTCAACTGCCCCAATTTCGCAGTTGAAACAGAAGCTTGAGCGGTATGAAGAATACCTGAAGGCGGATAACTCCATCACCGACAAGTCTAAGATCACGCAAGTATTGTTAACCACGTGAGTGAATCCCCACCGTCTCCCCGTCGCAGAACTAATAGCATGTTGCAATGTCCCCAGGTCGGCTCGTGCTGCAAATTCTCTCCTTTCGCCAAAGTACACCGATGAGCAAGTCGTTTTGATCCCCCCTCACCCTGATTGGAACAATCTCACGCTCGGGTATTTGAAAAACATCGGCGGTCCTGCTGTGATAAACCTTGCTCTCTTGCAAGGATTAACGCCGGCGGAGGATTTGCCCGACTCTGAGCTTTCTCGGGTACACAACCTGAACATAATCCTAAGGCATCTTGGAGTAAGTTGCACGCATCTACGCCGCTTCGCTCTGAACTTGAACCGGCTGACAACGAACGCGTTTTCAGGTCCAATACCAGGCTATTCCCTCGTGGAACGGTATCCTCCTCACACCCGTTTCGAGGAAGACACATCTTTGATCACCTTGTTGAGGGTCCGTGATCCTCTTCCTTGTGTATCTCACTCCATTTGTATACTTAAATCCTGTCCTGTACTACCTCCTGGTCAGATTCACCCCCGCCGCGTTTGAATTCAACATGGTAGCTCTCTTGCGATCGCTGACCAGTTTCTGGTCGATTTGATACAAGACCATGTTGGATCTGATTCCGCCTGATGAACTGGTGTATTTCATATCAATTCTCGTCCAGTAAGAAAAAGCATTGTTGAAATGTACCCCGGTGGGTCACCAATTTGAGAGCGCGATCAGCCTTCAAAACTTCAAAGCTTCAAACTTCAAGCTTCAAGCTTCAAGTTCTGCCGGAACTATGTACATACAACGTCATCCGTGTTACGACACGGTCAATGCCGCCGGTGTACCAGTGTCCCAGAAAAGTGTGGCGGACCCTCTTCGTCATAAAATTCCAATTCATCTTCACGGTGCCCCCGTCACAGTCCCTCTCATCTCCCAGCCATGGTCACCACGCGTTCGCCTTACACAGGGATTTCTCGAAAACTCGTTCTCGCACTCGATATAGGAACTACCTATAGCGGCGTCTCGTACGCTATCCTTGATCCGGGATTAGTCCCCGAGATCGGATCCGTTACAAGGTAGTCATTGACCTATCCGTCTTGTCCCTCTCAGTGGTTAACTACACGATGCAGATTCTTGAACAACCGTACGATTGGAAGTTCCAAGATACCATCGGTCTTGTTTTACGACCACGACGGAACCTTCCGTGGCGTCAAGGGTGCTGTGGATGATTACGAAGCTGAAGATCTCCATCAAGTTCGGTGGTGAGGCCCTCTTACATATCAGGTTCGGCTGCTGACGAAATCTCAGGTGGAAACTGAAAGTCTCCCATGGGGATTTGCCCGTGGCTGCGAAGAGACACATGACCGCGGACTTGCCCAAGGGAAAGTCTATCCAGGACATTTTCGCGGACTTTATCCGCTACTTATTCGACTCCACAAAGGCTTGGATCCAGGAGGGAGTGCCCATGGGGGAGCAACTATGGGAAAACCTTGAACCTAACATTGACCTGATACTTTCGCACCCCAACGGGTGGGAAGGTCGTGAACAGGAGTTTTTGCGAAAATCGGTTGTGCAGGCCTCGATATTTACGGAAGAGGAGGCCCTCTCCCGCGTCTCCTTCATCACTGAGGGTGAGGCGACCTTCAACTTTTGTGTGACCAACACGACATCCGGTGAATTACTCGAGGTAGTGTTTTCTTGTTCAACTCCAAGGCTATGTTCTGAGCACCTGTTTCAAGCCCGGATACAAGGTTCTGGTTGCTGATGCCGGTGGTGGAACTATCGATATCAGTTCTTACATTGTGAATTCTGCGTCCCCGTTGGGGGTGGAAGAATTCCACGAACCGAAATGTATTGGCCCATCTTGTGACCTGACCCACCACGCTGACAGGGAGACTAGGTCTCTACCAGGGTGGGGACATTGTGACCGCTAGGGCGCGAGCATATGCAGAAGGCAAGCTTGAGATCTTTTCCTCCACTTGTTCCCTCATCTTATCCTTTCTCCTCCAGCAAGGTTCAAGGACTCCAAGTTTGGCGCTGAGGACATCGAGGCTTTCACGGAGAACTTTGACGGTGGATTGAAGAAGGTCTTCTCAGACAGCAGCAAACCCCAATTCGTAAAATTCGGTTCGCCGCGGGACAACGACCCAAGTTGCAACGTGAAGCATGGGAGGCTCAGTTTGCAGGGGTGAGTCACATCGACTCCTCACGCACTGCAACTCCAATGCAACCTCTCTTCTCCAGGAGCGAAGTAGAAAGGTTCTTTAAACCTTCCGTCAGTGCCATCACGGAATGCATCAAAGATATCACAGCGGAGACCGACCCTGCAAAGACCGTAAGAAGTTGGTTCCCTTGTTTGAGATAATAGTGGCTTTACCGCCTCTTAGTTCGTTTTCCTCGCTGGAGGTTTTGCTGCGAGCCCATGGCTATTCCAGGAACTCGGGCGTGAGATAGGATTAAAATTGTCACGCCCCGATACCCAAACGTATGTTCACCTCTTAAGTGTTCTGTCCGGTTGTTTCACGCGCATACCAGGAACAGAGCGGTAGCGGTTGGCGCCATCTCACATTATGTTGACCATTTTGTGGTTGGCCGGATCATTAGGTACACCTACGGGACACTAAACTCCATAGAATATGACCACTCGGACCGAGAACACCGTGAACGTTCACACAAAAAATATCTGGGAATAACTGGAGAATTTCATCTTGACGTCTTCGACCCTATCCTGTTCAAGGTGACCGCTTTTGTATTTTGATTTTACACTTGGAACTAAACTGCGTTTCTAGGGTACTCGGGTATCAAGTACGCAGGAGTTTCGCGAGAAGGTTGTTGGCGTTAGCCCACTCCCTCCGGTCGCTGGCCAGGCTTCGACATTCTCCATATTTCGTTACACAGGCACATCGAAGAAGCCACAGTGGGTGGATGAGGAGCAGGGTGAGTGAACCGACCCGAGATCATGGCAGGAGAATTACATTTGAGGAGCGATAACAGGGAAATTCGAAACAATATGCCGCATTTCTGTGAATGATATCTCAAAATTCCCGTATATCGCTGGAATGTCCCGCATCGGTTTCCCGAGTTTCACACAAGACCTTGAGCTCATCTATATTGTTGGCCAAACTGAACTCAAGGTCCAGCTGGCTTGGGTGGAAGGGGTACGTCTTTCCCATCTTTGGTCTACTGGCTGACATCCCTCACAAACCTTTCTGCAGGGCGTAGAGAAGCGGTACCATATTTTTTTTGGTCGTGACGCGTGATGTGTGATCCATACTGACTTCTTTACAGTAGCGACGCTCTTGTCGTATACGATGAGTAAAGGCCTAGGATGTATAGGTGTGTGTGACTCTGTGGGATCGTCGAGGACTATCCTCTGTATTTTCATTTCCATCTATGTCGATCGACGTTCCGTATATACTTTGACATGTTCTTTGTCCACCACTTGGAGAAAAGCAAGAGCGGCGTCTATTGCCACGTCAACACTTCTTGCGGGGTACGTTCTCGACAGATTCCAGCAGATTCCGATACTTGGGCACCATGTGCTCGTCGGTCTTTCCACTCGGCCACAATTCCTTTCTTGTGTCGGCGCTTGAGGGTCACATCGTGGCCATAGTACACGAGCCCGATCTTCGCTCCCATTATCTCACCAGAGCGGTATTTGGATTCTCAAATAGGCTGTAAATGGCATCCCTCGGTAACGGTGCACACAAAGTCTATTGTTGCTTGTCTTCGATCCGAAGCGAGTGTATGCCACGATGGCAAGTCCGGTGTGGGAGATCAGATCAGATCTCGAAGCTGCCGTGGCTTGAAAAGGCCTGAAAGGTCTCTGGGGAAGTATTTATATAGCGGTAAGGTGTCCGCCACACTCCCCCCACCCTCTCCTCCCACTCCCCCGACTCATGAAAATCATGAACAACTCCGGAAAACGATCGGATACATTGAAAGTTAACACAAATAGCGTCCCCGGGGGTAACAAAACAACCACCCGGGGAGAGCAAGGCTCGATTACCACCCCCGACATCCAGGCGCATCTGGAACGACTCCAAGGAATCTCCACGGCCGCATCCAGAATCTTTGCTCTCCTTGGAGAGCAGATCACCTCCGCCTCGGCAACCATCCCAGTCCAACGTGGGCAGGAGAATGTATGAAATCCCACATCCCTCCTCATCGTATCACTGACTGAATTTAATTCTCCGTAGCTAAGCAGCCTCAAATCCCGTGCCAAAACCCATCGAGAGGACCTCAAAACCGCATTTGATCCCCTCCGGGAGCATATCAGCGGACTTAAGGCTGATTTCTGGTCCAAGAACCGTGAACAATTAAAAGACCACGCGCAAAAGTATATTCAACAAAAGGTTAAGGACATAGTCCGAGCTGAGGTGAGCAGATCGTCCGCCATTGTCCACCGCGGTTCTAACGAGATACGCTGCAGGTCGTCGCACAGATCAGGCGTTACGTGGACTACCTCGAAAACAACGAAGCAAATAACAGGGAGTTAAGGGAAGCCTCCGAAGTCTCGTGAGTGCAACCGAGCATTTAACCTAGTGCCGGTTCTTGACACCATCCCATGCTGCAGCCATGTTCGCCTGCAAAATTCGCTTTTGCGCGTCAAATATCCTGGAGAGCTTGTCGTTTGGATCGGGGACCTTCCCAGCGGTTCCGGTCCGGCAATAACATTCGAGGAACTCACCACCGCCGAGGGCCATCTCATGGCAAATCTGGCGGAATCCCTTGGTATTTCTCCGGCTCAGGAAGACGATAAAATTGCCACGCTTAACGACATTATGCGCAAACTGGGGGTAAGTTGTATGCACTTCATGTTTTTTGCAGCCCGTCCACCAACTGACCATCAACACACCTAGATCGCGTACAAAGGCCTGCCATCACGGACGGGGGTGTTGCTCATGCCGACTACGACAAGCCACTGATGTCGCTCATGGAAGTTCCCCTTTACCTATTCCTCACCTACATGACGATGTTCGTCTACTCGAGTATTGTTCTATAGGTCCAAGTTGGTGGCCCACTTGCCCTCTTCCACTTTGTGTTCTTGTTTATGCCTTTAACAAGTCGAGACAGTGATATGTACTATAGACGTGCAGTATGAATGAATGATTAAATGATGTAACGCGGTTCATTTCCTTCGGATTGTTATTCGGCGAATCATCTCCCCGTTTCCCCTACTTGGGGACGGCATACCACCAGAGAGTGGTCACGCCAACGGGGAAAGTAAACCTCGCCTAAAATTTACAAGGTGAGAAAAAACATCCAGTGAGGAACGGAAGTCGTACTTGTTGGCCTCGGAATGCGATAGTGGCAGTAACATCCTGTGGGTCCCATGCCCCATTGGCGTTGTCACGCCTTCCCGGAACAATTATTTTCTTCGTGTCATCAAAATCCGAGTATTGTGGGAACATACCAGTTCAGCACGACGATGCTGTAGCGCCACCAGGCTGAAGGGTTGTTCCTCTTCGTAACGAAAGCGGTGACTCTAAGAGTCCAGGCGTCGTCTCCTGCCACGTTCACACCGATCCTCTGACCCCACGGCCCGCCAGGATCTGTTGGGGTGATGGCGCGGGATGCTTGTGCCATGGTGTAGACTGCGAGTCGGAATATGATGAGTCCATGGAGCAAACCGTGACTGAAATGAACTTACATTCTTCGTTGAGGGTATAAGATCCTCCATCGATCGTGACCACGCCGCGACAGGATGGGTTCCTGCAACTCCCTGTGCCGGGGATTAGCGGCTGGCCGTTACTATCAAGGGCAATGTTCCACATCAGAACAGCCTTTGCCCCGTTATTTACCGAACCAACGTAACTGTGAGCGAGATCAACGACCAACGTCATGACGTGCACGGAGTCTCAGAACTCACAGGTTATCCATCCACCACTTGATGTTGCTCCACCAATTGGTGGTAAAGAGTCCCGTACACTCGGTGAAGTAAACTTCTTTCGAAGGAAATGCATTTTGAAAGTCGCTCTGTTGACCAACGTTTCCAGCGTAGCAATGGAATGCGGCACCGGCAAACTGAGAAGTCGCCTGTTGGAGAACTTGGACCGGGAACTGGCCGCTGTCGCTCCAGTTATGGTCATACGCAATGATCTTCGTGCTTCCAAACCCATTGTTGTCCATTGAAAACCTCAATGCCTTTCCAACGTTTGCCTCTTGGGTAGGGGTGAATTTGCAGGTGGGGTAGGTAGGGTCGCTGTTCTCAGGTTCGTTCTGGATCCCGATGGCGTAAGCAGTGATGCCCTTGTCCCTGAATCCCTGCAGAGACTTCAAGAGGTACGTCGCATCTGCAGAACGATTCGATTGGAGGTGAAAGCACCTGAGGTAATACGTGGCTCACATGTATCGGTGAAGCTATCGACGAACTCTCCACCGTCCATACTATTGGAGGTCTTCATCCACGAGGGCTAAAGTGGGGAAGTCAAAAATACAATATCTTGACTTTGTGGAACTCCGCGCTTACGGGGGACCAGGGGAGCAAGTGAACCTTAATCCCTGGATTTGCGGATTGAATGTCCTTGATCGCGGAGAACAGGTACGCTGGCGCGCTATTGATATCGAAGCTGGTAAGGCCGTCATTTGTGGGTGACGCGAATGTATAACCTATAGATAACGATGAGCAACGGGCCGGAATTAATAATTAGGGTGCATACGGGTATCTGAGAAGTCGGATGCGCCGAGTGGAACTCGGAGATACGAGAGACCGGCTGAACTCTGACCATCAGTGGCTAGCGAGGTATGTCATCCAAGATCAGAAACGGAGCGTTAAAAATGCAAGGATTGAGGTTCTCACGATCGAAGAGTTTGTTGATCAGTGCCCAGTAGCTCCCGGAATTTCGCGACTGCAACGATACTCAGTTAATATAACAGCTCCTCGACAATAAGGTCGGATTGGAGTACCGACCTTCAGTTGATTGAGGAGCTTAGCCGAAGAATCCGCTGGGTAGCTGGTTAGTTCATTGCGCAAGATGGATAGGAGATACCTAGGAACCCACTCAAGGACGCCCCATGACCGACCATAAATTGGAAGTAGGTATCATCGTCGATTTGGATATCTACCGGGGCAGTAGCGCCGGGGATCCCAAACGTGATGGGAGTACTTGGATTGACGTTGGCGAAGAGACTGTTTCCGTTCCACGTTGTTTGCCACTAGGATTAGTAATGTCAGCAAACGTGGTCGACGAAACCGACGGGCGAGGTAAGTGGCGGGACGTACCACGTCCCAGATGCTCTGCGATATGACAGGCAGGATGCAGATAAGTAGGGCACCAGCTATAATGAGGCCTCGCATTATGAGAGACCGGGAGCCAGGTTGAGGAGTTCTTACCAAAAGTGTCTGTCTTATACCATTCACTCAGGTTGCGTTGCCGAGCAAGAGTTTCAATGGGTAAAACGGCATTCGCAGCCGCCAGGTCGTGGACGTCCGTTGCTTTGCACTAGAACGGCCGCGCATGTTCCTGGATGTCGTTAGCGTTGCTGACACGAGGCACGTACCACCAATGTAATTCCGTGACATGGTCGAATAATGGGAGGGCCCAAAGGCAGCGTGAGAGCCCGAAGAACAAGCTCGGTAGAAAACGATTTGCATCGATGGTGTGTCTTGAGGGGACTTGCACATGCATTTGCCAAGTAAACGTGGAGATCTGGTGCACTGACGGACCATTGGGCTATCAATTGTTCTTGACACGAGGTATCCCACGGTGGTGGGCACGCTTGGCGGGCCTCACGTTTGCTGGAAGGTCCTGTTACCCTCGTGGCCACCAGAAGCAAGCGCGGATCCCTAAGTGAGGGATTCACGTTAATCTATTCTTCTGGTACCGCTGGCGACACGACCCCGACGAAGGTTTAGTTTTCGGGTCCGATGCTGAGGATGTTGAGTTAGAGTTTCCTCACCTTGCGATACCTCTGTCAGTCGAAACAAAAACCCGAGTCTTGGTGGTGGAGTGAGCCCCCTCCGTGCCCGGTGATGTTTAGGAAGTGTCCGTCATGATGGATCAAGCATTGGCGCGGAGATAGGGACGGGACTGTAGCGGTATGCGGCGCTGTGGCCTGGGGGGCGGAACCGTGGATGAAGCGAAGGAGTGCTGATCCTCTCGAGACAGCCGTACCGAGAATCCATGTTTGCGGCTGACGCTGTCTGTTGACCCACATGGGATCCGAAAACTCCGACCGGCAACCCCCGCTCGGAGCCAAACGAGGGAGAGGTGGCTTCCAGTTGCCTTGTGTCTCGACGCAGGCGTGTGGTTTGGTTCGACTAAGCCCGCGACAGGAGTTTGCTCCTGTAAAGTGACAATCGTTGAAAACTCCTCGTCTTGCCATTGCGTATGGTCGGGGTCCTTTTGCACTTTACGCTGCCCTGTATATTCCCACCTCACCCCTTCGACATCCATCGTAACTGCACGAATAACGCGATCATATTACTGAAAAACTGTACATGTACGGCTTGAGAGCCAACTACCGACCGCTTGAAGATCCTATCGCAATCGCATTTGGAGATGGGACGGTTCGTATTCCAATAGCATGTAGGACATTGTCGCTATGGCATGTTACTTGCGCTGAGATGGATCGCCGGTGGGGACCTAGGGCTTCCACCTCCCAATCGAGGGCATTTGAGAGCGGTTGGCAGGCTCATACCCTGGAGTGTCTCAAAAGTGCCTTGCTCCTGAAAGTCGCATTGTACTGCAACAGGTTGTTGATGTCTCTGACCCAGTCATCTTCTTTGCCGGGACCGACGCCTTCAGATTTCCGGTCTTGCATGTCGTCGCTGATAGAAGATCGGTTGATGCATGGAATCGGGTACCGCGACGCCTGAACTCGGACAGATTCTCCTGGGTTCAAAACCCGAGTAGATTGACCATCCATGGAGACGCCGGAAGAGGATCGACTTCTATCTCCAACCTACGAAAGGTGTATCAGGCCAAAAAGTGAGTTACTTAGTCGGGATGGCCACGTACACGCAACGTTATCGAAGAGGAGGAAGGAAATACTAGAGGTCGGAATGACAAGCTTCGTGGGCAGATTGGAGTAAGAACAATCGCGCTCAACGAAGGATGCACAATCGGACCCCCAGCCGACAGCGAGTACGCTGTCGAACCCGTCGGTGTTGAGACAATGAGGCCGTCACAAACAGCCTCCGTTAGGTGCTGTCCGTCAACGAACACGTCGATCGTGTTCAGGTGCGGGCTTGGTCCTCGATGGAGTGAAATTTCATTCATAACCTGCCAGCCTAGGCTGTAATGTCAGTGATAGTTTGACGAGTGGTGAAGGTATGGTGCGGGGAAGGGTAAATCATACATTCACAGACCTTGATGATCACCACCGATCGCCGTGCCGTCCGAGTCGAAAAATGAACATGACAGCCTCATACGGTACAAGATGGTGGTTTTGGCCTCAAACACACTTTCAAGTGCTCGAGCGAAATCGTCAACGTCTGAAAGGCTAACTCAAAACCAAGGTAGTAATGAAATGCATCCAAAACACCCTTACGGAATGGTAACAGGAAACCGAGTGTTCCCATAGAGAAACTCAACACTGGCGGGACAGCACCCGATTTGAACAAAGACGACGCGTGTAAGATTGTTCCATCGCCACCAAGTGTTATTACTAGATCAATTTTCTCGGATTCGGGTCCTAACGGGGTTACGTTTAACGGACGGTAATACACGGCGGGGTCGGCAGAACGCACCAGGTGACCATACGTTGACTCCACTGGGCAAGTTCGGCTTATCTTCAGCAAAGATCTTGACGGTAGGGTGCCGTTCTTGGATATGCCTGACGGAAAATGGGTTTAGTCCCTCTTGCCCTCGAAGGGAGTCTGGCCGAAAGGTGACCAACCGTAGGAACGTGTGGAGTGCTTCAACGACGGGTGGTGTCCGTAGCTTGTTCACTAGAAGAATGTTTTTGGGGGGTTCGATGGTCCTCGGTTGTCTATACATTGTTCGCAAACTTCAGCCACAACTACCCAAAAAAAAACGATGCGGGCAGATTACGCACGGAGCTCCAGATGTTCCGAATGTGGGCTCAGGTGGCGACCTCCAGACCCGACCTGATGAGAGCTGTCTGAAGCTGCATCGCGGCAGACACGCGAGAGACGGATTAAAACCGATGCGCTGTCTTGCCAGCCATCGCAGATGGGGTGTGGTTACAGTTCGTGTACTGGTCCGCACGGACGCGAGCATTGCTGGTCGAGTTCCTAGTGTGCCTCCTGGGCCAGATCTTGGACGATTCCAAAGGATTGCCTTCGTCGATAGTATGTGGAAGATTCAGAGGAAGAATCCGACCCCCGCAGTGGGTGGCTGTCGTCGATCAAGGCAGGTGATGTTGACGCCATCCCAGTCGAATGGTGGCCAACTGCCTCCGGCCTTGTCCCTCCCTTCTCTCTCAGCCACCACCTTCTCCCTCTCACCATGGCTGATCTCAGAACGGTCAACGAACTCATTGCCGGGAGTGTCGGAGGGGCTGCGCAAGTCCTCGTGGGACAGCCGCTTGATACCATTAAAACAAGAGCCCAGATCGCCCCCCGTGAGTGTCGGCTGAATTTGACATCAAGGCGGAGGCTGATTGTATGCGGCTTGCATCGTAGGAGATATGTTTGTAAGCCCCTTCTTGTTTTCCTGCGATAGGGAGCTGACCAAAGGATGCAGAAAGGCCCCATGGACGTCTTCATCCAAACGGTGAGGAAGGAGGGCGCCCTTGGCTTGTATAAAGGTAACATCTATCCCGTCTGCTCGGCATGTGTATTTCACACATCTCTCTACTCTTAGGGATGCTTTCACCCCTCATGGGAATTGCAGGCGTAAATTCCCTCCTTTTCGCTTCTTACGGCTTGTCGAAGCGAATCGTGACTCCGTTCGGAGAGTTATCACTTCCACAAACAGCCCTTGCTGGCGCCATGGCCGGTGCTGCGAATTCCATACTAGCTAGCCCTGGTTAGATCCCCATTCTCCGGCATCACGCGATATATGCATACCGTTTGACCCGACCTACAGTTGAAATGTTCAAGGTTCGGATGCAAGGTCAATACGGGTCTCCGTCAGACAAACGTCTGAGTGCGGCCTTCCGTGAAATGTGGTCAGAGTGGGGATTCCGGAAGGGCGTGATGAGAGGGTATTGGGTATGGCTGTTCTTCCCCTCCATTTCTGCACGAGTTGAGCCAAACATGTTAGGTCACCGTCGCGCGTGAAATCCCAGCGTATGCCGGGTAGGTACTACCGCCAAATTATATTCTGACGTCGTGCCTATCGAGTATCACAGGTTCTACACTGCGTATGAATACAACAAACGCAGATTCGCCAAGAAATACGGTGAACAATTACCTGTCTGGGCGCTGCTGGCCAGCGGTGCCACCGGAGGGGTTGGTTTTTGCATCAAATCCTGCCCAGTTGAAACCTAACGGAAGACCGTCAGATTTCCTACTGGCTGGCATGCTACCCACTTGGTGAGTCCTCACTGAACCAACCGTCTCAAGCGCACCTCTGACCGACGTACGTTACAGACGTGGCGAAATCACGGATACAGCTCCGGAATACGCCTCCAGTCGGGACTCCTGTGCAATACATTGCACGTGAACTCAAAGCAATTGTTGTCGAATCCAGATCGTAGGTGACCATCAGGTCCCGGCGATTTTCCGGCCTCTAATACTTCGATTACAGGTTCTCTGGCCTGTTCAGGGGCCTCACTCCATCACGTACGTTTAGCTTCCTACATTGTATTCCGTTCTTGGCTCAACTTCTCTCCCCGATAGTATTAAGAAGTATCCCAGCTGCAGGGAGCACTTTTGCTGCTTTCGAGATCACCCGAGGTATGGCTGTCCCTCCCCCAGCTGCAGCTGTTGAGCTAACTTGAGTTATTACCAGAATACCTCAAAGATTGGACTGGTGTGTAACACTGGGTCGCTCCGCTATATGCAAGTTGGTGTCACTTGCCGACACTCGCGTTAGGCTGCATGTGGAACGACGTGACATTGTAACTTCAACGGTTAGACTACCAGTACTGGATCGACTAAGGCTAACTACGCATGTGTATTATACCCCAATCCAATCCAACGTCCATACGGCCTCTAGGGTGCGTGATCACACATCGAATTGGAATTCCTCAATCTCCCCTTGGACGTCAAACTTCAAAATAAGGTCATCTTCCTTCTCCTTCAACGTTGGGCTAGTGGGTTTCCTCCCCGCAAGGGTACCAGATGTAATGCCAACTTTCCTCGTTGCGCTGGGCGGAGGCCGGGCGGCCACCCCACTCCTAGTGGTGAACGAGCTTCCTACTGTCGTGTTTGGTTTCCGTTCGGGCATCAGAGGTTTCATCGGTTTAACCTGCGATGTCGTCGCCCTTGACATAATTTGTTTCCTGGGAGAGATCACCTTTGCGGTTGCGCTGGACCTGACGGGGCGGGCGGTCACTGCAGGTTTCGTGAAAGCGGTTGGACGAGATGTGGTGGCCGGACGAGTGCTCGCGGTCCTGGTCGTAGCCGTGACTGTTCCAGCCGTACCCGTGGATCGAGTTGGCCTAGTGTTTGAGGTGGCCGTGGTGCGGGAGATGGAGGCTACTGTGGGTCGGATTCTGGTGGTACCAGGTCTCTGAGAAGATTTTATCTCTGGAATCTTTGTAGGGGCAGCACTGGTTTTCACAGTTGACTTCGGTTTCAACTTGGACGTCGGAGGTTCGAGGAACAGGTCGTCGCCATCCTCCCCAGATGAGGGTACTGGGTAGGTGAGGGTGAATGTGTGTCAACATGGAAGAGGGGGGGACTACATACCTGGATCGATGGGATTGAGCAATTCGAGTTCGGCCTCAGAGATGTCGAAGACGTAATCAAAGTCATCAGGGATGGGGTCGTCCTCATATTTATACGAATGCGCCATTTCTCTCAACTTTGCTCCTAACACCTTATAATTTGGCATTTCGAAGTCAAATGGAGGTTGGTACGGGACATCTGCACCAATGCATTCAATGTTCTATCGAAGATACCAGATGTTGGAACAACAGACTCACCAACTTTAGGCGGCATATATTCAATCTCATCGTCATCTTCCTCCTCCTCTTCTGCGATTGGCTCAGTCTCTGCTTGAACCTCAAGATCTAAATCCCCGAGATCCCAATGCCTGTTCTTCGGGTTCATCGGGGTCTGGAGTTGGAGCCCCTTCAAACCAAGAGGACCAAACCGTTCCTCCCCCTTCTCCTTGTCACCATCTCCGCCACTCAGCCGACCCCGCAAGCTCTTTCGCGTCGAAGAAGGTCGCAAGAGGGCCGAAGTGGGACCAGTATTAGACGGCCAGAGAAGCTCAGGTTCATCCTCTTCCAAAGCAAACTTGACGATCTTGAAAGTCTGAGGAGCGGGAGTGAAAAGAGGGTCCTGTCGGTTGTGGTGGAATGGGGTCTTGTCACCCAAGATCTTGCTGGAGCTTTGTTCTATGACATACGACCAAGAATACGTCCCAAAAGTAAACATAAGCCAATGCGCCGGTCAGTGGATTGAATTTCGAGACGAGTGATGGTGGTGGTGAGGAGGCAAAACAGACGTACGGGTTTTACCATGGAACGGCGTCTGCTTTCCACCCAACACGATCTTACGGACGGATTGCGCGTTCTCTCGTAGTGCACCGCTCTTCAGCTGTCTGCCAGGTGTCTTCGGAGCACCCTTAAGTTGGTGGTGATGGCCAGTCACGTTCTCGAGGTGACCGGGGCGCATGGATAACATCTCGATTCAGATTCGAAAAACGATTGGATTGGGATTCAACAACGGAGGCCCATAGACGAGGACTGCGAGTTTGTTCGCAGAGATATTCGAGCGGGCGTCGCACGGCTTCGAGGGTCGGTGGTGGTTGTTTCTCAACGAGTGACAGAAAGTTCAACACAAAGTCACACCCCGACGGGCGGCCACATTCGATCGCGACGCGTCTTGATGGACACGGCCGCGGCGCTTTACACGCCGAAATACAAGTTTACTCCCGGGGGGCCCTACTGGGACCGGCGACAGTATTTGTGTACGAGGGCAGCTCCTGATAGAGGACAGCACCTCTTTAGACTGCTTGAGGCAGTCGATCGATGGCGGCAGGATCCGTGGACCACGTACTTATATTCCTTCAGCTTCTCCTCTGCCTTCTTCAACTCCACATCCACCACCGAGAGATACATATCCAGATCTGTCTTCCTGCTCTCCCGAACGAGTTCCCCTGTGGCGGCCTCCAACTGTTCCTTAACCACCGGGATCAGCTCTGTACACTTCAACCACAACATCGCCATCCAGAGGACCATAGCAGAAGGCTCATTCACGTCGCGGATGACGACCATTAAGTCTAGATTATCGAGGCAACGGCGAAGAGGCTAAGAGTCTCCAGGGACAGAAGAGAAGTATTCCAACAGTATCCACTTATTTGGAACGGTATGTGGGCACCACTGGGGAGAGTTGATTATCCCAAACGGAGCTGCGGGGGCAGCCTTCTGAACGCCGTGGGTATGTTCGATTCCTTCCACACAATTTGCAATTGAGATGGTGGTCGAAAACCGATCTTACGACAGATATCCTTAGATCGGAGGCCTACGTAAACGGACCCACAAAGGTACGCCACGGCGTCGTTGAAGGGGGGGGGGAGCGATAACAACGGTCGATAAACTCACACAGGCCACGAGGCCAAACTCTTGCCCCCCGAAGAAATGGGAACCCTCTTAGTAGCAATGGGAAATAGAATCAATGGAATGGGTAAATAGTACATGGATCAATACAACAGAAGAACAGGAAACTGTGCGGCGGGGGCGGGGGGGGGGACTCAAGTACTCAAGTACTTATCGGCGGTCCCATAAACTTGTGATGATTGGCCCTTTCTTCGCTGGCCCAGGATGTAGCCGATAACCGATCTAAGCATCCAAAACAGGTAAGAAAATACGAAGAGAAGAAGAACTCTACGGAAGGTAGGAAGTGGGAAGCTTACGCCGAAAAGGGAAATTAACTTGTTCAAATTGTCCAGGCGGGCCTCCTCGGGGATCGTCTTGTCGCTGATAGCATCCTCTAGCCCGTATTCTTTCAATAGGACTTCGGAGTCGGATAGCGACAGTTTGGTAAGGGCATCGAACGTCTTTGGGAATTTGGTGGATGGTGAAGGATTGAAACCCCCGACAGGGCCAACACTCGGTGAAGACGTAGGGGATTCCTGGATTTGGAAGCCGACAGAAACGGGACGGGAGATCGGCGCGATCCGTTCTTGGGGGAACCGAGACCGGATTGTGGCGTTCTGGTTTTTCGCCTCGCTGAAATGGAATGAGGGGAGTGTCAGGCGCAGGTGACCAGGACTCACATATTTCTGAGGAACATCTGACTTCGCATAGTGCGACCTTTACTCCCTTGAAGGTACTTCTGATATGGTTGCACAAGTTCCGCCACCTTTGATAAAGGCGTCAATTCGGGTGCCCTATGAGTTTCAACGTCGAAGCCCACCTGTATCTTTACCCGCTCCTTGACTTTGGTGACGACGATATCCCGAATCATCCCCTCCAGGCGTTCGTTCAAGGCCCGTACAAACTTCTGTTTCTCGGCCTCGATCATTGCCTTGATGGCGTTGATCTTCTCCTCTCGTTTCCCCGCATCCGCGGCCAAGCGATTTCTCGCATCGTCCACCTGGGCGGCAAAAGAAGATTCATATCGGTGACCCAAACAACGCTCGTGTGACACACCTGATCTTTCCCAGCTGCGAATGGTGAAACCTCAGTCATTCTCTCCGCCTCTCTTTCAACAAAATTGCAGATTGGATCCAACTGGGCCATAATTGATTTCAACGCTGCGACATGTTCAGCAACACCCCGGACGCTTGGGGAGAGCTGATTGAACAATTCTGGATTCACGCCCACACTCGGGACATCCGTATCAAGTTTTATAGACCCCTTTAGGGTTGCCCTCGCGGTTGTGTCCGTTGTCGGTGTTGGGAGGGCACTACTAGCGTTCGATTTGGAGTTCCTAACCGCAGCCGTAAAAGAAGGGCTCGAGGGCGCATTACCACGTCGTCTGCCAGGGGGCATGGTTTGAATGTGACCGGTACGAGGGTAGGATGGTGATGAAGGTGAACTGGAGAAGGAGGAGTGCAGAGGGGAGGGGAGATCGCACAGAAAGTGTGGCTGGAGCCGGAATGACAATTGAACGTCCTCGCGGAGGGTGGGAGATTTATAGCAAACGATGGGCGGTGCCCAATTTATTCCGCAACGCCGCAACGTGCAGTCCCCATCGCACAGATAACCGGAAATGAAGCCTAGACCGGAAAACGCCGGCACGAAGACCAGCCACACAATCCTCAAGCTTCTAGATCGTTCCGGTCACCGACATGGGGAACCGGGGAACCGGGGCGATAAAGGACGGCCAAGAGTGGGACGGTCACCAGGGTGAGGGAAATCACGGTGAAGGTTGGTTAGACGTTGGAGGGCAACGTCACAAGCAACTGACCTTCCGGTTCTAAGGTCCGAAATGTTTGTGTATGTCTGTAGGGCGACAACGTGCATGGTCGATTAGCTCAGTTGGTTAGAGCGTGGTGCTAATATGAAGCTTTAGTTCGTTTACGCCAAGGTCGCGAGTTCGAGACTCGTATTGACCAGCTTTTTTATCCAGCGATGTTCGGATCTTGGTCGCATGCGCTCACTTCCCTCCCTGTGTAAAAGAATCCCACTTGTCCAAAAGTTCTGGAGTGACGCTGACAAACGGGCGTCCCAGGCTGGTGACGTCATCACTGAGGCCGGGATCGTCATCCGCGATCGAGAAACTTATCATATGGAACACCCCTCAATGGTCGCTCCAACCCCCTCATCTTCACCACACTCACCTACGCACCATGGGAGCCTGCTCTTCCTGTTGCAGGAGCGAAGATTCCCCAGAAAGGGAGCCTCTACTGCCTAAATCCGGACCTCGCAACCGAGACGAAACAGCGGCGTGGTACACGGACAAGGTCGCAGATGTTTTAGGAGCTCTCGAAGCCGGTCGCCTGCCCTCCCAGGCCCAAATAGACCACGCTTCCCGAAGTTTATTGAATTCGGACCTCCTGAAAGTTGAGAGCGGAGACACACATTTACCGCCTTCCCTCAGGAAGGAGTTGGTTGCCATCCTGGACGATGTCAAGGAGGTTGCCGCTGCGATGCTTGAGGTTGGAGGAGATAAAAATGGTTCGTTGACCGCACTTCTGCATTCTACATTGTTCTCACTGGAAGACATAGCGGACGACAAGTTACAGGAACTGTTGTTCATGAGCAAGCGTGTTTCGGACAAGTCTGCCAAGGCTTCGGTCGTCGTCGATGCCGTAGGTGGCCCGAGTTCTGTGTCTCAAGAAGTCCAAGAGGCTGGTAGGGGCCCGTTTGCTGCTTGCTCTCCATGTGTGCTTACCTCAATTGACAGTCGAGCATCTACCCTCTGTTCCGGAGGCCCAGGAAGATGTCGCAGAACTAGCAGAGGCCATCAGAGACCTCGCCCAGTTAACGATATTCTCATCGACCTTTCGATACATCCTAAGGGACATCTTCATTTCCACGAGGGCCATTCTCGCTCAGAGCATTGCGGCCGTGGGCGAAGCAGCGTCCGAGATCCAAATCGCCGCAAACACGGTCGAACCTCTCATTGACCCCGAAAACGACCTCTCCACCGCGTTGGATCAGCAAATTTCGACCGTGGTCGGGGAGGCTGCATCAAACACCGCTCAAGTTATCAGTTTGGTTGGAGAAGAGGTCACCGATCAGGCTAAGAATATTGTGATCAACAGAATTCAAGAAGTAAATGCGAACTTCACTGTCATGACCAATCCGTCTCATTGACTGATCCACAGACAATGATCCGAGCACATTCCTCTCCGAAGTATAAAGGAGCCCTTCGGACGATCTTCACTTTGTTACAAAAATACAGCGAGGGGGTTTCAAAAGTTGCTTCGGCC
>Ga0307513_10004482_pt1 | contig 18642 bp, 26 predicted proteins | sample 15_EM_MG_FD_202174 | JGI IMG/M metagenome (GOLD analysis project Ga0307513, IMG submission 202174) | Populus trichocarpa ectomycorrhiza microbial communities from riparian zone in the Pacific Northwest, United States - 15_EM | ecosystem: Host-associated > Plants > Roots > Unclassified | place...
CGTCATAAAGACGAGCCTCCCGCCACATGTCCTTGAAGTAGTCTTCAAGCTTTGGGCTCCATGATGCTAAATTGTAGAAGTTATTGTCGCAACAATTGTTGTATATGTATACCCCACTGCACATTTCCCGTTATATAGCCATAGATAACGAAACTATTACACACACATACCATTTCTCCGCACTCGTGAAAGAAGTAAGCCGCTACGAAGTTGTAATTTGGAGGTCAGGGCAACGGGACAGCAATTCTAATAATACCCAAAGACAAAATATGTCACTCCAAACCAAGCCGTAGTCGTTCCGCCTTCTCTTTCTCCATTCGGGAAAGCTTGTCCTCTGCCTCCGAGAGCGTATCGTCCCAAGCGACAAATAACTCTGATAGAGTATCCACCTTTCAGAAGAAACGGGTCGTCAGGCCGGGACAGCGATTAGGCAACACCAAAAACACGCACATAGGTTGCATGTCGATCCACCAGCGAAGATATTCGGGTTTCGAGGGAAGCAACTAGCTTTGCATCCTCTTCATGCGCTTTCAGTAGCGCCTGTAATCGAGGTTCCAGCTTTTCATATTCTTTTTGAAATGTTGGGGTCAACAAGGGCTTATGCCTATAAGCAAAGGATTAATAAATATCGTACCTGGTAATTTACCTGCCCCGGTAATACCTTTTTTCTCCAAGGCATCTATCTCAAGCATGTCGCGGTCGGCTGCTCGTATGTCAGGCTCCATTTCTGCGAGAAACGCGTCCACCTCCTCTGGGCTCATGTTGTCGTACGTCGGTGGATCGGGGAGAATGCCAGACAAAGCGAAAGACGGCGTCAAGAGGTGTGAATTCTGGTCATCTAGCAAGTGTAAGAAGCCATCGAAGGTGGTAGATAAGGGACCACACGTACAATTATCCATGAACCGCTTCAGACCTTCGTTTCCTTCCACAACTTTTTCCAGCTTGGTTTGGACCGTCTCCGCAATACGCGTAAGAGTTTCTCCATGCTTCAGACTGGCAGCAGCCGCAGCTGCATTGACCCCCGCATACTCCTCCCTCGCCTTCCCCTTCTTATCCTTGCCCATCTCTTGCTTCATGCCCACTATCAGCACCTCGAGCCACCTCAAACGCAGCTCAAGCGCAAGGAGAGGGTCAACCTTGCCCGGCCCTTGGTTGACTTCACTGCCTTGCCGGCCGTTCGGCGCAGCAAAAGTGTTTGAATTCATGGGATTAGTGTCCATATCGATGTCAAGTTCGTCTAAAGCAGTAGCTAGCGACGGTGGAGGCGAGTGCGAGAAATGGAATGCAGTGGTTGATGGCGGAGAAGAAGGAGGGGTGCTGTGAGTTGGAGACGAGAGATGCCGATGGCGTTGGAAGTCGCCTAGAAACACGCTGCCAACTCTGTTCGATCCCATGTATATACTTTATTATAAAGATTTATCCCCTCGGATGGTATACAATACCCACAAGGGCAGGGTAGCTGTGGGATATGAAGCTTTAGAGTTGGGGTATCACGAAGACATCAATAATTGCTTTTCGGGATTCCTTGACACCGTTGCCTCGAGGACCCATATCCTAAACGGAACAACGTACTAAACAACACTTGAGCATTATTAATGTCTACCACCTACAACTCATACAAAGCAAAATAAATAGAAAAAATAGGAGCAGAGAAGGGTGGATTAAATAACCAATGAATAGGTGTGTAAAGAACGAAACAAGGTATACAAGAAATTTCGAGTGTCTCACAAGATTTTCAAACTGAACTGCGTTGGCCCATTTCCACTGGTAGTTGACTGTAACCATAATCTTCCGCCCTCCTACCACTCAACAACCCGCCGATTGTCCGAATCCTTGAGCTGTCCAGCACGCTCGCCGCACTGTCCAAGAACATTCCCGTCCAGCCAGCGCCGCTATCTGGCACCCCACTGGGTGTCGCAGCCAGAGCAATACGACCATGGGCAGCATCCTCGGGAAGTATGCTATCCGCTGGGCGTTTCCACCACTTCAGAGCGAGGGATGAGCAAACGACGCTAACAGACGAGGAAGCCATCGCCGCGCCTGCTATCATAGGGTGCATGTACAAGCCGAAGGGTAGGAAAAAGCCCATGGCTAGCGGGATTGCGAGGACATTGTAGATACACGCCCAGATGAGGTTGCGTCGAATGACAGAGAATATCTTGCGGGAGAGGTGGAGGGCTGCAACAACGTCGAGAAGGTCCGATCGCATAAGGACGATATCAGCGGCCTCGATGGCCACAGATGTCCCGGAAGAAAGCGCAATACCCACTGTTGCTGCCACAAGCGCTGGAGAATCGTTTATCCCATCTCCAACCTTGACAAAAATTAGCATTAGGGTTGCATGTATGGCGAAGTGGAAGGCGAACCATTGCAACACCATGTCCATTCTTCTCAATCAGTTCAGTGATCAAAGCAGCCTTACCCTTGGGACTCATACCAGCCCAGACTCCTTCGGGTCTAATCCCAACCTGCTTAGCAATCGCCACTGCTGTAGCCTTCCCATCACCAGTCATCATGTTGACCTCAATACCCATTCGGTTCAGAGCCATAATTGCATGTCGACTCGATGGTTTGGGTGCATCCGCCAAAGATACTGCCAACAAGGGTTGTGGGTGCAGCATCTTACCAGACCCCGAAAGCAAGGATACGAAGATAATCGTGCGCCCAATTTTCGTCTCCTGATCCTCGTACGAGGCCAAGGAAGGTGGGATATACCTATGTGCTTCGTTGTCTGCGCCCTGCACACTGCCTGCACCACTCAGCGTTGCGAAGCTTGCGTTGCCAATGAGCAATGTATGCGTCTTGCCCTTGCACTCGATCTTGGCTTTGACGCCCTGGCCTGTGACACTCTCGAAATCAACAACCTGGGCCCGAGGACCCGAGGATCCGAGAAGCTCCTTTCCGTATGTCGCGATAGCTTTGGCGAGTGGATGCTCAGATCGCGCCTCGGTAGTGCTGACCATTGCCACGATCTCTTTGCGCCCCGTGACCCCGTCTGCGCAGAAGCCTTCAAGGCCTGTGTCACCAGCATATAGTTCGTCATTGACCAGTAGACCAGGTGCGGGTACCCAATGCATGCCCATAACTGTAAGCTTGCCCAAGGTAACCGTTCCAGTTTTGTCAAGGACAACGCGTTTAATGCCTTTGCTGGCCTCAAGTGCGCGACCACCTTTGATCAAAATACCATTCTTTGCGCCCATACCCGTGCCAACCATGATGGCAGTCGGCGTTGCAAGGCCGAGGGCACACGGGCACGCGACCACAACGACGCTGATGCACATTTGAAGGCACACGGCGAATTTGCTTGACCCGTGGGAGTGGAACATTTTTGGCAAGTGCTCGTCGTCCATGAAAGCACTGAGGAGAAGCCAACCGAGAAGCGTGAGTCCACTGAGGGCGATGACGGCGGGTACGAAGCGCCCAGCGACCTTATCGGCGAATGCTTGAATGGGAGCCTTGGAGGTCTGAGCATCCTCAACAAGTTTGACGATTTGAGATAATGCGGTATCCTTTCCTGCGCGGGTGACGATCATGTCGAATGTGCCTAGCCCATTCACGGTGCCTCCAATAACGGCATCACCGACAAGCTTGGTAACAGGGAGGGCTTCGCCGGTTATCGCGCTCTCGTCCACGCTTGAAGAGCCTTTGACCACATTGCCATCGGCGGGAATCTTGTCGCCCGGAACGATTTTGACTGTATCGCCAACCTCGACAAGTTCAGTGGGAACTTTCTTTTCCTGGGTACAAGCAGGAGCATCTGTGTAAATTGTGGCCATCGAAGGTGCTAGTGCCATCAGGTCGGTCAACGCCGCGCTTGTCTTTCCCTTGGCCTTGTTCTCAAGGTAACGACCTAAAGAAACAAACATGAAAAGCATGGTGCTGGTCTCGAAGAATAGATGAGGGTGATATTCTGGAGACGTATTGAAAATGGCGGCAATTAGGACGAATAGCGAGTAGAAGTAGGCAGCCGATGTGCCGAGAACAACGAGGACGTCCATTGTCGCAGAACCGTGCTTGAGGGATTTATATGCGTTCCGATAAAATCTTGCGCCTACCCAGAATTGAGCTGGTGTGGTAAATAGGAAAACCAACACGTCTCCAAAAAACAGGGCATGGAAAATACGAAAGGAGAGGATGCCTTTGATACCAGGTATCCGGGGACCTATCATATGGAGAAAAAACACCGGAATAGCGAAGGATAGACTCCACAAGAACCTAGAACGCCACTCCATGACCTCCTTCATGCGGGTGAGAGACTGTAATTGGGTAGCATCTTGTTGATCAGCGAGAATAGCGTCAAATCCCATGTCTTCGATATAATCAACCATTTCTCGGGGCGTTACGACGGATCTATCGAAGTGGACGGTGCATGTCTCCGTGGCAAGGGATACAGAGACGCTTGTGATGCCTGGTACAGCTGAGAGGCCCGCCTCGACTGTGTTTGTGCATGCTGAGCATGTCATCCCATATATTCGGAGTTGAACGACATCGGCGCGGATTGAAGGTATCAAAGTTGCATCGAATCCAATGTCGGATAATTCCTATGTATCGAGGTAAGCCTTCGATGGGCGGTGGGGATGAAACGGAAAGGATGGACGCACACTAATGAGCTTTTCGACAGTCCAATGTGAAGGGTCGTACTCGATAACAGCCCGCTCCGCCAAGAGGGCGACCTTTATTGAGTGGATGCCTTTTTGGTCCCTGAGCATGCCTTCTATTGCCTTACGCAGGATTCAATAAATGAAAAAGTAGCACTGAAGGTCACACACCTCTACGCATGCTCCACACGTCATCCCTTCGACTCGTAGCTCACACTTCTCAGACTCGGGTGTAAGTTGGGTATGGTCCTTGAGATCAACATCGTCCGTGAGCGGTTGATATGAGACCGTGGAATGAAAGCTAGAAGACGCCTGGGAGAAGGAAGCAGAAAGAGGGGACTTTGCCCATATATTGTTCAAGAAGGAGGACATTAGACGAGAAAAGAGATGTGTCGGAAGAAAGGGAGCGCCTGCGCGGAATGACCTGGGAGGCTGGGACGGAAGCACAAATGCCTGGGTCCGCCATTGTCTGATGACAAACGCACGGCACAGCCACCACAAGATCAACAATGGTGTCATTTCAAAGATGCGTCAAATGTACAAGTGCATAATAAATACATGCGAGGTGAATACGAGGATGCAAAAAAAGCAGAAATACAATAAACAAGGGAATCCACCAGAGATCAGACGACTTGCCGACTCCTCCTGGATTTGTTAAGCGTACCAGAACGCTCAAGTGCAGCCTTCAAGTTCTTAATCGTTTGGACAATTTCCGCTACAAAGAAAATTAGTCAAAGCAAATCCGTCCACACCCATACGTGCACGCACCAGCGAGCCTGGGGCTTTCGGCCTCGAAATCGTAACGCTTGTTGCCAGCACCACGATTCAATATGAGTTTGAAGATCGAGGATGTTTTCGCGGACTGCTGGCAATCTGCGATACTCTTGATATGGTATGAGGATGTCTTTCCGTTGTCAAATACTGCCCTAGCCTTGTTGGCGGACGGCATAATCTGTAAAAAAATATAGGTCGGTGGAATGGTAAAAGAAACAAGGCTTAGGGTAGCGAACATGGATATAATCGCCATCAATTGCAAATATTCGTTCTTGTCGGGTGACAAGCATTGGCATTTTCCTGTAAATCGTATATTTCTAGAAAATAATAGGGTTATTGTGAAAAAGGAATCAAGTAGCATTTCAAAAACATGCCTTGTATGCAGAAGTATAGTCCAATGCTGAAGACATCTGTTGCTCCGGTGTATCGGACATTCGTTTGAAGATGGACGCTGAGGTAGATACTAATTAGCAACAAGGTCGGAACACGGCCAAAAAAAACAGATATATACCATTCGGATCTGTGGTCTTCCCGATGCCCTTCAAGATGACAGCGTCCATCTGGGGCAGCATGCTCTTCTTAACAAGTAAAAGTTCTCGCTTTCCTTGCAAACTCGCAACCGTACGGTCAAGAGGAATGAGGATGCTTTTATCTGCAAGCAGTAGAGCGTAATCATTTGGGTTCTGCAACTTTCGCTTGCGACAAACTAGCTCAAGTGCTTCTTGCATATACATTCCGGCGGAACTGAAAAAAATACTTGAGCACTCCGAAGAAGGGAAAAGGAAAGGAAACAGTGCATACACTGGTATAGTTGTGGAGATATGAACGGCATCCGCCGTGTGGATGCGTAAGAATATTTGAGGCCCATGGCTCGAAGAGGGTCCCAACGAGGTCGATAATACTGATCCAAGAGTAGACCCGTACGCAGCACTTCCAGGAGCAAGTGTAGGTTGGGCAATAGTTGCCGTGAGTTTCTCGGGTTTCTTGGGCGCAGAAGTTCTTGAAGGCCGCCGTTGAATCTTGCTTTCCAGAATCTGGTTTTGTTGGGCTGCACGATTGTGCAGAATATCAGCTCCAATTCTTCAAAATAAATTATGAGCCTACTTTGAGTGGGCGTGGCTTCCAGAATAGCATATGCTTCGGAATTGAACTTGGTAACCTTTCCCATACGATCCGGCGCTGTATAAAATTAATCATCAAAACCGACTTGCGTTGTGTGAAACTCACGCGGGAAATCGTCATCAACTTCTCCATCGTCCTCTGCGATCCTTAGAATCCATCCCACGGCGGAAAGTCGCGTTGCCCATTTGGGATCATCTTCACCGCTCAGCCCTTCGTCAAGCTTTGGCAACCAACCCACCTCCCAATAACTCCATAGTGCAAAACCAATAGCCTCTTCGACGGTAGCATCGCGTCGCACGTTGAGAGTCATGGCCTCCCCTTGTGGCTGCTTGGCAGATGGAAAGTAGATTTGGATATTCGTCGAAGCGGATTCACCGCGTCCAGATATTGCAGCATACATTTCCGCGAAAGGATTTGAGGAGCTCCCGGAGGATGCGAGCATTGCCGTTAAACTTGATTTCATTGGTTTCATGGGTGCGACTTTCTTTCTCGCGAACATCGTGTTTGTCACAGAGGCAGAGTGTGAGGTCGGCGAAACGATATGGCTACCACTATTTGGGTTGCTGTCACCTCTTGTTCTTGATGTCCCATTAATACCATCTGGTCGCCTTGAGTGGTTGACTTCATCCTGTTTAGCATTTGAATTTTGGCGTGCATTCCGTCCCGTGTGTTCGGAAACCGGGCTCAATCGCGCCCTTGCCCTATTGTTCGTTTGTGAGGACGAAATGTGCATAGATGAGTTCGTGCCGGCAGAGAAAGCAGAATTAACATCCGAGGCACTATCAGAGGTCCCTCCAGTTCGCGTTGTCGCAGCGAAAACTCTGTCCATTGCATTAACAACGAATGCTGAATGTATAGATTTACACTCACGGGTCAAATTCATCGCCCTCATCCATGCTGTCAACCGCAGTAGCCCCAACATCATCGAACTCATCAGAGGACACCTCGCTAACCACGGATATTTCAACCTCATCTTCTGAAGATGAAGAAAAGTCGAGACTGGGAGGAGGTTGAGGTTGTGCCGCAGGGAGCCCACCAGGCCCTTTCCTTGCCGCCATTCGAACTCTTCTCCTGGCCTCCATCTCGGCAGCACCCTTGAACTTGGGAATAAACTGAACGACCTTCGCAACTGGTACCTCGTCTGGGGCCGTAGCCTGGTGCACATTAACAGCCGGCTCGGGAGATTCTTCTCCATCAGAATCCTCGATTTTAATCCAGCTATCTCCAGGAGCTGACTGGACCAACGACTTCGCGATCGGGACGGTGGTGCTCAATGCCCCTTGTACCGGGGCGTTGTCCGAAACGAAGTTCTTCATATCCTGCTGGTGAAGAACGACCGATGCCCGTTTAGATGTGGATGCCCGTTTTCCATTGACGCGAAGACCCAGCCCCCCAGAGCGCCCGCCCATGATGGTTTGCGTGTGCTTCAGTCGAGAACCAGGAAGACCTAACGGCCTCTCTTGCTCGTCTTCACTGACATTTGGACTTGACGGCAGTGTCAACCCAGGCCATCGGTCCGCATCTGCAAGTCCAGCTGCAAGGATGTATGGGTTTTGCTGGTAAGCAGAATCCAAGGATATAATGCGGGGTCCATAAGGGTCGTCCACGTCCCTCAGATAGGATAGACGAAGGCTATGGATCAGAAAGCTAATAAAGAATAATGAGCAGTAAGAAGTATGAGACAATAATTAACGTACTCTGTATCACTAATTAGCGACATATCGCATAGCGAGAGCTGAGCTGTATATCGTCGGCAATGGCAATGACGAAGGACAATTGGTCAACACTCCCACGAGCTTTTGGGATAGGCGGACCGGTGACCTTTATGCGTCATGTCATTGACCAATGCCCTCTCTCCTCCGACTTGCATTCCAACGAGGCATTGAATCATCGACTCTCTGTCGAACGCGTGCCCTTCACACATCCAATTTCATCAATCCCTCCACCCCACAAAGCTCAGTAAACCAAGATGAGATCGATCACTTTTCAAAGCTCTCCTCAGAATGGTGGGATGAGCAAGGAGAATTCACCTTCTTGCACAAAATGAATCCAGTTCGCATGCAATTCATCAGAGACAAGATTCTGGAGGTTGTACAGGATGAAACTCCGGAGGTAAATATCGAAAAGGGAGATGTTCTGAAGGATTTGGACGTTCTGGACGTTGGGTGTGGCGGAGGTTTGTTGTCCGAGGTTCGATTTTTAGCGACCACAAATCTTCTAAAGCATACTTACGCATATCACCTCAGAGCTTGGCGCGAATGGGTGCTAATACCCTCGGAATTGACGCGTCGGAGTCCAACATTACCATTGCTACTTTGCACGCTTCCGCAGAACCAGCACTTTCAACAACCGCTTCGCAGTCTAGGCTCACCTACCTGAATGCTCCTGCCGAGTCTTTACTGTCTCAGCCTAAAAGATATGATGTCGTATGTTCTATGGAAGTATTAGAACATGTGGATAACCCCTCGGCCTTCCTCTCCTCTTGTGCCGAGCTATTGAAGGTATGCTCAATTTCGAACGGCTCCCATTCGTTATTGAGTTCATCGTTCCTCCTGCAGCCTGGTGGACACCTCTTTCTATCGACAATATCACGCACCCCTCTCGCATATGCCCTCACTATTCTCGTGGCAGAAGATATTCTCGGCCAAGTGACAAAAGGGACGCACACTTACTCAAAATTTATCAAACCTTCTGAACTTGTTCAGTTTTTTTGGGACTATCGATCCCCGCAATCTATCGATTCAACGAACCAGTCGCATTCAGTTTCGAGGCCTTGGATATCAACACCTCCGTCCAGCAGTTACCTGCCTCGGCTCCAAGCGGAACTTCGCGGCCTCATTTATAACCCACTCAAGTCTGGGTGGCATCTTGCTCCCAGAGACACTTGGGGGGCTTTGGAATGTAATTATCTATTTTGGGTGCGGAAACCCAAAGACCGCGACGTATAACAACGCTGTCAACCCCAAGTATCCTATTAGAGTCGGATAAATGGCAATGTCCCTACAAAAAAAAAGGAGGGGTACATAATGCTAGAAGAGGGCGAAGGAAAAGTAACACTTGATTTTAATGTTTGGACTTCTTCGTGCCGCGCCTAGTTTTCTTTCCCTTCCCGCCTGCAGTGGCATCTGAGCCGCTAATCGTCTCTGCTTTCCTCTTCTGTCCAACAAGGTTTCCAGTAGTTTTCACACTAACCACAGTCGACTTTGCTGGGTTCAAAACTTGCGCTTCAGCGAGGGTCCAATCTGTTTGCGCGTCGTCAATTGCATACCTACCAAGTTATAAGGTTGAATAAATAAGTAACAGTATAAAACACGAATGATTGTGATTTCAGCTTACTTTTTAAGATCAAGAGAGCTAAGCATTTCTCGTTGCCTCTCTCTCATCGCATTCGTGACCTCGCTTCCTGCCTGATCCAGTTCTTTTTCCATGGCCGCAGTGACGTTATCAGTTGTCCCGGAAATTGTGTTGCCACCTTCGAGACCGGAGGAAAGGGCCAGAGAAGTGTTGGGATTGGCTTGAGGGATTTCAGCACTGATGGCTGCCTTTTGAATATCGATGAGGCGTTTGCTGATCTTACGAATCATTTTTGCGAAGAGTGCAAGGGTCTGTGATACCGGTAGTTGAAGTTCCGTCTCCAAGTCTTCAACAGCCTTCCTCTGCAAACCAATTGCCAGCAAAATACTGCTCTGCACTGCCGTCAAATGGATAGCCCCTTCCCCAGCTTGTCCATCTCCGCCTTTGTTCGAGGCGCCTAATCGCTTTTGGAAATAAAGGTTGGCCACGCATGGCATCAGGTCAAGAATGACGTGGTAGTCGAGCATATTGTTTGCATATGATTCGAGTCGTTTCAGGTCGAAGGGCGTGAGCAACATGGAGAGTTCAGGGGATTTCAGTGCTTCCGTGCGCAATTTAGTTTGGTTGAGATGTGAAGGTTGCTACCAAACATACCGGTTTCCTCTGGGTGATCTTTGATTCCCGCGTTCGCAGCTTCTAGAACACTTAAAGCAGTAATGCTCCCAAATTCACGGAACTTGTACGAGAGTAAGGTGAGGAATCTCCGCCGGAAATCTTGGTCAAGCTCTTAGAGAAGCTTCCATAAGATAAGAGGATGAAATTCACCTTTTGTAAACTCGTGAAGCCAACCCATCTCACTCTCCACAGAATTGTTCAGACCTCGCACCATCACACAAGTGTGTTCTCCTGTCAGCTCACTTGTGGTTTGGCGAAGGTAAAGGGGAACATAGCCGGCTCGTTTCCAAAATCTGATCATGGTCTTGTCAGTACATCTATGAAAACAATAGAAAGGTATGAATCCCACCTAAGCAAGGAAGAGGTCAGTCCATAGGATACACCCAGGTAATCAAGATTTTCGGGTTTGCGTTCTGTTAACCGCTGAAGAAGCGGGGGCATAGCTGATGGAGCTCGTACTGTCGGCGTTTCTGACAAGAGGTCGGCATTCTACAAACAGGAAGTGAGTTCAGGAAAACGGTCAACTAGAACAAAAAAATCTACAGGATCAATGGCAGTGGCATCAGGATAATGGGCATCAGGTTTGGGTGATTCATCAAGGTTGAAATATTCGCCGCTATAAAATGAATTAAGTGCTTGGAGCGCTCTTGAACCATATCCCATCTGAAGCCAAAGAAATTGTCAATACATCATCACATGGGGTTCAAGAATCTTGGACTGACATTGGCATAATCAGGATGACAAGCAATTCTAACGACCCTGGCACCGCTCAACTTTGCGAACCCGTTCTCCTGGAATTGCTGTGCAATCAACCAGGGAATCATATCGCCACCCGCTCTCATGCCTCTGCCCAACCCGTCGAGAATCGCTTCCTTGCTGATTTGACCCTCTAACGCAACTTGAAGCACGACAAGGGGTTCGGGTAAATGGCTCTCGTCGTCCTTGATCGGCGGCAAGAGCACGAAGAGGTGGTGTGCAGGTGCATCCGACAGAAGTTGAAGGTCGTTCGGTTGATTTTTGTAGTGGGAGGCAACGTACAATGCCATCATTCGTTGCAGGAAAACTTCTGAAGCAGGGTGGTAGCTGAACAAGGTGTCGCGACTGACGTAGAATAGTTCGCACGTTGAAGGGTGGGGGCACCCTTGCGCGTCCGAACGAGGGAGGATTGTGGCGTCCAGGCACAGCAACCCATTCAGCCATTTTTCGATCTCGTCACCAGAGGAGTAGCGGATCGGTGTCTCGAGCTTGATTTCGCGTAATGACCGCGATTTCGGTGACGCCTTGACTACGGGCTTCTTGCTGGATGAACCCGTTATAGTGGCTTCGTCCTTGTCTTGACCTGCGACATCTTTCGATAGTGAAGGCCTTGTGCTTTCGCGGAGTTGTTGAATGAGTTTCAGAGATAATGAGCGACCAGTTCCTTCGTATCCATTAATAGTTGACGCAAGGAAGACAAGGTAAGGCCCAATGAGGTTGCGAACAAGTGGCAAAGGGATGGCGGCAGCTTCGTCGATGATGACCAATTCCGCTTGACCTAGAACATGGGCGTCTTGAGGTTGGATATACTATACATTTCAAAGTGTAAAGTAAGCGATGACAAGAAATGGTCAATAACATACCTGAACGGTTTGCCGGTGGTCTCTAAATACGTTAACCCTCACGACCGACTTGCCAGATTCCTCCCTATTCTCTCCGAGTCCTTGAGCCACAGCAATGTCGTAGTCCAAGTGTTCCTCGTATCCCAAGGCATCTAAACCTTTGAAAACAAACTCGAAAAGTGTCTTAAGATTCTCGGGGCTCGGACTCGTGACAAAAATGTTAGCATAACCATGAGCTAAAGCAGCAGCGATCGCCAACCCGAGAGCAGCACTCTTGCCCCGTCCCCTGGCTGCAGTAAGCGTAACCGTCGAAGAAAGAGTCTTCTCAGCAATGGCATCGATGAAAGTAAGAATAGCTTGGGCTTGATCGATAGTTTTTGCCAGCTTAACGAGGTCGCCTGCAGGTTTTGTATCTGCCAATGATTCCCTGAGTTCACGCAGCTGGTACTCCGCGGGGTCGGTTTCTTTGCCTTTGCCTGGGGTATCCTCAATGGGTTTAATGTCTTTTCCGCGAGAGATGGGCAACACATTGAGTTCATCGTCCAAGACGAGGCAGTCGGGACAAGATCCAAGGGAAAGGATGAATCGCTCGTTAAACCGTGCCACAACGGAATCATGCGAGGAGGTGCGGTATCGTGAATGCACATCCTAAGCATATGGATAGGTTGATTAATTTTTGGGCTTGATTACTGGGCCATAGCACTCACCATCGTCATTGTGTACAGCTGTTTTAGGGACGTCATTGTCTTGAGCAACAAAACCACCAAACCGCCGCCCTCTACGGTTTCAATCGTTCGGGCGAGTAGATTAGGTGTTATGGCTTCGAAGTCCTGCAGGACGAGCATTCCATACGTGTTTCCAAGAATTTTATGAGATTCCTTGTAGTAACTTTTGTTTGATTATAATATTTGACCAAAATTGGAGAGAAGTTCATGGAGAAGAGAAAATAAAGCGACAAGGAATGAGACCACAAAAATGGACAAAACAGAAATTGGACGCACGTATATCGAATGTCAGTAACCGTCACGAAAATCTCGAACGGATTCTGGTCGTTAGCCTCCCGAACGCCTCGTTTCACATCTCTCTTAATCTTCGCCTCCCTTTTCTTGCGATGGCTCGTGAACCCCAGTTCTTTTTTGTAACACCATAATACAGATGGTCGTGCGGATACACGTGCTTGGGAGAGGAGAAAGTGAAGATTTACAATCTGGAAGCACGGTTTTAACAAGTTGCATGGTCAAGGATAGAGATTCTCCCACTTGGTCACGACCTTTATCACCAACGAGCACTACAAATGACCGGTGATTAAGTTTGACATTATTGTTGATGAGAATGGGTATCCGTGGGTCGAGCTGTTTGCGCATTGTGATCGCGTCTCCTGTGAGGCAAAGGAGATTCGAGAAGGCAAATTTTGGATCGGCTTCGCACGGCCCGGTTTAGACTCGTCGCTCAACCATATTCACCTTGAATCTATTCTTCCTTCTTCCTATCCCTCCCTAAATATCTCCTTCCACTAAAATTTTCAATCCCCTCTTCCTTGTACCTTATGTATCTGCCCACCTTATCACGAGCTGGCGAGGTAGTTTAGCTACCTGAGTTATTATGTAACGTAGTCAGCCTGAATTTATTACCATTACCATTACCATCACATTGATCTCTCAGGTCTCATAACCCATAACCTGAGAGGTACGACTGTAACCATTACACTAGAGGCTAGAGCAAATCTGGTATACACAGTGACTCTGATTTTTACTTCCATTTATCCTGTTCCTCCACTTTTACTGCCTTTTGGACAAGTTTACCCACCCGCATCGCCATATCCATCGCCATGACCAGTTGCACTAAAAAGAAAGGAACATAACAAGAGAGCAGTACGAGCCGTTGTTCCTGTGTGAGAGCACCGACAGGGTTATCAAGTGTGGGGATGTTGGACCCAGCAACATAACGGACGCTGGGCATTTGAATTATGGTGGTCAGGGATGCAAGGGTGGTTGTGGCAGACGAGGCGCCGTAAAGTACGAGAAGTGAGTATATCGAGCGAGAACCTGCAGGAAGGGAACGTTTAATCAAATTGACTTGGAGAGCTGAAATTTACCTTTATACAAATCTCTAAGGGCCAGAATGAACACAGGAACTTGGAATAACCTGGATTGAAAAATGAGAGCATATAGAATAGATGAACGAACAGAGACATACGCCTCGAGCACAATGAAGGTCTTGAACCACATCAAATGTGTACTATCACCAAACACCCCCGCGATGCCTCCAACTAGAGGGTCTTTCGACAGGTTGATGTAGAAACTCAGGAGGTTATGCATGAAGCCTGGTACCCATGATGGTGGGTAGATATATTGCAAGTCAATGATTAGCGTCGATGGAAGGTGGATCTGGTTTTGATAGCAAGAAATGGGGGATATGCGTAATGCGTGTGTTGTGGAATAGGGAAGGAGAAAGGATATTTGTTAGGATACGAAGGGGTCAGAGCGAGGAGAGGGAGAGGAATGGAACGGAGCATACCGCGAAAAAGAGAAAATACAACAAGTCAAGTGGGCGCGCTGTGAGCGGCAGCTGTGAATACCGTTTGTAGACACCGTTTTGTTTCTCGTAGTTGACCAACATCACGCCTCAATAATTGAAGTCCTCTTGAATCTTCTTTTAGTAGGATGCTTCCAAGTTGAAACACGTCAGTTCGAAATTTGGCTCGATCACGTGAATTCTGACAGAACGGAAATAGACGGAAATGACATAGCGCAGAATGGCGCTGAAAAGGGGTATAACTTCCTTATGTAGATGGAGGCTGAAAATACTGTACTAAATCCTCCAATTTGGCAGTCATTGGCAGGCCAATGATCGAAAGGGTACCGTTCTTTGACCGAACGATATTCACTCGGAAGGCGCTATATAAGTCGATTTGGGCCGGCTTCCAAGTCCAGACTATATTTCTTCATCGTTAGGTTTTCTAGCTAACCATCGAGGATGAAATAAATGCAAACCTTTTCATAGACTTTCTCAACCCACTCCATGGTGTCAACAGAATCCTGCTTCTCAAGCCACACCTCTGGTTCACGTCCTCGTATACGATCAACCAAAGCCTCCAATTGGAACCGCCAAGTTGTCCACCAATCTTCACCTTTCCCTTCTGTGCCTTTATATATCTTCTCTACTCGGGTGTGGCCACCTTTAATTTTCACAGTGATGGAATGATACAGGGTGGGCAAGACAAAATTGAACATCTCAAGACTTCCAAGCTCGCCCTGAACGAGAAGCGTGATTTGGGGGATCTTTGGAATGAAACCGAAAGTGTGCGGAGCACTGAGGTCGCACGCGATAGTCGCAGTGATATCTTCAGGAAGTCCTAAGGTCGCCTCCATCCGACGGTCGACATTTTTCACGTATGACGCGGGAACAGATGCTGGCTCATAAGCCACGGGCGTTGCGGCAAGAACAGAGGTTGGATTCAAAGATGACATATACCTTATGCAATTCACCGCGTAACCTGGGCGAAGCATGTGTTTTCAGTTGACACGCAATGCAGAGAATCGCACGAAACGCCCACATCCCAAATCCATAAGTGCTCCCCCTCCCAAAGCGTGGTCGTATCGGATGTCACCATCCCCGACCATGCCTTTCGTCAGTATCATCTTCACATCGAGATTCTTCACTACCCCAAGTTCGCCACTGTCAATGATGGCCTTTGCTCTTTTTAACGCGGGATGAAACCTACGTGGAAATGGTAAAGGCAAACGGCTAATGGAGCGAAAAAGATAGCCTTACCGGTAATGATACGCGTCAAGGAGAATAAGTCCTTGTTTTTCTGCATACTCAAACATACGTTGAGTCTCTTCCGCTGTGTCGGCCGATGGTTTCTCGTTCAGGACATGTTTTCCCGCTGCGAGAGCTTTCATCGTCCATTCATAGTGCAAAGCATTGGGTAACTGCGCCGATGAGTCGCAGCTATCGCGACAACGCAGAAACAAATCTTACTGGATTATACACGACATCGACATCAGGATCATCCAGGAGGGCTATGTTGACAATGTAATCATGTAACCAAGAATGTACCACAAATGCGTACCTTGGTACCCTTCGTACGACTTCTCGATGTCATATTTCTTGGCAAAGGACTCGGCTTTGGCCTTACTACGCGCAGCGACGGCGTAGACGATCACATCTGGATGTGAACGTGCAGGTAAAATAAGGGCCCCAGGGGCAATTGCGGCAGCGCCAAGAATGCCGAATTTAAGGGGCTTTGGGTCTGTTGATTTTGGAACCAAAGGCGGGTTTGCCACCTTGACATTTGGGCGTTGTAATTAGGGGACGAAAACAAGGATTTTGATGTAGACTCACCGCGTATAATCGCTTTACAAATGAAGCCATTCAATAAAATTTCCTTCAAGCCGCAGTGGGTGCAGTGATAAGTCTGATAATGATCATGACTACGGTGTTACAGGACCGACCGGACCGGCCCGGGTAGAACAAACCGGTGGTCTTCGCTGGATACTTACGACAGGATAACTCGTGCTTCGCACGGTGCGAGGGTGTAGTATTCTATACAATGAAGAAAATTTGGAGTGTTTATAGCGATCATTGGACTCGCAATATAAGCGTTACTTAGTGCTGAGCGCTTAGGCTTGATTATATCACCAATATACATAAGCGCCCAAGGCGTTGACATTGATGATTGCATCAACAATGGCAATCATTGGACCGATACAACTCACATCCAATGCAATTAAGAATTTAAAAGCATAAAATTGACTTGTGAAATGATGAGTAGCTCTTGCAGAAGCAAAGGAGTCCGGAGGAGGAGCAGTGTGCTACTAGATGTCGGCAGCACTGCTAAAATTGTGATTGGGACTGGCACGTTGTTTAGGTAGTCAATTAGTTGATTTAAGGGAGGGGAATCGGGATTTTCTTCAACGTGAATGGCCGTTATGATTGTTCGGGAGGTCACTGTGGCTGGTAAAATTACTTCGGTTTGGCCAGGATGAAGACGGAAGGTGATTGGTACATCCTTCACGTAGAAAAATTACAGAAGGGACTCGGTCTACATTGATGTCTTCACGGAGGTCCTCGCAGGTGAAAGGTGTTCCAATCTTCAAACGTTTGGTAAATGCTTTACACCAATGCTGGGTGAAGGTCCGTCCGTCCATCTTCGAATTACTGACATCCTTGCGTGCAGCAAAGGCCATAAGCTCCACCTTCGCACCCCTAGTTCCCATACCCCGTCCTGGAATCGCGGCACGACAGAAATCCATGACAAGAAGAATATCCAACCCCTCAGACTTCGAAGCGATTTCCTTTAATCCGTCTTTAATCCAAGACATATCAATTTCTGGCCCACTGTCCAGCTTCTGGCCGATTCTGGGGGTAACAATGAGATTGTTGGGTGTACTATTGGAGATGGCGTGGCCAGCGTAATGGAGGATAAAAAGCCCGCGACTTTCGGAAAGCCGAGATACTATCGGTGAGATCTGGGCCGCTGATAGTTCAATAAGCGAAACTTGATCGGACAGGCTTTTCTAGTAGGTTTATACGTTCTGGAGCTGCGAAAGAGTTTGGATAAAAAGGTCGCTGTCTGCAGCACCACCGTGACCGGTATCGTCTGATTTCCAGTAAAGAGAAAGGACCATAATGTTATCGTAAGACCCCGCGGCCGCGATTTGCATTCGCTGTATCGCTTCTTCAAGCTTTGATTCGACGCTTTGTGCCTTCGTTCTTTGCAATTTGACAATACGCGGAACATTTGGAAGTAAATAGCTGTCCATTTGATATTTTTCAAAGTCTGTCCAGTAAGTCTAAAAATCGACCAGCGTTTATAAAAAGCTGACTTACTAAGATTTATGTGAGACCTATGAATGCCGTGGAGGGCAAATAGGTAAACTGCGATCGTTACTGTGACCCGGCGCTTATTATACTACTCTTTCATTGTCTTGGAGCTTGACATTCCATTATGAGTCTAAGATAAGTTAAATCCCATCTCAAAGGAATCCGAACCAGGGACATGTGTGAATCAAGTTGTCATATGATGTGAGCTAGTTATTCAAAATCACCCTTTGACCCCTTAACGTTTCTTTCAGCCATATCATCCCCAACCTCAAAGACAAAGAAGGCCTTTCGATGAGGAATGACTGACCGCAAGTCCATATCTAATCCATTCAGTCGAACTGTTTTCAACCTTAGGCCTTTAGGATGAGCTAATATTTAAATACCCGAATTTCAATAATATATGCGTTAAAACTTGACAGTGCAATGTGAACAACTGACTTGAGCAAGATTTGCCGTCGACTATGATGGTTTTATATATATCCCTCCCCTAAGCAAAGGATCACAATGGGAGGAGATAAGAAAAAAATTACCACCCCCTTATCTATACTCTGAATGTAACCCTGATCGCGAACCTTTCCAATGATCTCCTTGATTTAGTGAAAATTCCATTGTTGAGGCAGCGAGTGTCAAGCCGACGTTAATCTACATAAATTCGCTTGTAAGTATGCAAATTGGTCGAGCTGTCTCATGGCATTGTCCAAAATCGATTGGGGTCATCGGATTCGTGATCGGCTGATGTCCCAAAAGCATAT
>Ga0307513_10004483_pt1 | contig 18641 bp, 16 predicted proteins | sample 15_EM_MG_FD_202174 | JGI IMG/M metagenome (GOLD analysis project Ga0307513, IMG submission 202174) | Populus trichocarpa ectomycorrhiza microbial communities from riparian zone in the Pacific Northwest, United States - 15_EM | ecosystem: Host-associated > Plants > Roots > Unclassified | place...
GGGATCACCCTCAGCTCACCCATCACTTATGAAGAATTATATATTGATGAGCTCATCCATGTCATATGAGACATTAAGGGGACCTGAGCCCAGTCTGCTAGCCCCATATTATATGGGCCATTGTCACCCTCCATTCTTCCATGTTATACAGTACTAGTATACTAAGTAGGCTGAGACTACTAATGCAATAAATTTTTTATTTTTCCAATCATGCCCCTAGGCACTAAAATTGAGCATGATCATTTCGTCTAGGAGCGAGTTTGAATTGAACACCAACCACATCAATGGTTGATGTTGGTTTATTCTCCCTTCCTCCACCACCTCACCACCCCAGCTCCCTTCCAACTGCCAAACTCAAGCCTACTGGCGCCCCTCCCCTCTCTGGAGGAATGTGGGCCCACTCAATAAAGGATAATGTGGAGGGGGAAGAGTAACCAAAGGGGGGACCTAGGAAAGTAGAAGGCCCACACAGTGCATCACAAAAACAAGCTACAATCTTTGTCGTGACTTGTTTTCTTCCTTTCCTTGTTTTCCACCACCCCCACTTACCCCCTTCTTTCCAACACCAGCATTTCTGAGCGACGATTGATACAACCAGGACAACAACAATGACACAACTAGGATAACGACAACAACGCAACAATGATAGCAACAATAGTGCAACCAGAATAGTGATGAAGGTGCAGCCAGGATGGCCACAACAATGCAACAAAGGCCATGATGCAATGACAGCACAAAAACGCCCAGGTGGAACCCTACAACAAGAGTAAAAAAGACAAGGCGGATAAAGTGACAACCAGATAGCCCAAACAACAGCAGGGTGGGTGAAATGATAACCAAACGGCCCAAACAACAGCAGGGCAGGCGACATGACACCAGGTGGGCCAAACAATATGCAAGGGCCCGTGAAACAACAACATGAACCGCCCACCAATGACACAAACAGCCGATCAACAATGTGAACTGCCCAATGACAACATGAAGGGCCATTCACTGCTGAGTGTGGAGGTGAGTGGCCCCATCCACTTATATTGGAGAAGATTTGGGCCATGAGAACAAGGGAGGGGCATGTCACACTGGAGTAGAGTAGTATTTTCATTATATGTTTTATTTGCTGGTTCAATGTACCTAGGCAACAAGAAGGGACTCTCTTCTTGTAAAATACATATTTAGTGTTCTAATTTCTGTGTGTTCATTAAAGTAGGCACTTCAGATAAGATTATCTAAGATTAAATAAATAAGATTAGATCAGTGGGATAATATTGAAAAGTAAAAGATAAGATCAATAGTATCTAAAATAAGACAATAGCTACTATCTACAAGATTAGATCATATAGGAGAGGAAATTTATGAAATAAGAGTGATAGCTATGATTAGATAGATTCTATCAAAAAAATAAGATCAAATAGAAGATGAGATTTATAAGATAAGAGTGTGATATCCAGGATTAGATAGTCATATGTACAAATTTAGATCAGATAAGAGATAAGATTTATGAGATAAGATTGATATGTATGATTAGATAAATTTTATCTAAAAAAATTAGATCAGATAGGAGATGCCCAAATACAAAATCCTGCCTGAAATTCTCTCCCAATGAGATCAATGGTATCTAAAATAAGACAATAGCTACTATCTACAAAATTAAATCAGATAGAAGATGAAATTTATGAAATAAGATGATTAGATAAATTTTATCTAAAAAATTTGATCAGATAGGAGATTTATAAAATAAGAGTCTGATTAGATAGATTCTATCTAAAAGATTAGATCAGATACATGTCACATCACATGTACAAGATAAAATCAGTTGATAAAGATAAGACAAAAATTCTTGCATTTATTATTAAGACCAGAAGATGTATATGCTTCTGCTACAGTTTATAAGCTTTTTTTTAAACTTGGAAAAGGCTTTGGTTAAATGATTTTATGTTAGAAAAGGATTTAGGCAAATGGTTTTATGAAAAGGAATTTGTTTGAATGATTTTATAATGGAAAAGGATTTTTGGCATATAGGTTAAAATGATTTTATGTTAGAAAAGGATTTGGGTAAATGGTTTTATGAAAAGAAATTTAATTGAATGATTTTATAATAGAAAAGGATTTTGGCAAATGATTTTATAAAGAATTTTGGCAAATAGATTTGTGGAAAAGGATGTGATTAAATGATTTTATAAGAAAAAAGAATTTTGGCAAATGATTTTGGGCTAAATAATTTTGAATCAAGTTAATGCATTTACTGATTGTTTTTGTATTACTGCTTGCCTGCTCCCTATTTTATCTTTTTCTGAAAAACCCCCTGACCCAGGCTAGCATGCCTGCAAGTTAGAAGAAAGTTGGGCTAAATTAGAAGTAGCATAACTGCTTATGTCACATTTTTTGCCTATGCTTACAGACTCTTGTATCTCCCTTTCCTTTTGGAAGGCCAACCAGTAAGCCTACATGCTGAATAGCACTATGTAGACTACTCTGTCACTACTTAAAGTCCTAATTGTGTCTTCACAACTGCCATAACATTCTATGTATGTAAGAATATCACCTGGGATGCCATGCTTAGTAGAGATTACATAAAGCACTACTCCAAGGTATTAGATATGTTTGCTTTTGTCAACCTGTTATCCAGTTTCTTACTTATCACCATTTATAGTTATCAATCATTTTATATCCACACTATCTTATATTCATAATAATAATATACAATTTTTAAACCATTTTATTCTGCTTGTTTAAAAAAGCATATCAGATGTTGTAGACAATGATGGTTCCAAAATCATAAACCCCTTTCTGTGTTTTAGTGCCAAGTCTAGACATAACAATATACATGGTCTCTCTCACATGAGTCAATATAGTCACAACAGGTAATGGAGTACTTATAAAACTAAAGAAGCAAAGGTAAGATTGACAACAATACAATAAGCAAGAGTAAAAAAAAGATAGTGGGTGACTGCCAGCTAGACCTAACTGAATAATATTATTGGATATAGTTTTGAGGCAAGAGTGAACAAGGTGATGATTGACTAGGCCTAATTGATTGATATTATTGGATGTGGTTTTGGGGCAGGGCTGGAAATTGCAATACTTTACCATGCCACCCTTATTCCACATGGAATCCATGTGGAATGGATTTATTCCATGTGGAATCCAAGGAATCCACATGGAATCCAAGGAATCCACATGGAATCCAAGGAATCCACATGGAATCCAAGGAATCCACATGGAATCCACATGGAATCCACATGGAATATGTTTCACCATATAAATCATATACTTACTGATATGGATTCCAGGTGGAATCCATGTGGAATCCATATGGAATCCACATGGAATCTATGCTCATTTCACATGGACTCCACATGAAGTCCACATGGATTCCATATGGAATTCATGTGGAATACACCTAATATTTCAACTTATTCATTAATCAGTTAATTACATAAGGCTAATAAAATAGTAAACGTGAAATAAGACAGGACGGAAACGGAGAAACAGGAACCATACAAAACAGTTATGGCAAGCATAGGTTACCAGTTCAATAGAATGGTCGTTGGTATAGGCACGTGGCTGTTGAACCCGCGTGGGTATCTTTTTGATCAGTTGCAATCATTATTTGTCTGATGTGATCCGTCTTCAACTTTCAGATCAATCATTGATTCTTGCGAGGCACGCAACCTCTATTAGTGTAAAGGCGCACCCGTTCTCTCCTTTACTTGATAACACATGCTATTGCTTGCATAGAGCCGGTTCCTTAGTTTTAATTCAAGGATCCGTTTATCGGTCATCTCCTATTCGAACAGCCCCTAGGTTTATCAGGGTCTGGCACTAATCTTGCTCGCAGTTCTAGTTTCGCCCCCATTCCCTTTTGTTACGTGCTCGCATATGTGGTAACACCCATTGGTATGTTTTGTAGTTACTTGTCGACGCGGCCACACTTCATTATTGATAGCAGGACTTAAGGTTTTTATGACATATTGTGAATGCGCGCATATTAAGTACACTTGTCTGGACTTAGTAATAAGTCACGAATAAGTCCCTTTAGTGCTCGCAGTTCGTCATTATTGATGTACGCGCGCGTTCACTTGATCAACTAGTCTGGGTCTCACTAATGATCCTTATTAAGTCTTAGTTCTACTTGTAAGATCGTAAATAATAAGGTAAAATCGCAAAGTTTCGTGATATGACCCTTATCAGTGAGATATCAGGAGGATGGGTACCTCAGTAGTATGGGTCGACCTCCATGCGTTGGGTTATGGATTGGCCGTCACCGCTCCATCACCTGGCGACCCGTCCTTCCAAAACCTTTGGTGTTCGAAAAGCAGTTTCGTGGCTGGTGGATCTCATTGCAGCTGAATTGGAGAGTTTCTGAAGAGGGTGATCTCATGCCAGAGGAGTTGGAGGGTGATTGGGGTGAACTCAGGAAGCCTGGGTTAAACGGTATTCTTGGAGCTTTGGTATGCCTGTTCTATTGGGGCCTTGAGGTGAAGGGGAATGCAAAACGGTGTCAGAGTTGGGCGGACCATGTCGAGGATTGCATTCTGGTCCTCCAACACCTCGTTTAACGCAGCGGCTGTTTATATATACACCTTCAATAGACTGATCATTGCCTGAGATATCGATAAGGAACGTCATCCAAAGCCATCCAACACCATCCACCCTTTCCCCCCTCTTCTGACCACTGGAAAGGCTTAGAATAGCTGTAAATACACTCTATGTACTATAATACACTTTCTTTTCTGTGGAAAACCGAGCGCAGCGAGCCAAAGTGAGCCCAAGAACAAAACCCAGCCTGAGCAAGGCCAACTGAGACCGCTTGCCTAATCTGGAATGCGTCATCCAAACCTATTCTATGCCATCCACCCATTCTTGCATGCCCAGACATTTAAAAAATGGTAGATTGTATGTATATATGCTGTATCTGTTGCAATACACTTTTTTTTCTATGAAAAACCAAGCCCAGCGAGCCCAGGAGCAAAAACCAAGCCCGAGCAAGACCAACTGGCACCACTTGCCTAATTGGGAAAGCTCCACAAATTTGGCACTGTGGAGATGCTCTCCAGCCTCCTCCCACTCCCCCTGGAGTGCCAAAACATCCCAGATGGGTGTATTATACCCTGCTACCCCCAAAATATAAAATTTCCCACCCGAAATCCCCCCCAACGAGGCCAACAGCGAGCGCACCACCCGACCACCGCTTTTGGCATTGTTTACATGTATTTACTAGCGCACCCAACCCCTGCACAACAGCCCGCCCTATTATACACCCCTGCCCTCTCATCCGGCACCCACAGCAAGCCATCCCATCACCCAAAAATATCTATTACTAATCCTAACCAACCCCGGCACAATGGCAATACTCTTTTTTTTTGGCTGGTGGGGAATACCCGGTGTGGACTTATGATATGTTTCAGGCATGTCTAAGGTATTGATATATCAAGGTAGCATATACAGGTGGTCACCTAACGGAGAGCGAAAATGAGCCACAACAAATGTCGTGGCTCGTGTTTCATGGCTCACTGGGCTTCCCAAGTTGTGGGTAGCCCGCAGCCTTCTCGGTTCCTCCTTTGAATAAGTCGAAGCTGCCCACATCCCTTTTGAAAGGGGAGGGGCAGCTGCGCCTGTGTCCTCGCTTCTGAGGGAGATGAGGCAGTCTTAATTGAGCCCACATCCCTCAATAGAGGGGAGGGGCTCATCGCGAGGTTGGCGGGCAAAGTTGGTGGTGTCAAGAGCAAGAGCAAGGGCAAGGTTGGTGGGGGAAGTGGTGGAAGTAGCAGAGAACGAAAGAAATCAATCGTGATGTGGTTGATGGTGGTTTCAAACTCCGCTCGCCCCCATAGATAGCGTTCGATATGAACCCTCGTATGTCCGATAATAATATAAAAGCTTTATTTATTTTGTAATTACCCTAAGCATGTGAGATCCCAGGTTTGAAAGAAAAAAATTTCTATATACTACAGAGATTTATATAGAGAATTGACAAAAGGAATGGTGATTAGTACCATTTTAGCATTTTTCTGCAATAACATGCTCAATTCTGCGTATTTTTCTTTAAAAATTTAGATCTGATATCCTTACAGTATTTATAAAATAAATCAAAATTTATTTTGTTATCGAGCCACCCAGCGTGATACATATCAAATGCTATCTTTGTGTGATGAGCCGAGTTTAGATCGAACATCAACCGCATCACAGTTGATGTTCGCCCATCTTCTCTCTCCTCTACCACCACCTTTGTCTTCCCCTGCTCCAACCTCGCGTGTCAACCTGGCTAGGAGCCCCTCCCCTCTGTTGAGGGATGTGGGCCCACCCAATGGCGCTCCAGCAAGCGCAATGACCCCCCCTCCCCCTCCCTTTCCAAAGGGATGTGGGCAGGTTCATCCTTGCTCGATGGAGGAATTGGAGAGGGAGATGGATATGGTAGGTCCCAGGATTTTGGAGGCCAGTGAAAGGAATCGACGAGGAGGAGGGTCAGGGAGTCTAGGAGGAGGAGAGGCGAATCGATGAGGATGAGGGGGAAATGAAGGAGGGAAAACAATGCCAAGACAACATGGAGGAGGAGGGGGAATAAAGAATGCAAGGAAAGGAGGGTTCAGGAGCTGGAAGACCTGCGTAGTGCATTGCGAAAATGGGCCACAACAAATGTTGTGGCCCTTTTTTCCCATCTTTCCTCCTTTGACCCAACTAACGACCAACCAGCAACCTTAGACCCCACAACGCGAACGACAGTGACGGTGACGATGCGAATGCCAGTGACGACAATGACCCAAACCATGACCCAAACCCCAGGGATGATGACGACGAGAACGCCAGCGAGAATGAGGGACAGCGACCATGCAAATGCCAGCGATGACAACAGCACGATCCCCAGGGAGGACGACCAACCCCGCAACCAGGCTAATGACCACGATGAGGGTAACATGGTGCCAGCCCAGCGAATTCTGACACGAACAACAAGGCCAGCACGGCGCCAGCATAGCGAACCCCAACGCGAACGTAGCAACAGCCACACCAACCATCGACGATATGAAACCCCATGACGCGGAGAGCCCGAAGGTCAGGAAATAAGAATCCCAATGAAGACAATGGCTGCCATACAAAGGGTTTGAACCAAGTGACAAGGTAAGCCCCCACTGTTTATTGGGAATGCCAATGCCGATGGCGACGGAGGAGGTGAACTGCCCTCATTTCAGGGTGGGAGGACAATTGGACCACCAGTGAGAGCGATTGAGCAGAGCCTCATTTCATTTCATTTTAATTTATATCTTTTAAGCTGTATCACTTGTACCTACACACAAACCCAAGGAAGGTATCCTCTTCTTTGTAGAATATATTTGTTTTACTGTAATCTATGTCTGTAAAATCAAGTGTTGGATAAGATAAGATAATGTGAGGAACATCATCCAAGTTCATCCAAACCCATCCACCCATTCTTGCCTCCCTCAAGCCACAGAAAAGGGTAGGATACACACATATGTATTGTATTTACTATATACAGTTTTTTTTTTCATGAAAAACCAAGCCCAACAAACCGAGCAGCAAAACCAAGCCCGAGCAAGCCCATCTGGCACCGCTTGCCTAATTGGGAAAGCTCCACAAATTTGGCACCGTATAAATGCTCTCCAGCCTCCACCCGCTCCCCCTCGAGCGCCAAAACATCCCAGATGGGTTTATTGTACCCTGCTATCCCCAAAATATACAGTTTCCCACCCGAAATCCCCCCCAATGCACCCAACAGTTCAGAGTGCACCCACCCGCCTGCCACATCTGGCATTATTGTCATATATTTACTAGTGCATTTCAATTTAGACTGATCATGAATAGGCACTCAGATAGATGAATGACGTAGGGTTCAATATTATTGACCCTGACGTCACTGGCATTGCATTTCCAATTGGACTGAAATGACCAACACTTGGTCATTTCATGATCAGGCTGAAACTTGGTATGGCTGTAGAACACTCATTTCTGAAGGGATTTCTACAAGAAAAATTGTAAAATGTCCTCTACAATCTAGTTACTAGAAACCCATGAGATTTCAACAGGTTATCTGTGCATTTCACTATTTACCAGATCTAAAGAACAATTAAAAAGAAAGACTTCAAGTTGTGTGCCATGCTGTGCAGTGGCCTTGAAACTGAATTTAATGGTCATTGGTCAAGGGTAAGCTTCTCCTATAATACACTTTCATGTACAGAAGAAAGCTGGGGGTGCTATGGCTGAATCCTTGCTTCTGAGGTGTCGTTGGTTAAGCCCACATCCCTCAATAGAGGGCAAGGGCTTGTATCTGGGTGGTTTCGTGTGGTTAGGGGTGAATGAAGGTGGTGAGGGCAAAGGCAGTGGTGGAAGAGTGAGAGAGAATGTCAACTACAGTCATGGCATTGATGTTTGATTAAAACTCCACTCGCCTGCATAGATAATGTTCGATATGAATGCTTATGGGCCTGATAGTAAAGTAAATTTCATTATTATTTTATAACCATCTTAAAGACTTCATGATCAGATCCAAAAATCTGGAGTAAAATATGCAAAACTGAGTATGTTATTTAAAAGAAATGCCAAAATGGTACTAATTACCATTCCTTTCATCAGTCCTGTATTTAATTCTCTGTATTATGTAGAAATGGCAATGGAATATGATTTTAGTTGACTGATAAATAAAATTTATATAATTTGGACAATGTAACTACAGGTTGTGGAACTTGTATTGACCAAAATACTATAATGAATCACGTCAAAAATAGATCAAGAAGTAGTAGTACAAAGGGAGTTGGGAAAAGGGATAAGTGTGATTAGAAAAGTTTTTGAACATCATCCAAAAATAGTAAAAATTGATAGGGCTTGTGAAAAACACAGACAAGGATGTTTCAGATTTTTTGAGAGTCATATGTGCTTAAATCCCATCATTGATGGGGGTTGTGAATATGCGGACAAAGACTTTCTAGTTGGGAATTGGGATGTTTAAGTAATGCCATCATTGATGGAGGTTGTGAAAACACAGGACAAGGACTTTCTGGCTGATTTGAGAATCATGTGTTTGTTCAAGTAATGCCATCATTGATGGGGGTTGTGAAAACGCAGACAAGGACTTTCTGGAGTTGGGAGTCATGTGCTGCTTCAGTAATGCCATCATTGATGGGGGTTGTGAAAATGCGGGACAAGGACTTTCTGGCTGGGATTTGAGAATCATGTGTTTGTTTAAGTAATGCCATCATTGATGGGGGTTGTGAAAATGCGGGACAAGGGCTTTCTGCCTGGGAGTTGAATGCCATCAATGATGGGGGTTGAGAAAATGCGGACAAGTACTTTCTAGCTGGGAGGTAGGAGTCACATGTTGTTTATGTAATGCCATCATTGATGGGGGTTGTGAAAATGTGGGACAAGGGCTTTCTGCCTGGGAGTTGGCAATCACGTGCTGTTTAAGTAATGCCATCAATGATGGGGGTTGAGAAAATGCGGACAAGTACTTTCTAGCTGGGAGGTAGGAGTCACATGTTGTTTATGTAATGCCATCATTGATGGGGGTTGTGAAAATGCGGGACAAGGGCTTTTCGATTGGGTAAAAAAACTCATCTTTATAAATAAAGACTCGTAACTGATGGAGGAATGAATATTTTACCTGTTTTTTTAAATATAAACAAGGGTAAAATATTCATATCTCTGTGTATTCTTCTCAGAAAAATATGATCTTGGTACTGTTAGATTCAGAATTTTATTCTTATTAATGCTGTGTATGGATTATGTAAATATATCCCCTCTGTGCAAGGTAGAACATTGTATTTCATAGTATTTCCACAATTACAACATATAAACAGGGGCATGATTATATAATCAGACCATAGAGTGAAAGTAGAAAAGATTCTGAATCTAACAGTACCAAGAACATGTCAATCCGAGCAAAATCCATCAAGTTATGATGTTTTTGAGAAAAGGTGTTCTGGTCCTTGGTGCAATCACATGACCCAATGCATCGCACATAACTTGATGAGTTTTTCTCGGATTGCATGTTCTTGGTACTCACTGCTGGAAGGGAACAATTCTGCAGCCCGCAGAATCTTCGCAGAAGTGAATGTAGGTGCATAAAATTCTAAATATAGCAGAATGTACATTTTTGATTAAGTTCTGCGTCTCGACTGAATCCTATGAGAAATCATTCAAATTTATTCATTCTAATTATCTATTGCCATCAAGAGAACCTTAAATTCTGCACAGATTGTGGGACAATCAGAATTTGAGCAGGATTTTGCCTTTTGTTTCAGTTTTCCCACAGGGAGAACTAATTATTCTGCCTCGCTGCAAAAGGAAACATAAATTCTGAGTAAATTCTGCCGTTTGCTTGCGTGCCAAATTTTCGGATTCTGCAGGGATTCTGCAAAAATTCCAAATGAATTCTGCATTTCCAAATGCAGAATGATGAATTCCAGAAATGGGAGAATTCAAACAAAAGGCAAAATTTTGCTAAAATTCTGATTGTCCCAGAATCCGTACTGAATTTAAGGTTCTCCTGATGGCAATAGATAATTAGAATGAATAAATTTGGATAGTTTCTCATAGGATTCTGTCGAGATGCAGAACTTAATCAAAAATGTACATTCTGCTGTATTTAGAATTTTATGCACTTATATTCACTTCTGCGGAGATTCTGCGGGCCGCAGAATTGTCCCCTTCCCGCAGTGACTGTTAGATTCAGAATTTTTTCTACTTTCACTCTATGGTCTGATTATATAATCATGCCCCTGTTTATATGTTGTAATTGTGGAAATACTATGAAATACAATGTTCTACCTTGCACAGAGGGGATATATTTACATAATCCATACACAGCATTAATAAGAATAAAATTCTGAATCTAACAGTACCAAGATCATATTTTTCTGAGAAGAATACACAGAGATATGAATATTTTACCCTTGTTTATATTTAAAAAAATAGGTAAAGTATTCATTCCTCCATCAGTTCTGCTCGGATTGACATGAAACCGGTACCGTTAGATTCAGATTTTCATATCCTTTAAAAGGACACTGCGATTACGTAACTCCGGCATATTGATCATAGTGTAAAATAAAAAATGCGGTATTTTCCAGCGGAGATTGTCTTCCCACGCGAATTACGTAATTAAAATGGTACCGTTGGATTCCCCTCATTTTTACGAATCTAACGGTGTATAATATGTTGCGAAATAATGAAGTTGAACAAATGAATTCTAACATTTTCGAAGATCACGTGCAAACAAGGATGCCAAGCCTTTCGATTTGTACATATTCGGAATCTACTCATTTTTCTGAATTTTTCGATGTATCATACATTATGGTGAGGGTACTACAAGCCAAGAAACCTTTCAATACAACTTGGATGAAAACACAGTGATTGGCCAAGACATCGATCATGATCAAAGATCAGACACTTCTAGATTTACTTGGCAATCAAAGGTGAAATTAATAGAACTAGAAAAATGCCCAAAAACCCGAAATTGAATTGCAAACTGAATACTGGCCACATTTACATGATCAAGAGTTCGTTGGAAAGCTATTAATTATAGCTTTTAAAAGAGCTCAGGAATGTCAAGAATGAGCAAGAATTGGTAAATCTACAGAGTGATTAGTTCTGCCTCTCCTGCTGCATGATTGCACAAAAACACGAAATTGAATTGCAAGCTGAATACTAGCCACATTTACAAGATAAAAAATGCGTCTGAAAGCTATAATTTATAGCTTTCAAATGAGCCCAGAAAGGCTGAGAATGGGCAAGAATTGGTAAATCTACAAAGTGATCAGTTCTGCCTCTTCTGCTGCATGATTGCCTAAAAACCCGAAATTGAATTGCAAGCTGAATACTGGCCATATTTACAAGATTAAAAATGGGTCTGAAAGGTATATTTTATAGCTTTTAAACGAGCCCAAGAACGCTAAGAATGGGCCAGAATTGGTAAATATATCAACTGATTAGTTCTACTACTCCTGCTGCATGATTGAATTACTCAACCAATAATGGCCACATTCATAAGTTCTAACTTGGTCCTAAGAGTGGTAATCTATAGCTTTCCAATGAATGTAAGAATGCTCAAAATGGGCAGGAGGAAGTGGAGAAATGAAGGGATTAGTTGTACCTCTCCTCTAGTATCATTGATCAAAAGGTCGAAATTGAATTACTCAACCAATACTGGCCACATTTGTAAGGTCTAACTTTGTCCTAAGAGCTGTAATTTATACCTTTCTAATGAGCCCAAGAACATGAAGAATGGCCCAGAGGAAGTGGAGAAATGAAGGGATTAGTTGTACCTCTCTTCCAGTATTATTGATCAAAAAGTCGAAATTGAATTACTCAACCAATACTGGCCACATTTGTAAGGTCTAACTTCGTCCTAAGACCTGTAATTTATACCTTTCTAATGCATTTATGAGCTCTGAAAATGGCCCACTAGAAGTGGAGAAAGAAAGTGATTAGTTGGACCTCTCCTCCTGCATCATTGATAGTGTTTAAAGGTCCAGTCTGGTCTGGTCATTGGGTCCCTCAGGGCATGGAACAAGACTGAGACCAGTCTACCTTTTTTCTAGACCTTCCAAAGACCAGACTGGACTGCAAAAGACTGAAGACCACAGTCTTTTGTGGTCTTTGGACCAGTCTTGGTCTAAACTGGTCTTGGCTGGTTTAAGACCAGTTTTTCACTTAAGTATGTAAAATATTTCAATATTATAAATTGGTGAAGTTGTTAACATACATTTAAGCTTTTCAACAAGCCCAAGAACATCCATGTAGGTTGAGAATTGGTGGATTTATAAAAATATTCTTGGACATCTACTATTTTTTGCAGTATTTTATAGTTTTAATCATATCATTTTCAGTTTTGGACTAAATATTATGTTCTTGGGTGCATTTTGATCTTGATTTCGAAGATATAAGGATATTCTGCAATCTCTAGATCGTAGACGCTGTTCTGTATGCTCTGGGGTCTGTTTCAACCGTTCACAAGGCCTGTTTCAGCCATCTGATGCAACAATTAAACCAATTAAGTGCTGGAGCTCAATGTCTTGTCTGTTCTGATCACAAAATCTCGTTCTATATCGTTCTGATCTCTTGCAATGAAGCCAATTGTCTCAGTCTTTTCATTCTTGCACTGGGGCTCTACCCAATCAACCAACAAAAGAGCTAAGAAGGTTGCTTGCTTTATTTTTACAAATACCCGAACTTATATACTGTACAAACTGTTTGGCTCGATCTTTACAATAAAATATATTCTACAATCCGAAAACCCATCCAAACGTCACGTGTGTTCCTTTCTCAGTGTTGGCATTAAGACCTAAGAGTTAGGTTAAATTAAGGCTTAATTGATGTTAAGGTTAACCCTTAGTATCCAAGGACAATTTCAATAAGCCTTAATTAAGCCTTAATAATGTAAATCACGTGACATATATCTGGTAAATGAAGGAGGTATTAGGTGAAGTTGATGGAATTCCTGGTAGATGAGGAGCTAGAGAAAGAAAAAATGTCTAATGCTGGGGAATGAGAGACTGATCAAGGGTTAAAGCAGTGTCTGCAGTAGTTAGCAGAATTTGTCTATTTTTAGATAAGGTGTTAATAACCCCTTAGAATCAAGCCTTAATTAAGGTTTTATTTAAGGGCTAAGGCTTAAGAAAAAATTTTGGGGTTAATAACCCCTTAGATACCAACACTGTCCTTCCTTAGAGATTTGTGAGCCACCTGACCTATTTCTAAGTCCAAGACACCTCAAGGATTCCAAGGAACACTATCTAAGATGCAGTACCTGAGATGTGCATTCTATGTTTCTTTTATTTGGTTCTTGGTGGTCCCTCTGGTCCACCACATATGCAGCCCTGCCATCTACACATTCCTATTTCTTTTATCTCAATTTGTCATGCATCCCCTTTATCCAAAAGAGGCAACCGGTAGATCCCATCGCATTTGTTTGATGCCACCACGCCTTGTCTTATCCTTCCACACATGACTGTTATCTCTTGATCTAGCTCCTGATCAAAATCACTGACGATCTTCGACCACCGCATCCGTCTTCTAGAGTCGGAATGCAGGACCGTCATTTTCAGCATGCACTCCTTTAGTCAAGTCTATCTCAGATGGATTCTACCCAATTCACGTCTTAGATAACTTCTTATCCTAGCTATGAAGCTTCTTTAGGCCTCTGGTCCCTGGTTTCCTAAGTTCAGGTCTTTCTTAGCTAGATGCCACTGCTACCAAAGAAGGTAACTGGTAATTGCCATTGCATTTGTTAGACACCTCTTCATGCCATCTTATCTATTCTCACATGATCATGTCTCTTATCTTTAATCAGTACCTCTGATTGTGGATATGAGTGATCTTCGACACCCTTATTTAGCTTCATCATTTGATACACTAGACCGTGCACACGCATCTTATTAGATATGTTATATCTTCGATGGCCTCCATCTAGTCCCTGTCTTAGATAATTCTTCATCTTAGAAATCGGGTCCCCAGAATATAATCTCAGTTTCTAAGATTCTTTCAGATCTTCAGCAAGCTTATTCTTCACTTCCCCCTTGGTAATCAATGCTTCTAGTTTCCTAACTCAGAAGATCAGGTCTTAGAGCAGTTTCTAAGGTAGACTCCGGGATGTCTCCAAGTCTACAGACGTGACCTATTTCTTAGATCATGCGTGCTGTTGCTACTGTCACTCCCTGTTTGGGCACTTTTCTTAGAAACCTTAGTCATCGAAGGCTCGTCGACCGGGTTCTCATCGCATGCCTCTACTATTATCCCTCTGAACCATGTAGACATTATTTCAGATGAGAAATCGCAAAATCTTGTGATTTTCAGGGCCGGTTGCATAACTGTCCTATCATCGCATTTGCGAGCAGTGTGTTCAATTAGACTCTAGCAGTGTGGAGTTTGAAGTGCAGACTAGTGTGTGATTAGTTCACTTTAGAGTCGAGTTGTGAAGCATTGTGCACATGCAGTGATTAAAGTCCTGAACACTTGTGTTGTCCGTCTCATTATGTTTCAAGACTTTGGCCTAAGAAGCTAGTCTTTCATTCTCATAGGCAGGTGCCAGCCTCATATCATGTACAGACTCACTACACATAGGTGTAGTCTTCAATTGTCCACATGTGCACATATTTGTTGTCTCATAATCAAGGTGCTCGCACTTGTGATTCTCGCACGTTGTCTGTTGTATCTTTGATACATTTTTGAAGTCCCATATAAACACATATTACAATAGTGCATGCACTTTGTTTTACAAGCAATAAACATTTATTGCAACTCTATCAAATGGTTACAAACCTTAGATTTGAAGCCCCTACAAGATCTATTCTGTGCATACCCCAGAAGTCTCCCCCTCACACTATAGAATGTGTGATTTGTATTTTTGGGTTGGTGTTGATTTGGTGTTGGTGTTTGTGGGTTTTGGCTTGTTCCAGACCTGCTTGCATTTGCCCTTTTCACCCCATAGCAAAGATCACACTCTTCAACGTTCCAACTGTATCGTCACACGCATCACACTGGAGGTGCACAATTCCCAGTATGTGTGACAACTGTGATTGTGCGCTGTCATGCTGTGACACAGCCATTTCTTTGAGACATGGCTCTTACACCCTCCACATGGCAAATATTAAAGATTTCTTGTATTGTATATATGAACAATAAGTATTTACACTGCCTCAAAGTAGCTAGAATTTTATAACCATAATATATGTGCCAAAAATGCGAAATTAGGCTAGTCTGCCTGCCAAATATAGGCTCCAGAGTGTATGGAATAGAACTCCTTGACCACAGCACCTATGAACATGGTGGAACCATGGCATGAGCAGTTGACTCAGATTAGATTAGATCCACACACATGACCCTGTAGATAGCCGTTTCCGTTGCCATCTGCAACCACAATCGCTTGTTGCCTCTGTCCACCGTGTCGTGCCCAGCAGTTCTGCCGTCTCCATCTGGTGACAACAGAGGCATTCGACACTTGCTTTCGGACCAGTCAGCGTTCTGTCATCCCCAGCCACCTTTAGCTTCAGCACCCGAGTTTCAGCCTTCAGCAACAAGTTTTCTGCAAATTTTCACCCTTCATGAGTTTATCCACCCCCGTCTTTCTGACAAACCGATCTGACTACCACAGCCTCATTCTTTTCCGCCACATCTGACAACAGTTAATAGCTGCTCAGACTGGAGCTGTCAAGATAATCTGCTCGGATGCAGCTTCAAAACCCGAGAATGAGTTCCACTACTTGGGTCTCCTGTGGAATTGCGCCTTTAAGGCTGGTATAGCATCTATGGGAGTCCATTCCAAGCCCGCTTCCCTTCCGAGTCCTTCTGTCATCACTGCCCCCATATCTCCCAAAATTCTACCAGTGCCCACCTGTGATTTATCAGTGCTTCGACCAAGCACTGGAAAACCCTTTGGTTCCCTACATTGCTGTTTCCGCCGCCATTTACAGGTACCTGCACCAGTTCAGATTGCGCTTCTTCAAACGGAGAAGGTACCAGTGCCAGTTCAGGTTGCACTGTCATCGGATTCTTTCCTGTCATATCCCGAACACTGTCCACCCCGTTTACCATCACCCTCTTCCATTCCGTTACATCAACCACCAGACATCCACCGTGATTACTCTGAGCTGCCTGTTATGATCCCTCTTTCTCATCTTCCACCTGACAAGCCGCTTTTGAAGGCTTACCTGAGTAACGAGGGTCAGAGTGCATCAGGTTCATCTGTGCACCAACCATTGTGGTTCAGCCTCAGGCCCAAGATACCTTGCTGGATTCAACTGCCATTGAATTCACACCCCTATGATGAAGTTCCGACAAGTATTTCAAGAGCTTAGAGGCAACACAGACAATGCAACTTTGGGGTGGGCCAGGGACACTCCATTCAGGCCCATCACCAGATCTCATTCAGTCTCTCTCTTCCTTTTCTCGCATTGTTCATTCTTCTGCTTTCATTCGTTCAGCCTTTACCCATCATTCAGACATTTCTCTTTCTTTCCTCGCATTGCTCTTTTTGTTCATTTTGAGATCCATCTTCACTGTCACTGTTGTTTCTCTTCTGCTTTTCATCCGGCCTCCTCACACAGTTCAGACATTTTCTCACTATTTTTTTTTCTGGTTGGATGGTGTTCTTTTGTTGCAACAAGGATGTTGCTTTTTGGGGGTGGGGCACATGGAACCGTGGCATGAGCAGTTGACTCGGATTAGATTAGATCCACACACATGACCCTGTAGATAGCCGTTTCCGTTGCCATCTGCAACCACAATCGCTTGTTGCCTCTGTCCACCGTGTCATGCCCAGCAGTTCTGCCGTCTCCAATGGTTGGTAGGAGTATTTTGCTTAGAATTTAATTTCCAATAAACTGGCTTGAGTAAAGTCTTATTTTTTGTGCTTACTGGTAAAATAGACCCCCAAAACTAGCACTTTAACATGGTTAGAGGCAAAAAATAAAGGTTTCATTCAAGCCAGAATGTAGCCCAGAAAATTAGACTATTTTTTCTCTGCAAAGCTAGTCTCAAATCACATTTGTTGTCATTTTCTATTCTGAGCATTGTTTTATCTGGAATAATTTAGAGGTGCACCTGCTTGTATTTCGCGAGTAGTGATACATATCCTGTAGCCCTGAATTTTATGAAAATTTTGCATTTTTTTTCGTGCAAATCTGTTGAGAACTGACTGAGCTATTCTTTCACCAAGTTTGAAGTCCATGTGCCCAAAGGTGATCTCACAGCTGGTGAAAGCATAATTCAGTCAGTTTTCAAAGGATTTGAACCAAAAAAATTGCAAATTTTTCAGAAAATTCGGGGCTACAAGCTAAATACATCTAGGCACAAAATACCTACTGGTGCACCCATGCTCATCCCTAAGTGAAATGCATGAAACCTTGACTTCATGGCTGTATTTTCTCATATTATTTTGTAAATAGAGACTACTTACATACTTTAAATACATCAGATAGGCTATATCATTTGAATTCTGCAAAAAAATGAAGGAAAACCATCAAAAACTCTCAGAATTGCACTTGTTTCAACATTTGGGCACATGTGGCTGTGTCACACATCAAAACTGGGCTGGGCTGTTACCAAGGGTTGTTCAACCCCAATCACACAAGTGACTTGGTTACCATAAGTCACATTTCATTGAACTAGTTATAACTCTTTTAATTATGAACCAAAAATTATGTTTTTAGGGTCATTGAAAAACTCATAAATAGGGGAACATTTGAGTAGAATTTTAGCATCAAAAGACCAGTTAGGACTGGTCAGGACCAGTTATTTGCAGTTAGTCATATTTCTAATTTTGAACTAACTGCTAACTGGACCACAGTTACAGTTAGGATCAGTTAGGTAATTTTGCAGTCCTGATTGGTTAGGGTCCAGTCCGGTCTCAGTTAATTTTCAGTTAACTAATCTAACCTTCAAACACTACAATTTTCACACCACCACTGCACTGCAACCGGTGATCCCAGCTTCAAGCAGTGATTCCAGCTTCAAGCCCACAAGACTGGGCTCAAGAGGACAAGTCGGATTTAGCAGATCCCAAGCCTTAAACGTGTCTTCACATGTGGCAAGCCAGGCCACGACTGTTAGGGCATCCAGCATTCCAGACAAAGCTGGGATGTCGATTTTGGTGGTCATAGTGGGTGTGGGTGGCTGCAAACAAGAAGAGGACAGAACAG
>Ga0307513_10004484_pt1 | contig 18637 bp, 25 predicted proteins | sample 15_EM_MG_FD_202174 | JGI IMG/M metagenome (GOLD analysis project Ga0307513, IMG submission 202174) | Populus trichocarpa ectomycorrhiza microbial communities from riparian zone in the Pacific Northwest, United States - 15_EM | ecosystem: Host-associated > Plants > Roots > Unclassified | place...
CACTCTGGTGATAGGATATGGCATGGTCAATATCCTGGAGGTCTCCAGTGTGTTCAAAGCGACGTAAGTATGAAGTTCCAAGGTTGTTGAGCTGACTTGGAATGTTAGCATGGCCAGAAGGAGTGGATTTGCCAACAGCACTCAGGTGGTGGGATATGGCACAGTCAATGTCCTGGAGGTCTCCAGTGTGTTCAAAGCGACATGCATATGAATTTCCAAGGTTGTTGAACCGTCTTGGAAGGTCAGCATGGCTGGAAGGAGTGGATTTGACAGCACTCTGGTGGTGGGATATGGCAAGATTGATATCCTGGAGATCTCTAGTGCATTTGAAGCGATCTAGGTATGAATTTCCAAGGTTGTTGAACCAACTTGGAAGGTTAGCATGACCAGAAGGAGTGGATTTGATGGCACTTTGAAGATGGGATATGGCACGATCAATATCCTGGAGGTCTCCAGTGTGTTTGAAGCGACACATGTATGAAATTCCAAGGTTGTTGAGCTGACTTGGAAGGTCAGCATGACCAGAAGGTGTGGATTTGACAGCACTTTGGTGATGGGATATGGCATAGTCAATATCCTGGAGGTCACCAGTGCATTCAAAGCGACGTAAATATGAATTTCCAAGATTATTCAAGCGACTTGGAAGGTTAGCATGGCCAGAAGGAGTGGATTTAACAGCACTCTGGTGGTGGGATATGGCATGGTCAATATCCTGAAAGTCACCAGTGCATTCAAAGTGACGTAAGTATGAACTTCCAAGGTTATTGAACTGACTTGGAAGTTTAGCGTGGCCAGGAGGAGTGGATTTGATAGCACTCTGAAGGTAGGATATAGCATGGTCAATATCCTGGACATCTCCAGTGCATTCAAAGTGACGTAAGTATGAACTTCCAAGATTGTTGAACCAACTTGGAAGGTCAGCATGGCCAGAAGGAGTAGATTTGATAGCACTCTGAAGGTAGGATATAGCATGGTCAATATCCTGGACATCTCCAGTGCATTCAAAGTGATATAAGTATGAATTTCCAAGGTTGTTGAACCAACTTGGAAGGTCAGTGTGGTCAGTCTGGCCAGAAGGAGTGGATTTGATAGCACTCTGGCGATGGGATATGGCATGGTCAATATCCTGCAGGTCTCTGGTGTGTTCAAAGCGATGTAAGTACAAACTTCCAAGGTTTTTGAACCAACTTGGAAGGTCAGCATGGCCAGAAGGAGCAGATTCAACAGCACTCTGGTGGTGGGATATGGCATGGTTAATATCCTGGAAGTCTCCAGTGCATTTGAAGCGACACAAGTACAAAGTTCCAAGGTTGCTGAACTGACTTGGAAGGTCAGCATGACTGGAAGGAGTATGTTTGATAGCACTTTGAAGGTGGGATATGGCACAGTCAATGTCCTGGAGGTCTCTAGTGTGTTCAAAGCGATATGCATATGAATTTCCAAGGGTATTGAACCGTTTTGGAAGGTAACAATGGCCAGAGGCAGTGGATTCAAGGGCACTCTTATGGTGGGATATGGCATTGTCAATATCCTGGAGGTCACCAGTGCATTTGAAGCGATCTAGGTAAGAATTTCCAAGGTTGTTGAACCAACTTGGGAGATTAGCATGGCCAGAAGAAGTACATTTGATAGCACTCTGGTGGTGGGATATGGCACAATCAATATCCTGGAGGTCTCCAGTGCATTTGAAGTGATTTAAGTATGAAATTCCAAGGTGGTTGAACCGACTTGGAAGGTCAGTGTGGCCAGAAGGAGTAGATTTGAGAGCACTCTTATGGTGGGATATGGCACAGTCAACATCCTGGAGGTTTCCAGTGTGTTCAAAGCAGCATAAGTATGCACTTCCAAGATTATTGAACCGGCTTGGAAGGTCAGCATGGCCGGGAGGAGTGGATTCGACAGCACTCTGAAGGTGGGATATGGCATGGTCAATGTCCTGGAGGTCATTGGTGTGTTCAAAGCGAGCTAAGTAAGAATTTCCAATAATGTAGGACATCATGGGAAGGACACCAAGAATAGGTGGAGCTGAGGAAATTGCACTTTCACAAAGGGAAATTATTTGCGTGATGTCATCAACATTTCCTGTCTCTTCAAAGCGGTGCTGCAATGCCAATGCACTACTTATTGCTTCCACAACAGCTTGCACTCTGGAAACTCTGGAAGCATTCATAGGACCTGACCCAAAAGCCACACTTGAAGCTATAAATGGGTCAATAAATGAATCTCGAAGCAGACAATCTCATGCACCTAATGTAAAAGTCATCTTGATTTCTAGAGGATTGTCCTCTTCCACTGATGAAAACACATGCTCCGCTGGAGTGTCTACAGACACAGCCATTTTAAGCGCATGTAGGAAGGGCAAACGGCTGTCTTGGGCGTACCTTCCTCTGCACACGTCATGGCGTAGATTTCGTCTTCAGTGAGGGTAAGGAAAGCCTCATTCTGATCCGAGTGAACGATCAATATCATATAACCAGCATCGCGGTGACTGGATTTTGTCGTGTTAGCCCCGGATAAAGACCCTTTTCGAAAAATGACTCACAGGTCGATATTCTCAACGGCTTTCCATTTTGTAGGAGATATCTTCGCGAGCCGCAAGGTCTCAGAGTCATCGCTCCGCACGATGATCAATGTCAGCTCATCATTGAAGTGAGGAGGGGACGAAAATTTGAGGAAAATATCTAAATCGCAAGATGAGGGCAGGCGGAAACGCAAAACAAAGCCAAGACATACCCTTCAATAAAAAATTTCGACTCAATTCTTTACTGGTACCGGTGGATACAGCTGATGAAATGATGCTCGCATCGGCCTGCACTTCTCCGGTAATTTTTGACGGCGTTGGTTGCGACGCAGTATCTTTAGGGGTTGATACATTGATGTTTGCTGGTAGCTCTTTAGGCAGATCGTGCTCAGAGATCGAAGCGGGTGAGCCATCGAGTCGCGTTCCATGCAAATTGTGCTCAGACGTCGTGATTGTGCCCTCCTTGGTGATTACTGTTGGGGATTCGAGTGGCCTCTCAGAGCTAGAAGTCCGTTCTTGCCTCTTTGGAGAGGAAAAATCTACTGAGGATGAAGAAAATTCAACGTTGAGCTCTGAATAAGAATCGCAAAACGTGCCCAAAGTTTCACTAATATCACTGGTCATTCGGTTGTGGGTAGTGGTATCTGAGGTATCTAGAACCGAAATTGGAGTTCCCTGCTGTGTGGCGTTTTCGGTTGCGGGTTCGAGCGGTGGTTGTCCTTGACGGTGGGCTACGGAGGCTGCGGTTTCAACTTCGTCAGGGGGGTCGAGCATGGCCATTGCGGGTATTGGAAAGATGGATAAAATGGCAGAGGACGTTTGAAAGACTAAAGTATCGTAAGTGGGAACGATGTTGAAGTTGGAAATTTGCGTGTTTGCGTCCTAGCAATCAAATTAACACCACCTGCCTCGTGTTGGCCGTGCGCTATCATTACAACGTGCACAGGAACAAACGAGGATAAAAAATGTTACATGCCGCATGGATGTCATGACATTGAACGGATATAGCACAGATAAGAGGACGAGATTCGATCGAAAACGGACAAGTTACATGACTGAAATCAATAAATTAGAAAGTACCATAGTGGCAGTCGAGATCAAGCACTTGCCTCCCAGGTAAGCACAAGATCCTGATCTCCGGCGCTATTCATCATCATCTCACCCCCAAAATTTCTCTGTTCCAGACCACATAAAGGTTTTGAGGTGCGACCTCCACCTTTCCACGTTCTTCCTTCGCTTCGTCCTCGTGTTTGTCGACCTCCGCGGTTAAAAATAGCTGAAGAAGAATGTTACTGGGAACGATACTTCGGGATGGTAGAAGGGTCTATAGAGGGTTAGTGTTGGTGGGATAACAACGGAGAGTCGGAAAGCAGCTGAGTGCAGCTTTGATAGTGGGACGTACTCGAGAATAGTCCGCCGCACAGCAACAATAAGCCCCAAGCAGTAGTAGAAGCCATTGACATTACGCGTGCCCCGCTGGGTATTGCGAGTTTGAGGGTGGTGCGCGTGGGGGTGACAGAGGTGCAGGGGGATGACGGTGGGTATTTGTCGGTTATTACTTCGATGCCAGCCGAGCTCCCAACGCCTTTGCACAAACAGACAGTCTACTTATGATTCTCGCTCCCACCCAGGTAGCGTACCCGCCACGCCGCAGCGCGTTCTCGTCCCCGCCTACAGCGCTGCCGTCTCAGCTCAGACTTATCCCCGCTACCCCACCACCAGCCTATAAAGTCAGAAGTAATCTTATGAGTCCAGACAGTCGCTCCAAAGCTATCTTCAAGTCAGTTTACTTTGGCGATCCCGCTACTTGGACGAGCGCTCAGCGCTCAGCAAAGTCGCCGCTGGGTAGTAGGCTGGGTATAGGACAGGGATGAATAACCGAGGTTCGTGTTTCTTCCTTCTATTCAAGGGCTCTATCCTTCTTGAAGTCATCATTGTCAGACTGTTCAAGTTCTTATTCACTAGTTCTCTCTCCTTATGCTTTTATTATTATCTTGCTGACGAACGACCTTCCTATTAGCTCTCAATCTATACGCCTATTCTGCCAATATGACTATGAGTACGTTAATGGCGATGGCCGAGGGTATGTTCTTTCTTTTTCTGTATCTCTTTTCGTTCTTTTTTTTTGTCCGATTGCCAACTTTGACTACTTGGATCCTCAACAATTCTTTCTCTCTCCCTTGTTTCAAATTTCAACGTTCATGTTGTCGATTCTAATCCAATGTCACATTTTAGACTCGCTGCAAGCAACATCGACACCATGCAATAGCGCCGCTTCCATCTCCCCCCACTCCATCGATGTCGCCGCGTCTTCAATGTCTACAGTGATTCCTCTCAATCTATCACCATCAACATCAACAATAAAACTGTCGCCATCCAATCCGTTTCTGGCTTCATCAACGATTACTTTCGACGATACAGCCTCCACTACCTCCTTCCGAGTCGCAACCAAGTTTCCACCTTGTCTTGATCAATGCGATTTCAACACCTTTAGATGAAACAATCGGTGCAACCCAGAAAAATTCAACTCGGTCATGCCTAGAACATTCTTAGACCAGGTCGCCTGTTCAAGACCATGCAGCAGCGGCTGCAACATCTTCCGTCGATGTTCCTGTGACCACGGATTCGACAGGCATAACGTTGGGCGTGGCTGGTGCAGACGATGTTGAAGCTATCGCTGCTTTGGGTCCGGATCCTTTCTGAGCTGCGAAAGTCGGGCAAGCAAAGCAGTAGATTCTGGCGATCCTGCAGCAGGTGTCGGAGGTGGATGGAAACGCACAGGTGGTTGATTATAACACATTTGACATGCCACCAAGCGCTGCACCCTCCATATCTGTACCTCGTAAGTTAAGAGATTTCGCTCTATCCCTGCTCCAATTGAATGGATGTCTGGTATTCGACAAATATCATCCAACTACCTATCTCTTTGCCCTAGTCCTTAGACCAGTCAATAGAATTGGGGAAACCCCCACAATCTAGAGACTACGGAAGATCTGTGGACAAATGAGAAGTGATAGCATGGTAGCGTGACAAAATAGACATCAGGTATTTTGAAGTTCTTTCGTTCACTGTTCTTTCCCACAGCCCTTCGTTTCAGGACAACACAGCTGTGAGTGGTGGCTCTGCATGCTGGTCTTGACTCACCAATCCAATTGCACTTTCATCTTTGAACTGCTTTTTCATGGACTTCAATGACTTGTGTCCCTGCCACTAGTGACTATGCACCTCTGACTCCGCCGCCTCTAATATCATTTCCTGCGAGGTGAACTCGACAATTGTGGCTTACGTTCTTGTTGTCACCGTTGTCATTAAGTAGTTCCAAGGGATAAGTGGCCAAATTTGCAGCCTTCGATGTAGGATTCAGAGTTCTGGGGGTACGTTCCAGTCAAGTTCCAGTTAGTTTGTCTAATGCTCTCCCACTCTTCTCATTTAGGGTATCTGTTATTGAGTTATTTTCCTCCATCACTTTCAATCTTGCGACCTAACCATATCTACCGAGGTGCTAAGGGCGGTAGCCGTGAGTGAATTCCCCCTTGGATATTTGCATAGAAGCCCTTGATGTTGAAGAGTCGTTCCCTTGTTCTCGGACTTGAACTCTGAGCCTGACATATAAACCCCCCTGACAGCGAACCGTTCCACGGTGGTGACAACATTTTTTAGCGATGACGACATCTCTAGAGGAGAGGGACAATGAATATGGGAAAATACCTTGAGACTGAAACCCCACCACGTTGACTCGACGCCGCTGACTTATACCGTCACACTGTCCCTTGGAAGCGATTGATAAATATCTGAGTCTCATGTGCCAGTGAACACTGTCCAGTGCATTCATGTTCCTGTTGCGCCTGGGTTTTCTCTGGACCTTTTTGCCTGGTGACTAGATGGCTAACTGGCGACTTCGAAATCACCAACATGACGCTTAACTATGAAATTTCTGCACATATTCATGGCATTAGAAAGGGCCAGGAAGTGGAAAAACTAAATAATACATTGAAAATTCTACAAGGTTTAGATCTTGAGTTTCTTGTTCGTGCGCTACCTGTTCTCGGCCATCTTATTCACAACCTCCGGGGTTTCAATCGAGTCTAAGCTTTGGCCTTTCCTTTTCCTTTCCTAGATGAAGTAGGTGGTGGTGGCGCACCCTCCTCCTCTTCCTCCTGAGCAAGTTGCGTTCTGCGCTGTCTTTTTCGTAGCGTTTTGGCACCGCCTTCAGCTTCAGCCGCTGTCTTCCGGGTTCTCTTGCGTGCAGTCGGCGCAGCGTCTGTAGGAGGAGGTTTGACATTTCGTAACACTCGGCGGGCTTGGGATATAGGTGCTACAGGAAGGGCAAGGGCTGGGGGAGGCGGAAAAGCTCCTGCTAGAGGCATTCCAACACCGAACATTCCCGCGCCGAACATGCCTCCAGCAAGGCCAGCTCCCAGACCAGGCACTCCCATATTGTTCCATTGGGGCTGGGGTATGTCAAATTCAATCATCTACGAAGTAACTTTCCATTATGCAAGGTAACCCTCAATCTGGGAAAAAACTCACATAGCAAGGTAAAACTAACGACGCGTACCGATGTACAAATACGCCGCCACCGTTATAACACTCATAGTCCTCTGATCCAACGTAAACGGAGGGAGGGGGTTGGCGAATTGGTAAATTGGTAGTACGACCAGGTATGACTAACCCTTGTTGGGAGCGAATAAGGTGGAAGGATATCGAAACGTACCACGGCAGGCAAAGATCCTGTTACCGCCCATAGCATAAGCGAGGGAAGTCGCGGCAGCTGCACCGAGGTAAATACCATAACCCATGGCGGCGCCATGTGATATAGGATGTCCACCCACGCCGCCAATTTTAAAGCCACCTTGCAATATCCTGGAAAATGTTTGAGGGAACAAGGATACGTGAATTGGCAAAGAGAACTGACGAGTCGATATTAGCGGTGGGTGTCCCGTGAAACAGCTGCATCTCCGGCGGTCGCTCGCCCATGATGGCTTCCATCATATCGCGTGCAATTTCGAACCGTTTTTCGAGCTCGTAATTGACAAACCAATGAACTATGCGCGATACTATTATTTTCGGGAAACAGAACAGAAAAAGTGGGGATGGAAGACTGACATTTCGCGACCTTGAGGCCAGATTGCTCACAGAGTTTCTTCCATGGGCTAAATCTCTCCAAGTCATCTGGATGAGCAGGACTTCCATCTTCGAGCGTACTGTCTTCGACGTTGACTGCCACTGAAAATACAATCCCGTCCTGGGAGAAGGCTTTTGATAAGGTTTTTTATACGGCGAGACGGGCTTCGAAAATACTTACTTTATTGTTTTCGATGGTTTCGATAAGTTGATTGAAGCTTTCTTCTTCTTCTCGAGCCAGTTGACGAGCTAGGTGTTCATCTTCTTCACTATATTCTGGCACAGGGACCTCAAACTCTGCCCAGGACGGAGATTCTCTGTCAACTTCAGCCAGATATTCCGTTTTGCTGCTATTCTCAGTGGTGATATTGGAGGAAGATGCAATAGGCGAGCTACTCATTAGCACTCGGAATTCGTCCTGGGTTTCTCGTCAAAATGGTTTTGCAAGTGGGCAAAGAAATTGCTAACATCGGACAGTTCTAACTCCTGCGGTTTTGTAAGCCCCGAACTTGATTTGGCTCGAAATCGGGTTGAAGCTTGAATTTCATCATCATCATCGAGAACGATGACGGAGGCATGATATGGATCTGAACTTGCGACACTTTTGCGGTGCTCTAAGAGATAATCATCAGAATCCAACGTAAGGTCAATAAAATCAGAGCCTGCGGCGCTTGTGCCATGGTCAAAGAGACGATTCTCGGAATCCAATGTAAGGTCAATAACTTGGGATGGACCAGCGACGGACATCACACAGAAAGCCTGCACAACAGCCAAGAGCGAAGCTGAAGCAAGGGTAGTCCGCCAACGCCTTTTATGCATGTCTGACTCAGTTATTTTGATCCTTTCTCACGCTCTCAACATCTCGGGTTGGCTTGTACCGTCGTCGTGATCGCGTTCCGTTGTAATTCACTGATGCGGACTTCTGTAAATGAGCCTTTCGCAACGAGGTAAAGGAATGGACAGGGGGGAGATGAACATAAAAATCTACCAAATGTGGGAATAACTCAACGCTGCGCCCACTACTCTTCCTGTCTGTGAACACGGTATCACATCGTCCACTTCGGGATTCCCACTGCCACACGCTTTGTGAGAATGTTTGAGGTTCAGACTGCAGGAAGAGAGTACTGAGTGGGGAGAAGAGCGCAGGCAAGAATAATGGTGAATTGCCTTATAAGTAGTCTTGACTTGTCATCGAATAGCTTATTCCTTGCCCCTTGGTCTCACATGCCAGTGAACAAGTGAACTCTGTCTAGTGCATTCATGTTTGTATTGCGCCTAGGCTTTCGTTGGACCTTTTTGCCTGGTGAATAGGCGCTAGCTGGCGACTCCGAAGTCATCAACACAATGCTCAGTGACTATGAAATTTCTGCACATATTCACGGCACTAGAAAAAGCCCGGAACTTTGACGAGCGGTTCCCCTTCGAATCCCAAATATACAGGCGTTCTGATTCTTTGTTGCCAATTTATCCCCGAAGTACGGCATTAAATCCCTCAAAGTCCCGAAACTAGTGGTTCTGACTCAGGTCTACATTATGTACATGACCTGGGAGATCATATTGCTACGTTATTTTCTCACAGCATAACCCATAAATTGGCTTGGAGAAGAATCCTCGCACTAGACCTACCACCATGTCGCCCGTCATACTCCCAGACTCAGACACACAACCTTTCAAAATTGATATATCCAACGAAGCAATTGAAATACTGCAGAAGAAACTGGCACTGGCGACACTTCCGGACGAGCTCGAAGGCGCAGGACGAGATTACGGCGTCCCACTTGCCGATGTTCAACGGCTGCTCTCGCGCTGGAAGGATGGTTACGATTGGCGTAAATATGAGAAACAATTGAACGATGAGTTGCCCCAGTTCCAGAAACACATCGACGTTGCTGGATTCGACTCTTTGAATATTCACTATGTTTACAAGAAGAGCGAGGTTGAGGGTGCCATTCCTCTCTTATTTGTTCATGGGTGTGAGTGCTTTGGGCTAACGACCGCCATTTCTGTATTTAACCCCTTCTCTAATGCAGGGCCCGGCAGCTTCTATGAAGTTCGAAAGATTCTTCCTCTGTTAACCCAGGGTGCGACAGATGAAGTTAGCTTCCATGTGGTTGCGCTCAGTCTGCCTGGTTATGGTTTCTCTGAGGGTTCTAAGAGAAAGGGTTTTGCCATAGGTCAATACGCCGAGGTAAGGAGTTGTTTCACACACTTGGGCTTGATACAACGAATTTCTCCGTGCACAGGTAGGACATAAATTAATGTTGTCCTTGGGATATAAGGAATATGGTCCGTCTCTGACGAGGAGCTTGAGGATGAGTTGAATTTCTAAACAAATTCTCGTTCGATAGTCACCCAGGGTGGGGATTGGGGTTACATGGTACGTCCAATGCTGGCCACAGCACGAAGTTTAACGGGTTGCCGACATCAGCCTCCTAGATTACAAAAAGGATTGCTAGCCTCTACGGGGGTCTACACTGTAAGGCGTGGCACACGAACTTTGAAATAAGGTATGTCTTTGTAGCGCAATTGTCATTAACAGGGCTTCAATTCATGGTGGAATGACTAGCACTCCGCCTAAGCTTCTCTCCTCTCCTTCTACATATCTCTCCCATTTGATATCCAGGTACACACCTGCCGAGAAAGCAGGTTTGCAGCGAGCAGCTTGGTTCACAAAGAAAGGGAGCGGATATTTTATCGAGCAATCTACTCAGCCCCAGACCCTGGGATACAGTCTTGCCGATTCCCCTGTTGGCCTACTTGCCTGGATATACGAGAAACTTGTGAATTGGTCGGATGGGTATCCATGGGAGGATGACGAAGGTTAGTTGTGTTTGATGTTCACTGGATTTTGGATTGATGGATTGGAGAAATTTGTAGTTTTGACTTGGGTATCTATTTATTGGTTTTCTACTGCTGGACCAACAGCAGCGACGCGTATATACTATGAATGGGTCAATGAGAAGGATACATCAAAGCCACCCACAATACCGCGTGGTATGTCATACTTTCCGAAGGAGTTGTTCCACGCTCCCCGACTGTAAGTTGTACCCCTTCGCTTTGCTTCAAGTTCGCTCATACTCATAATGCATGGTCCAACCCCTCCAAGTTGGACAAGGAATTCATATTTAGTTTTCGAAGCCGAGCACGACAGCGGAGGGCATTTTGCTGCCCACGAGAAACCTACCGAACTGGTCGCAGATCTGAGAAAAATGTTTGGGAAGGGCGGGCCAGCCTACGGTGTCGTTCAAGACAGAAAAGGATACTGAGTGGTGGTGTTAGTTTGGAGCAAGGTTTCAGACTTGAAGCCGAGGATGACATTGTACTTAAAAGAAATTGTCAGTAAAACGCAGTACAAGTATTGCCATCAATTTTCATTTACGGCCACCCGCACCCCTACCGCAGCTTACCCACACCGGGGTAGAGTTTTTGACGGGTACAAGTGACAGGTTATAGCAAGTTTGCGGGTAGAAAGCCTGTGCAAAAGCTTGGACTACAAGTTGGTACATATAATCAGCCTACAGATATGTCCAAGTAGTACTTACAATTTTTTACATTCTAGTTAGATTGGATATCTGTTGTCCATATATATGTAGTGTATGCAAGATAAGGAGAGAACAAGATCGCTTAGACGGAATAATAGTGGAAACAAAAAAGGGGACAAGTTTTAGAGAGATGGCCAGAAGACGCAGTGTTGTCGAAGTATCAATGGCCCAGAGTTCATTGTAAAACCTTGAGTCTCTCCGAAAGCCCATCCAAAAATGCGAAGCCGTCCTAATAGCGAAAGTTAAAAACTATCACCCTGAACCAAGGTGAGAGAGAGAGAGCGTACCTTTGTGATCGTTCGTCCAGTACTTTTGTTTGTGACTTTGGCGAAGTCGGAAACCATGGCGGCCAGCGCCTTATTTGTTGTGCAACGATACACCTCCATCCTCAAACGAGCAACCACCCCTAGTTTTACGTGTGAGGGCTCCTTCTCTGGAACTTGCTCATTGAAAGATTGATGCCTTGACGTTCTAGAATATATTTAGTTCAGTATAGTATCTTTGGATCGTTGCATGAGCGGTAGACAAACCTCGCAGGCTTTACAAAGACAGAAGGATCATCGAGCTGCTTAAACAGTACATCCAGAAAATAGAAGGCCTCCTTTGTCAGCGCTCTTGAGCTGTTCATCTGAAGAATTTCCTTGAATTCCTTCACATTTTGTGACAGAACCCCATTATCCGTCGCATTCGAGGCCTTGTCAGCCAGATGAATCAAGCGATGCGCCTTTGACGGTTGGACTCCTCGAGGGACCTGATCCCGAGTTTCAGAATCGCTGCTGATAACAATCGGTTCGGTGCCACCGCTATTTCCAACGGGTTGTTTGACTACATCGTCGCTGGCTTTTCGAGGAACTTCTTGAGTGTTCGTCCGGTCTGCGAGAATGGGCTGGGGTGCAAGCCGCAGATTGGTGAGACCGTTGAGGATTTCTGACAATTCGTTACGTGGGATGGCTGGAGTGCGGGCCCTCAGTGGTGTGTTAATTGTATTCACGGGTGGAGCCTAGAAATAAATGAAGCGAGATCAGTCATGGTACATGGTGAGATGTGGAAAACCTACGACGGGCCGTGGTGGGGGCCACACGAAGTCATCGACGTTCGTGAAGCCTTCGTCTTTGGCGAGCTCACGGAATTTATCAGCCCAATGGCTATAGTCTGGACAGTCAAGGAACTTTAATCGTCTTGTATATGCAAGGAAATCTTCAAATTCTGACGGAAGGCCTCGACACAAGGATTCTGGAGTTGCACTGCGTTTTTCGGCCTTTAGGCGGCTGTGTGCCTCGGAGGTTTTTGGCACCCCATTCCTCGTCCAGCTTAGCCCTCGTGGGGTTAAAAGATGGATAAACATTAGGGCTGCGGCCTCAAGGTCGTCTCGACGAGATGGGACTGGCGAAGCGTTAGTTCTACGAAACCTTATCAGAAAGAGTTTCTCACCTTTCCCTCGACAATGAACGTTGATGGAGCTGAAAAGCTTTTAGGGCCTACATGAATATTAGAGTGAAGGTATAATACCTGAACCAATAGTTTCCAATGAAATCCCGTTTTAACTTACTGTCCGGAATGTGTCGACCGGTGTAGGGGTCAATGTACCGTTTAGAGAACCCAAAGTCGATCATATAAATTGTCTTTTCATTGGGAGGTAAACCAATCACGCAGTTTCCAAGCTGGATGTCCCGATGCAGGACCCCTCGTTGGTGCATAAATTGTAGCCGGGTAATCTAAGGTTCAACTTAGGGAGTGGCAAGAAAAATCCAGACAGCATGACTCACGACTTGGATAGCAATTGAACAAACGCTTCTCAAATCCATCGTTTCTTTCCCACTTCGGCGGTGAAGGTTGTCGAGACTAGCCCCCAACAGATCGATTGCAAGATAATCCCATGCTCCTTGGACGCCCGAAGCGTAAAGATTGGGCATGCCTACCCCACCTTGTAGGAGGGGGTAGAGGTGTCGCTCATATCGGTTGGTGGGACACTCATGGTCGACGAACTGGATTTTGAGGGCGACGACCTGATGCGTGTGCAGGTGAGTTGCCTTGAAAATGGATCCTGATGGAGTTGAACGCCGAAGAGTTACTGGATCCGAGTTGAATACATACCGGAGTAGCCCGACCCAAGATTCTCATTTAGCCACCAATTTGCGATCACTGCCGGAATAGAGGGTGGTTTCTGTACGCTAATTTCTGATTCTTCAGAGTCGGAATAATCCTGTTCCGAAGAGAGGACGGATTCGTGAACATTGGACATGGTGATTGGGCGATCTCAGGAGATAGAGCGTCGAGCGTAGCCCTTTTCCAGTATACTGTTGAATGACGCGTCGAAAAGGAGAGGCAAGCGAAGATCTCGAGTCTCAAGCTGGATGGAAAGAATCGAGGTGTGGTCTGGCCAGAATTCTACAATGCGGCGGTGAAATTCAGGTGATAACCCTGAGAAACCGCTCCAGAGGTGATTAAGCTCCTGGAGGATAGAACAGGAGGTGATATTGCGGTAGAACTTAAGCAACCGCGATGGGCGAGGCCTAGGTTCGAAACGCGTCGAGCACGTGCTTGTTTATCACCTATTTATAAAAACGCCGCATGAGCTATCTAATTTTGTTCGTCATAATGTGGTTCCAGACGAGACCCATGGATTCCACCTATAAAACCCCGGTCTCACCGCTTCTTTCTTCTAAACCCTTCCTCAGCCATAATGTCCACCGAACAGGATCTTAAACTCGAAGTCGACCGCCTCCGCAAAGAGCTTCAAGCTCTCAAGCTCAAGTCTACCATCAGCGTTGGCGACTATTTGCTGACCCGCCTTGCCCAGCTGGGAGTAACGGTGCGGACTTTCCCGTCTTCATTGAATGAGCACCAACATAACCCCTTCAGGCCATATTCGGGTTGCCAGGAGATTTCAACCTTGGTTTCCTTGTAAGCTTTGAATCCTCCTTGACCAAACGCAACAGTATAACATTATTATAAGGATTTGGTGGAAGACCACCCTGATATCGATTGGGTCGGTAATTGGTAAGTCTCATGAATCCTCAAACATTCTCATAATTAACCTCGAATGATCGAAGTAATGAGTTGAACGCAGCCTATGCCGCCGACGGTTATGCAAGGATAAAGGAAACGTTAGGCGTCGTTACCACCACGTATGCATACGCTCCTCTATATTCATACTATTCTAACCCTCTTATTCAGTTTTGGCGTTGGAGAATTGTCCGCCATCAACGGTATCGCAGGCGGTACGTCTGAGAGTCGCTTTGTTTTATGCAAATACATATCATTATCATCGTTAGCTTTTTCTGAAATAGTTCCTGTTCTTCACCTCGTGGGTGTTCCGAGTACCATGCAACAGAAAAACCGCCCCCTGCTGCATCACACCCTTGGCGATGGCCGGTAAGCCCAATTATACCATATGCAAAACTCCCAGCTCATGTCAACGCCATATCAGCTTCGACGCTTATCGCCAGGCTGCCTCTCAATTTACCGTATACAACGCCTATCTCATGAATAAGACCGATGCCCCATTGCAGATTGACACTGCTATTACAGAGTGTATTACCAAGGTACGGAGAACTTCGAGTTTCGTCGATTTCGACATACTAATGGCTTTATCAGGCTCGTCCTGTCTACGTCACACTTCCAACAGATATGGTGCTCCAAGAAATCTCGTCAGAACGCTTGCAAACTCCATTGTCGCCTCACAGGCCAACGAACGACCCTCAAGTGGAGCAATTTGTGATAGACCGAATCTCCGACCTCGTGAAGGAAGTGGAAAGTGATGTTGTCATCCTTGTTGACGCATGCGTGGTCCGACATGGAGTCAAGAAGGAAGTAGTTGAATTTCTAAAGGAAACTGGTTTCCCTGTATATGCCACCCCAATGGGCAAGACCGCTGTTGATGAAAACTGGAAACGTTATGGAGGGGTGAGTTCTATTTTCACCCATCGATTTTCAGTCTCTGAATTGTTGCAAGATTTACATAGGGTTGCTCTCGCATCCTGATATCAAAGAGAAAGTCGAAGGCGCAAAGCTCATTATCTCGATTGGGGCCCTCGGAAGTGACTTCAACACCGGAAATTTCTCGTATAATATTTCGACTCGCCGCCATATTGAGGCAAGTTCTTGTGTCAGCGTCCTCCACAAATCTAAATCAACTCGTCCTTACTAGCTCCATTCTGACCACACGAAAGTTCAATATGCACGATATGACGGCATTGGAATGAAGCACCTGCTTCCAAAGCTCACGGAGAAGCTGCAGAAGGTCTACCCAGTGGCAAGCAAATTACCGGTGCCAGCATTTGTTATGCCGCTTCCCAAGGAGGATGGTCACACTATTTCCCATTCGTGGTTCTGGCCCCGTCTTGGATCATTCTTCAAGCCCAAGGATATCATCATTACTGAAACTGGTAATTTTTTTCCTTGTCCATTTTGTCATGGTACACGACTGACCTTTTTTCATAGGCACGGCCAACTTTGGTATATTGGATGTTCCCCTGCCACCGGGAGCGACTTTGATCAGTCAAATCCTCTGGGGCAGCATTGGGTGGTCAGTTGGTCAGTCATTCTATTTCTTTCAATAGAGACCTTGCTTTATTATTACTACAGGTAGTTGCCTCGGTGCAGCTTTGGCAGCTCGAGATCTCGGCTTGCAAAGAGTCATGTTATTCGTGGGTGACGGCAGTCTGTAAGTTCTATTTTACCGCTACGAGAGTAGCCGCGCTCATTCTTTTCGTAGTCAATTGACGGTCCAGGAGTTGTCGCCCATGATTCGGAGCGGGTTGAAGCCCATCATCTTTGTTCTCAACAACAAGGGTTATACGATTGAACGTTACATTCATGGTAAACACAGGTAGGCAACCGTCGTGATTCCGATTCACTTCATCCCTGATATTCACGCTGTCTTGTGTAGAAAATATAACGACGTTGCCAATTGGAAGTGGATGTCGTTGTTGGACACTCTCAATGACGCTATCAAGTATGAAACACAGAGTTACTCTGTCACCACCAAAGAGGAGCTCAGCGATCTCCTGGATGATCCTTCCTTCGCGAGCGCAAACAAAATCCAATTGGTCGAGGTTTTGATGAATGCGTTCGATGCTCCTCTCCCACTCTTAAGGCAGGCCGAACTTACTGGGAAGGGCAACGCGTATTCATTGTCTTGAGCACGCCGTTCCCTTTTCATTGGACTGGAGGGTGTGTGTACTTTTATATTTTAGATGTATTGCAACCAAATCAGAACGAATAAATTGCCCTACGAAAAAAAAAAAAATCTATGTATGATGAAACAAACACTTTGCCATTGACTGTCCCTTCCTTTTTGTCCTTGGTGAACCATTCCTCTTCCAGGATACCCATGTAGATACTGTCTTGCCATTCTCCATTGAAAAAGTTAGCTTTTCGTTTCCTGCCTTCTTCGGTGAATCCTCTAGAAGATATAAAGTCTCAAGCTCATTGTGAAGTCGACAAGTTGTTGCAGGGTGACTCACATTTTCTTATACAGCTTGATTGCAGCTGAATTGCTATCCAGAACACCCAGCGACACTCGGTGTACTGCGAGGTTCTTGAATGCATAGTCAACCAAGAACGTGGTGACCTCCGTGCCGTATCTCTGGCCCCACACCTGGGGGTCCAGAGCAATGCCTAGGGTGACATCGCGGTTTTTTAGGTTGGAAATGGTAATGTTTGCAGCGCCGATGACTTGCGGGCCGGTGGGCAGGCCGGTGGCCTCGATGACCACGTAGAGGAGGGCCTCGTTGGCGAGTTCTTCGATTTTGGTGACGAACCGATGGTTGCAAGGGATTATGGGGTCTGGGATGAGAGTGTTCTGCACGAGGGGGTTGTTGAGAAGTGCGAGGAGAAGTGGGAGGTCGGAGGGGCCATAGGCGCGGAGGGTAGTGCGTGGGGTAGTGAACATCGTTGATGAAATTTTGGTGGTGTACAGGATGTAATTGGATTTGGAGGATCGTTCCGGTTCCCGTCTTGAGTGAAATTTTGGGAGGGACTAAGTTCTTTATATCCAACGTCGCATGAGAGGCATGGTGCTATCTGATGAGATTGATGCCCAGCCTACATCGCTTGTTTCATGAAAATATGGAAGAAGACAAAAAACCAGCGGAACTCGTTCTTTTGGGATATTTGACCCACAAGATATCATACCCACTGGGGACAGCCGGATGCGACGAGTCAAAGTTGTCCGGCATAATGGAACCGTGATAAGCTGGTTGAACGCCATGATCGCAAATTTGCCTATCAAGTCGGAACAGCAGTGGCGCGTAGATATGGCGCTTAAATAATATGTCCAGGCGATCAGAGAAAAAAGCAGCATCCAGAAAGCACAATATGCAATTTGGCGCACTCGGTGTGCGCTCAATACCATAAATATCTGCGGATTCTGATCCGATTGCCGATCCGCGGGTAATGCCGATCCGAACCCGAACCAGTCCCTTACTTCCACCACTCGTCGATACGCTCCCACAAAGTCTCCTCGTCCACGCAACGTCCACGCCGTAAATCTCGTATTTACCACCCAACGGTGACCGCCCTTCGCGCTTGGTGACTTCAATCGCGGCCTTATTTTCACCCCTGGTTATACGTCAACTTGTCTGGAGCATAGTTGATAGAAAACGTCATACTTGAGCAACTCTATTAATTCCCTCCATTCGGGGAAGAATAACCGGGGCTCCAGAATGGCAAGAATGCCTAGAGACACTCGGTATAGGAAAGAGTCTCCCTCAAGGAGCAAGACGTCCCATATCCAAGCGCAGGCTTCGAATGGTAGGTAGTCCAGAAATAGTGGTACGAGCCACTTAGGCAAATTGTAAGCAATTCATGCTAGAGGACTTCCACGATTTTTAACTGTACAACAAGGGCAGTCACTCATTTCTCCGCCAATCAAGGGGAACCCGACAAACAATCGTCCCGACTATTTCCCTGGAACGAGACACGACCAAGAAAATTCTGTCGAACTGTAAAGCCCGTGGAGTTTCGATTTCCGCTGCCCGCAGCTCTTTTTGCCATCTGCAACATCGCATGAGCAAGGACCAATTCATGAAACTGGGAACTTCCTATGTAAATAACATCGTTTGGCATTTGGGCCGAATTATTGAGCGCTAATCAGCATTTCTTCAGGATGATGTACTCGGCCCTTAATACGCGACCCAATCTACTCGCAGACAAACGTCTCAACGACTCCTATTGGTTCCTGGCAATCGGTTATTTCAACGTTGTTCTTCCAACTTTTCTACCAAAATCTGGAGACATAGCCACTACATTCTGGCACCGCGTGCGATCTGCCAAAAATCAGAGTGCTAAGGCTGCCAAAAACCCATTTAGTATTTCTCGCTGTCGCGAGATGGCGAGCGAGCGAGGGGCTCGTGCCCGCATTTGGGCGAAGGAAGACGACGACAAATTGGCAGGTATTGTGCGCAAGGCCCCCCACCCCCGTGCCTCCCGTTGTTGCTTCCAACAA
>Ga0307513_10004485_pt1 | contig 18632 bp, 19 predicted proteins | sample 15_EM_MG_FD_202174 | JGI IMG/M metagenome (GOLD analysis project Ga0307513, IMG submission 202174) | Populus trichocarpa ectomycorrhiza microbial communities from riparian zone in the Pacific Northwest, United States - 15_EM | ecosystem: Host-associated > Plants > Roots > Unclassified | place...
TGTTATAAGATGTGTTCCATTGATAGTGGTCTTTGGTGTTGGGACGCAACTACCCAGGCGGCCAGTGATGACGCGCCGTCCCAACGCCGGGGCTGGAGGGGGGTGTTATCTTTTTCCTTCGAAGTTTATGTGCGTCAAGGTAGGGTAACTTTGCCCTGTAAATCCTTACGGGGAGTCCGTGCGCCTAACAGCAACACTCATACTCCCAAACCCAAAAAATCTTGCGAACCAAGACCCTTAAGGACTATCTCAATAGAGGAAGTCCTCACCCCTAGACCCGAATTAGGGACACAAGAGCCCTACTACGAATCTTATTTCTGGTAGATAAACCCAGAAAACACTATTACACTGGAAGATCTCTCCGCAGGATACCAATACCAGTACGGTGAAAGGTTTACCTACAAAACCCCCTCGGAGAAATCAAACACCATTTGGCACACCCAGTACCCTGAGACGGATAGACACTCAAGCCAGTGTTTAGAGATACTGGCAGTTTGGGGAGGAATCAAAAGATCAGTTTTCCGTAAAAAGAAACCATACAGGATGGCTTCTGACCCCAAAGCACCTGAAGTCATGGAATAGTGACAGGAAGGAGAGGAAGGAAACGAGGGGGGAGATGAGCTCTCCTCCACCCCAGCCTCCAGTGTGGAGACAACAGTCACCCACCTTGGCCGGTCGCATTCAGCAGACGAGGCACCTCGAGGCCCAAGCGGACTAGGCTTCCTAGCGAAATTCGGGAAGGCTCCTAGACAAGGACGCCGAACCCCCGAACCTACCAGCGAGTCCCTTATGACCATTCGGATCCGAACATTAGAGCAGATCCACGGCCGAATTGACCCAAAGCTTACCGTCAGCCAATATAGACAACATCTGGTGTTCAGCTCCCTCCCGACCAACATCTTATTAATGGCCCGAGAACTGGTAACTGTCAAAACTCAGTTGAAATCCTGGGTCCAGATAGTCGGTCGAGAACTCACCCAAATCGACGAGCAAGTTCAACTTCTGGACTTGGAGTCTTGGAAGGTCCAGGAGAGCTTCGGGACTCAAGTCGCCGAACGACTTGGCGAAACAGATGACCAACAGACCAGACACGAGGCTGTCACCCCCCATCTCCACGAAGCTGTGCAAGGGACTAGCGAACCGTCCATGCATCGGGACCTACTCCTAGACCAGGAGAGCCTTCGGATAAACGAGCAACACAAACAGGTGCTGGCAAATCACGAGATAAGTAATAATCTTGTGAGAGACGAGCTATGACACCACCAGGAGTCTTGAGAAGCCCAAGATGGTGAGATCGTAGTGCTTAAAGCGCTGGTGGAACAGTTGATGGGCCAGGTCAAGGGAAAGGGGAAGTTGTCAGATCCGACACCAGAAGCTTCAGGGGCGGATGGAGGAAGACCACCACCACCACCACGACACGGAGCGGCAGGAGCTCCAGGTGGCGGAGGGGGAGGAGACCCCGATGATGACGAGGAAGGATCTGGAAGGAAGCCAGATGAGAATAGGAAAGGAAGACAGGACGAGAGACCGGCACCGCAGCCAGAAGAAGAGGGGTATGAGGCTGAAAACCATCAACAGTTGAACCTGTTGTCACGGGTCATGGCCAATGCCTTGGGACAACGAACGAGAGTCCCAGCGGAACCCCCTGCCATGTTTAGAAACGAGAAACACGAAGATATACGCATGTGGCAAATAAGATGCGCGGATTATTTTGGTCGAAACAGTTGGCAGTGGGAGAACAAGGCAGAAAGAATCCCACATGCCATAAGCCGAAGGGACGGGAAAGAAGTTGCACCGTTGGCATTAACCTGCCGTGGACAAATGACCGGATCAATAGGTTATCCGAGACAAGAAAGATACGAGTTCTGGCACGACTTTGCAGAACAAGCCCTGCGACGCTTCGGACCAACACATAAAGCGGAGAAATCACTAAGAGACAGGGGATCGGTCAAATATCGCGGTGATGTTGCTCAATTCTTGAGGAGATGGAAAATCTCAATATCCATGAAAGAGTCACCGGAATAGCCTGGAGAACAATGATTGAAGACGAACTTCCCATAGAAGCATTGCGACGGCTCTCACATAGAGAATATGTCGAAGATGGGAAATGATTGGAAGCAGTCAGGACTGTAAGCGGAGCAGAGGAAGATTTCAAGGAAGGAAAAGATCTTCGAGGGGGGGTCCCTCAGGCCTGACACAAGGCGAGAAAAGAAGGTTCGAGGATTCAAAGCCAACGGTACCCGCAAAGCGTGTAAAAATCCATTACAAGGCCAAGGAAAAGGCGGACTACAGGAAGAAAAAGGATGGGGCAAGAAAGGTGAAGAAAGAAGGGTCGGTGGCACCGGCGGGAGAGATTAAACACAAGGTGTGGGCAGAGGCCCACCCTGCGTGTCGATCAAAAGGTTGTCGATAAACGGAAATCTGACAACAAATGCACGCGATGCGGAATGAGAAACCACGCTTGGAAATCCTGTCGAAAACCGATCCCAGTGTGGGCTGTATATCGAGGGCAAGCGAAGCCCAAACGACAGTCCGCATTCACGCCAAAGCGACGACCCCTGGTAGCCACTGTGGCCGTTGATGGCCAGGGCGAAAGCTCGCGACCAGCGGTTCAAAGGCCCCCAGCTTGGGCCTTTGAAGATGACGACATTTTATAAAAGAGTTATCCAGGTACCGACAACCACGGTGATCGGGTAGTGAGGTTGCCGCCTCGAATCGAATGACCTGCGGTGTACTCGGTGACGATATCCCACCGGAAGGCTAAAAGACCAAAGGATAGTGGTTGCCATTTTACGTGCAAAAATGGGTTGTCCATGCTCACCATGGGAGCCATAAAACATTACATGTGAAGAAAGCGGTTGACGAAACTAAAAGGGAAAGACAAGATCACCATTCGTTGGAATGGGGCTTCAGTTGCGCGACACGTGAAGGAGGGTCGAAATCCAGGGTTACCTGACTTTCTCTCCAGGTAAACCAGCCATTTAAATAGAAGCCGGGGGCGCCTCTATTGTGCACAAGGTTCATGCCAGAAGAATGGTGTCGGAGGGGGTCTCGGGAGTGAGACTAAACTCGAAGGCGAAGGTACGGTGGACTCGTCGCAGGGGACAGTCTCATATGAGGGATAAGTCGACGATAAAGGACCACCCATCCTAGTCGCGAACTCAAGAGGTACTCTAGTGAACCACCACTGCTGTGATATGGGAACTCCTCGGCAGGAGATAAAGACCGCTAGTAGTGGGCTGCCCAATATCAAAAATTTGGACACTTAGTATAAGAAGTTTGTCTGAGGAGGCTTTAAGAGCCGAAACTACACTGGCACGGTAACAAACCCTCACGCCATTGGTAACCGCAACAACGAAGAGATTTCATCAAGACTAGAGCGAAAGCTCAAGACCCGTTAAACAACCAAAGCATTACGCGTGCCCAGAAAGGAAGGCATTTATTGAATTAAATGAACGAAAACACGTGATAAGCGTACTCTTAGATTCTGGTTCAAATATCTTTCTCATGAACCAAAACACTGCGCGACGACTCGAAATCCCGACCGAAGCAAGGGATTCACCGTTACAAATCACAAGCTTCGATGGTGAACCTGCGCCGACTGGAGGAATATTCTATACCCATCCTATTCTCCTAGAAATCGGTGCCAGCGGCCACCGAAGCATGACATCCTGCGAAATTGCGAATGCAGGAAGATATGATTTAATCATACCTTTTGGGTGGTGGCATAACGAACATCCCCTCAAAAATATAGCAGACCCAAGTACATGGGCCTTTGAAGAAACAAGGTGCCACACTCATATAGAAGATGAAGCGGTGGCGGATATGTTTGAATGGGATGAAACTGTGGCTTACGATGAGGAAGCACAGTATGTGGGACGGATAGGACGAGAGGAAGAAGGGGGAGTACAGTTGGAGACACTGCCAAAACCCTATTGGCAGTATAAGGAGCTTTCTGAAGAGAAAACAGCTAAAATGTTGGCGCCTCGAAGGACTTTCGATCATGCCATCAACCTTAAAGAACCGGCCGAGCCACAGTGAGGTCCAATTGATCCAATGTCGGTACACCAGTTGAACGAACTGGATAAATACCTCAAGAAAATGATGGCAGAGGGAAAAATAGCTGACAGCGAATCCCCTTACGGCTCTCCAATCCTCTTCGTTCCGAAACCAGATGGAAATCTGCGACTATGCTTAGAATATAGGAACCTTAACATGTTGACGATCCTGAATAAATACCCCCTACCACTCATGGACGAACTCCGAGAACCCGTTGCTGGAGCGAAAGTATTCACAAAACTTGACCTAAAAGACAGATATCACCTTATTCGAATGAGGAAAGGAGATGAGCATAAAACACCCTTTCGTACACTATACGGTCAGTACGAATACAAAGTCATGCCTTTCAGGCTGGTGAACGCCCCGGCGACCTTTCAGACAATGATGAACAAAATGCTAAGGGAATTCTTGGACCACAGAGTAGTCGTCTATCTAGACGATATCCTGATATACTCTGAAAATATGGAAGAAAACATTAAGTTAGTGCAAAAAGTCCTTAACCGGCTCGAACCACATGACCTAGGAGTCTCGTTGAAGAAGTCGGCATTTCATCAGGAAGCGGTCAAATTCCTAGGATACATTGTGAAAAAGAGCGGCGTCACCATGAGTCTTAGAAACGTGAAAAGCGTTCAAAACTGGGCACACCCGAGATCTGTTATAGAAGTACCAATTTTCATTGGATTCGCAAACTTTTACCGACGATTCATCAAAGATTTCTCAAAAGTATGCAAACCAATAACCGTGACGTTGAAGGGAAACCCAAAGGATTTTCACAGGAGAAGAGAGTAGGAAGAGGCGTTTGAGGAGGAGAAAAAGAAGTTTACCACGGCACCAATTTTATCGCAATTTTTACCCAGGAAGAAAAACTGTGGTTGAGACAGACGCAAGCGACATTGCGCTTGGATGCGTACTATCTCAATACCACGGGAGACGGCTTCACCCGCTAGCTTTCCATTCTCGAAAACTAAACAGCTCTGAAAGAAATTACGAGATACATGACAAGGAATTAATCGCAATCATGGAAGCGTTTAAAGAATGGAAAAGATACCTCTGGGGAGAAGAAGAGCCCGTGACAGTGTATACCGACCACCAAAACCTACAGACGTTTTTGACCACAAAAGTCTGGAACCAAAGGCAAATTCGCTGGGCACACGAGTTGACCAACTATAACTTCAAAATAGTCTACCGTCTGGGAAGCCGCGGAGGGAAACCCGACGCCTTAAGTAGACGGCCGGAGTACCGTCCTGAGGAGGGAGCTCGTCACTGTGAACCGTCAATTTTGAAATGTGAACATTTTCAAATTTCTGTAGTTCATCAAAAACGAAGCCTAGAGACACCGCTCATCCCAGAACCATGCGAATCTGGAAATCTCAGGATTATGAAGCTTTCGGACAAGGCTACAACCCCGACAAAGGGATAACGGTTTGCGGCCGGTTATGACATCTGCGCCCTGACTGACGGCAGGGTACCAGCAAAAGGACAGAAAATGGTGGATACGGGTATTGCGATAGGATTGCTGGAGGGAACCTATGGAAGGCTAGCCGCAAGAAGTGGTATGGCTAGCAAGTTGGGAATAGCAGTGGGCGGTGGTGTAATAGATGCACATTACACCGGAGCAGTTAAAGTCATACTTCGAAATCAGCGCGAAGCCGCCCGCATGTTTAAGGCAGCAGATCGGATAGCGCAGCTCATAATAGAGAAAATTGCCAATGCCGACGCCATGCAAGTAGACAATCTAGGAGTAACTGAGAGAGGAAAAATGGGTTTTGGGTCAAGCGATCTAAACCCTAAGCGATCCATCACGGCTAAAGAAGAAGAAGTCAAAATATGTTTCATTCACGCAGACACAAGCGAAAACGAATTCTTTAGCGCAGCTGATATCGGCTATCACCCTCGGTTAATGAAAGAAAGAGAAATGTTATCAAGCGCTCACGTCAATGCAGCCCTGAGGCGAACAATGAACGAGACATTTCTAGAGAAGATTAGGATGGCTGGAACGGAGGACGACAAGTGGCAGAACCGAGGCCATGAAGTGGTTATGTTAAGAGAAGGCGAAGAAAAGATCCCGGACTAATGAATTGAAAAGAACGGGTTACTATACTACAAAAATTGTTTGTACATCCCCAAGGACGAACCCCTTCAAACCGAGATAGCTCAAGGCTGTCACGACTCATTAGTAGTGGGGCACTTCGGACAAGAAAAAACGATTGAGATAGTAACAAGGGACTTTTACTGGAAAGGACTCGCAGATTGGATCAGAGATTATGTATGATCCTGCGACGAATGTCAACAAAGTAAGTCCCCACGGCATGCTAAGTACGGGTTACTTGAACCTTTAGAAGTACCCTATGCCGCCTGGGCCTCCATATCGACGGAGTTCATCACACAACTACCGGAATCGCGGAGCAACACCCAGATCATGGTAGTAGTTGACCCGTTCACCAACATGGCTCATTTTATCTGCCTCCACAAGAATGCGACGGCAAAAGACGTTGCGGATACCTTCCTTCGGGAAGTCTGAAATCTTCACGGATTGCCAACCGAAATCATATCGGACATGTACGCGAAGTTTTCCTGCGAATTCTGGGAATCATTGTGCAAGATGCTAGGAGTTAAGAGGCGCATGTCAACGGCTTACCACCCTCAGACTGATGGACAGAGGGAAAGTACCAACCAAGTGCTGGAAGGGTACTTACGAACATTAGTCAACTACGATCAGAACAACTAGTACCAACTGTTGCCGTTAGTGGAACACGCCTACAACAACTCGGCTACCAACACACACAAGATGACCCCTTTCTTCGCCAACTACGGCTCTCATCCACAGACAGAATGGATGAAAGAAAGAAAAGCTCAGAACCAGGGGGTGACATTGTATGCTCACTGGAGGCGGGACATATATCAACAGGTGAAAGAAACCCTAGAGAATACACGGGAATTGATGAAAAAATATTATGACCGAAAAACGACAGAACAACCCAGCATCGAGGTTGGCGACTTGGTAATGTTGAATGCGAAAAACATACGTACGAACCGACCATCAAAGAAGCTGAGTCCGATACTGTATGGCCCTTTCAAAGTGTTAGAAAAGAAAGCAAGAAAGGCGTACAAGTTAGAAATATGGCCGCGGTGGAAAATTCGGCCTGTGTTTCACGTTTCGCTGTTGGAACCCTACCGAGCCTCGAACCGACCAAATCGCGAACAGCCCCTACGAGACCCCGAAGAGATCGAGCGGCATTTAGAGTGGGATGTAGAAAGGATCGTCAAGACTGAGATCATCACCTACACGCGAAAGATACGAGGAAGTAATAAACCAATGAAAGAGCTTCCGTATTTTGCAAAATGGAAAGGCTGCCCAGAGGACGAGAATACTTGGCAGCCACCCGAAGGTATGAAGAAGGCGCAGGAAGAGGTGCAAATGTTTCATAAAGAAAACCCGCAGATGCTAGACCCGAGAGAGATCGAGTAACATAAGAAAGGTTTTCCATCGGTGGACAAGCAAACGCTGGTGGTTTTTACCTCTACTATGTGGAGCTCGAGATGGAAGATAAAATTCTATAATCGACATAGAGTATTCAGGACGAACACTTTGAAGAGGGGAGCTCGTGTTAGGCGCACGGACTCCCCGTAAGGATTTACAAGGTAAAGTTACCCTACCTTGAAGCACACGAACTTCGAAGGAAAAAGATAACACCCCCCTCCAGCTCTGGCGTTGGGACGGCGCGTCATCACTGGCCACCTGGGTCATTGCGTCCCAACGCCAAAGACCACTATCAACGGAACACATCTTATAACACCGTATACGTCGCGGCCGTCTGTCCAACCGGGTCCTGCTCTCAGGATATATCGGGGGAGACCTTCGGACACCTTATGCAAGTGGAAGCGGGTGAATCGGACAAGGGCGCATAATGTTACAGACACTTGAAGACAGACAGTCGGAATAGTGGGTTGAAGGTAATGGGACGTTTCGCACAAAGGTTTGTCCACTCGTACCTACTAAGTCGTTTAGAGTATGAAGGAGGTAACTATGCCCAGTAATTGGATCGGGTGCATCCACAAAGGACAAGTTGGTAAAAGATGGAGTCCGAGAGGAAAAACCTATAGGTACGATCTCGAGCACCAGTCGTGTAATGCCGGAAGACCAGAATACAACATGCAGTCGCGTGTTGAATTCTCGAGGGAACCAAGCAACAAAGAATGGCCCTCTTCGGTCCAGCGAGTTAGACTACTCTCGGTGAGCACTGGGGCAAGATAATTCGTAACCATTGTTGTCAACGGATAAACGGATGAGCTGACACGTGACGTGGTCTCCACACCGTCAGGGATAACAGACGCGCAGACCGATAAGTTGACCATGGGAGCAAAACGTGTGGTAGAGAGTTTTCAGGGTCTACGAGTGTTCGCACTCTGGTGAGGTTCGCAGAGTTGCGGGCAAGATACCTAGTTAGTATAGAGTTAGCATGTATACCGCGATTGCTCAGACATGGAATATAAATATCGAAGCATCTTCGCCGCTTTTAAACTCAACAAGCACGGAGAAGAGATCTTATCAATATAACAAGTTATCTACACTTTTATATCGTTACCAATACTTCGACTATCTACACCAAAGTGAATATTATATCTAGCCTACCTTACTCGTGTCTTCTTAACAAGTTCTCTGATATAATTACGATCCAGGTCCTAGCTGTTGGAATACCTCACGCCGAAGCTACCACCTAACATCGACACCACACTCGCCCTAACTCCAGAAGGAAAACATCTTGCGTTCAGTTCCCTACCGACCGACATCCGATTAATGGCCCAAGAGCTGTTCAAAGTCAAGTCACAGTTAAATGCGAGGGCCCAGTTAGTTGGTTGAGAGCCCGCCCGAATAGACCATCAGGTCCAACTCTTGGACTTGGAATCTGAGAAGATCAAAGAAAGCTTCGCCACTCAAGTCGCTGGGCGACTTGGGAACCCAGACGAGCGACAGGCGACAGATGAGGTTGTCACATCCCAGCTCCACGACGCAGTACAACGAACTGACGAACAGTCCCTGAATCGGGACTTACTCTTGGACCAGGAAATCATTCGGATAAACGCGCAAAACAAACGGGAATGGGAAAATCAAGAGAGAAGCCTTAATCTCATAAGGGAGGAGCTGCAACAACACCTGGAGTCTCGATAAGCCCAAGATGGTAAGATCTCCGTGATTAAGGCTCTGGTGGAACAATTAATGGGACAGGTCAAAGGAAAAGGCAAGACGTCAGACCCAACACCAGAAGCCTCAGGAGCAGCAGGCGGAAACCCACCGCCCCCACCTCAAAGAAAGGCAGCAGCGGCCCCAGGCGGAGGAGCCGCAGGAGACTCCGATGACCACGGAGAAGAATCTGAGAGGATGTCAGATGAAAGTAGGAAGGGAAGATGGGATGAGAGACCCATGCCCAAGCAAGAAGACGACTATGACGGTGAGAACGACGAACAGTGGAACCTGTTTTCTCGGGTCATGGCAAACACCTTGGGACAACGGACAAGAGTCTGAATGGAACCCCCTGCTCTGTTCAAAAATGAAAAATACCAAGCCATATGCATGTGGCTACTAACAAGCACGGATTATTTTGGCCAAAGAGTTGGCTGTAGGAAAACGAGGCAAAACCAATGCGATACGCCCTGAGCAAAATCGACGGAAAAGCTGTCGCACCCTTTGCGTTAACCTACCGTTGACAAATGACAGGCGAATGATGTTACACCAGACAAGAGGGATATGAGTTCTGGCGCCTTTTTGCAGAACAGGCCGTGCAACGTTTCGGCCCCACCCATGAGGCGGAAAGATCCCCAAGAGACATGGGATCAGTCAAATATCGCGGTGATGTCACTAAATTCTGGACAAAAAATAGAAAATCTCAATATCCATGCAAGAGTCACGGGGATAGCCTGGAGAAAGATGATTGAAGAGGAAATTCCCGAAGATGCAGTGCAACGGCTCGCATATAGAGAATATATCGATGATGGGGAATGGTTGGAAGCAGTCAGGATCGTGACCTGAGGGGACGAAGACTTAAGGAATGAAAAAGGCTTCGAGGGGCCGGGCACTCCGGCGTGACGAGCAGAGAGAAATGGAAATTGGAGGCTTCAAAGCCAACGGGTGCCACGAAGCGTGTCAAAAAACACTACACGGCTAAAGAAAAAGGGGACTATAAGGCAAAAAAGGCAGGAGAGAGAAGGGTGAAGAAGGAAGGGGAGGTGGCACCAGGGGGGGAGGTTAAACACAGGGTGTAAGCAGAAGCCCACAAGGGCGTTGATCCGAAGGTTGTCAATAAAAGGAAATCTGACAACGAATGCACGTGAGGTGGAATGAAAAACCACACTTGGAAATACTGTCGAAAGCGGGTACAAGTAGTGCCTCTATATCGAGTGCCAGCCAAGCCCAAACCACAGTTCTCATCCGCGCCGAAAAGAGGCCCTGGGTAGCCACTGTGGCCATTGATGGCCAGGGAGAAAGCACAAGACAAGCGGTTCAAAGGCCCCTAGCTTGGGCTTTTGAAGCTGACCACATTTGATAAAAGGGATCCAGGTACCGACAACAACAGTGTTCGGGTAGTGAGGTTGCCGCCTCGAATCGAAAGACCTGCGGTGTAGTCGGTCATGCCCTCCCACTGTAAGGCTGAAAAACCAAAAATGGATACCGGTTGCCATTTTACGGCCAAGAATGGGTAGTCCGTACTCACCACAGGAACCATAAAACGTCACAAGTGAAGACAGCGGTCGACGAGACAAAAGGGAAAGAGCAGACAACCATTCGTCCAACTGGGACTTGAGTTGCAGGACACGCGAAGGGGGGTCGAAATCCAGAGCAACCTGACTTTCTCTCTAGGTACAACAGCCAGGTACATAGAAGCCAGGGGTGGCTCTATGCTGCACAAGGTTCATGCCTGACGCATGGGGTCAGAAGGGGTCTCGGGAGTGAGGCCAAATTCGAACGCGAAGGTTGAGAGGACTCCTTCCAGGGGACAGCCTCAGATGAGGGATAAGTTAACGGTAAAGGATGGTGCATCCTAGCAGCGAACTCGAGGGGTACTCTGGTGAACCACCACTCCTTTAACATGCGAACTCCTGGGCAGGGGGTAAAGACCGCTAGTAGTGGGCTGCCCGATATTCAAAAAAATAGACACTTATTGTAAAAGTTTGTCTGAGGAGGCTTTAAGAGCCAAAACTGTGCAGGCGCGGTAACAATGCCCCATGTTACATGAAAACCGCCGTGATGAAAAGGTTTCATCAAAACTAGAGTGGAAACTCAAGACCCATTAAAAAACCCAATCAGTACGCCAGCCCTGAAGGAAAGGCATTTGTTGAAGTCAAAGGGCGGAAATGCCCGATAAACGTACTTTTAGATTCTGGTTTGAACATCTTTCTCATGAACCAGGATACCGCACAACGGCTTGAAATTGCGACCGAAGCTAGGGATTCCCCCTTAAAAATCACAACCTTCGATGGCGAAACAACGCCTACCAGAGGAATATTCTATACCCATGCTATTTTATTGGAAATCAGTGCCAATGGTCACCAGAGGATGATATCCTGCCAAGTTGCAAACGCAGGAAAATATCATTTGATAATCCGGTTTGGGTGGTGGCATAACGAACACCCTGTTATGAATATTGCGGACCCAACGAGATGGGTTTTTGAAGAAGCAAAGTGCCACGCTCACATAGAGGCTGAAGCGGTGGCGGACCTGTTTGAGTGTGATGAAACTGTGGCTTATGACGAAGAAGCACCGTATGTGCGAAGGATTGAACGGGAGGAAGAAGAGTGAGAACAATTGAAGACCCTGCCAAAACCATACTGACAGTATAACGAGCTTTTTCAAGAGACAAAAGCTAAGATGTTGGCACCTCGAAGAACGTTCGACCACGCCATCAACCTTAAGGAAGGAGCCGAGCATCCCCTTGGTGTCCGATTTATCCAATGTCGGCCCACCAGCTAAGCGAGCTTGACAAATACCTAAAGAAAATGCTCGCAGAAGGCAAAATTGCGGAAAGCGAATCTCCTTACGGTGCCCGAATCCTCTTTGTTCCCTAACCAGATGGAAGTCTACGACTTTGCGTAGACTATAGGAACCTCAATAAGCTGACAATCCTCGATAGATACCCTTTACCGGTCATGGACGAACTCCGAGACCGCGTTGCAGGCGCAAAAGTGTTTACGAAGCTCAACCCAAAAGACGGATATCATCTTATTCAAATAAGGAAAGGTGATGAACATAAGCCAGCTTTTCGTACAAGATATGGACCGTACGAATACAAGGTCATGCCTTTCGGGCTGGTTAACGCTCCCGCCAAGTTTCAGACAATTATCAACAAAAGCCTAAGCGAATTCTTGGACCACAGAGTCGTCGTCTACCTAGATGACATCCTGCTATACTCGGAAAATAGGGAAGACCATATCAAACTAGTCCAAAAAGTCCTTGACCGGCTCGACCAACACGACCTAGTAGCCTCGTTGAAAAAATCTGTATTCCATCAGGAAGAAGTCAAATTTCTACGATACAACGTCAAGACAAGGGTGGTCACCATGCGTGATAGGAAAGTGAAAAGCGTGCAAAATTGGGCCAATCCGAGGTCGGTTAACGAAGTCCAAATCAAATGGATTCGCAAAACTTTATCAACAGTCATGTTACCGGGTAGCTAACACGGTAGGATTCTGGGCTAACTAGGCCGAGGATATTCGAGACAACGGAATATAGGTCAGGAAGGCTCAAGAAGAATTGTTCGATAAAGTAATAGAGGAATATCGTAATAACTTATAATATTGTTAGAATCTCTTCTCCGTTGCTTGATGATATTCTCAACCATCGGGGAGAGCCCTACTATTTATACTAATGTTCACGCGACTTTGACTTCTCCATTAAAGAAGTATCTTTCTAAGAGTTCAGTTCGTCAGAACAAAGTGCGAACACTGTTTGACCCTGAATCTTGCCCAGCTTGACTCTGAGAATCTCCCGACTGCTATTTCTTCTGAGGGTGTCCCCACTCCACCAGTAGTCAGTCTTCGATCTCTTCGTCCTGATAGACTATAATGGAATATGCAGTCTAAATGCCTACATACCAATAGTATCATGAATATGGAGTGATCAAGTCCGATATTCATTTATCAATGCATAATGCGTATGCATTAGTAAGAGTAGGGAACTGCTTCTCTAATCATCGTTCCAATCAGTTAGCCATATCTTGAAACGTGAACTCTTTGTGGTTCCTGAGTAGTCTCCCAGATGCCTCCGGGAAGTCCCTACTCAGGCAGCTTGGGTTTGGATATATGCTCTCCCCCATGGTGGCATATACCTCGCGCATCATTATGCAAGCTATTCCCGCTAGGGTAATTGGTTAATCAAAGATTTCTCAAAAGTTGGCAAGCCAATAACTGACACGATGAAAGGGAGCCCAAAGGATTTCCACTGGGGAAGTGAATATGAGGCGGCATTTGAGGAGTTGACAAGGAGGTTTATGACGGCACAGAACTTGTCGCATTTTTACCCAGGGAGGAAAACGGTAGTGGAGACGGACACTAGCGACTTTGCGCTCGGATGCGTACTATCTCAATACCAGGGAAGCCCGCTTCACCCAGTGGCTTTGCATTCTCCACAATTCAACAGTGTGGAAAGAAATTACGAGATACATGACAACGAATTGCGCGCAATAATGGAAGCGTTCAAAGAGTGGAAAAGATAGCTATGGGGAGAAGAAGAACCCGTGATAGTATACACAGACCATTAAAATCTACAATCTTTCCTGACCAAAAAGGTCTGGAACCATCAACAAATTCGATGGGCACGGGAGTTAACAAACTACAACTTCAAGATAGTCTATCGGCCCGGAAGGATTGGAGGGAAATCCGACGCGTTAAGTAGACGGCCAGAGTACCGTCCTGAGGAGGGAGCTCGTCACCCTGAGCAGTCGATTTTGAAAACAGAACATGGTCAAATTTCTGTAATTCATCAAAAAGGAAATGCGGAGAGAGCCCTTACCTCCGAAAAACGCGAACCCACAAGCCTCAGGATAATGCAGCTTTCGAACAACGCGATAGTTCCGACAAAAGGATCACGCTTTGCGGCCGGTCATGACATCTATGCCCTAACAGAAGGGCTGGAACCAGCAAAAGGACAGACGATGGTGGAAAGGGGTATCGCGATAGGATTGCCGGAGGGAACCCATGGAAGGCTACCCACAAGAAGTGGTATGACTAGCCAGATGGGAATAGCAGTAGGTGGTGGTGTAATAGAAGAGGATTACACTAGAGAAGTCAAGGTCATCCTTCGAAATCATGGCTATGGGGACTGCTTATTTTAAGCAGGGGATCGGATAGCGCAACTCATAATAGAAAGCATTTCCGACTGCGACGCCATGGAAGTAGACGCTCTAGGAAAAACCGAGCGAGGAAAAAGGGGTTTCGGGTGAAGTGATCTAAACGCCAAGAGGTCCATCACGGCTAGAGAAGAGGCAGTAAGAGTATGTCTGCTTCACGCAGACCCAAGCGAAAACGAATTCTTTAGGGCTGCTGATATCGGCTATCACCCTTGGTTAATGAAAGAAATACAAATGTTTTCAGGCCCTCACGTCAATGCAGCCCTGACGCGAACAATACACGGTTCATTTCTAGAAAAGATAAGAGTGGCTGGAAAAGAGGGTGAGTGGTGGCAGGAATAAGGCCGTGAACTGGTCAGGTTAAGAGCCAGTGGAAAAAAGATGCCGGACCAATGGATAGAAAAGAACTGTTTACTATACTTCAAGAATCGATTGTACATCCCCGAAGACTAATCCCTTCAGACCGAGATAGCCAACGGCTGTCACGACACGGTTGTAGCAGGGCACTTTGGACATGAAAAAACGATTGAGATAGTAACAAGGGAGTTCTACTATGAAGCACTCGCAGACTGGATCAAAGACTCTGTACGATCCTGTGACGAATGTCAACACCGTAAATCCCCGCGGTACCCGAAGTATGGCTTACTTCAACCTTTAGAAGTACCCTATACCGCTTGGACTTCTATATTGACGGAGTTCATCACACAGGTACCAGACTCTCAGGGTAAGACATAGATAATGCTGGTAGTAGACCGGTTTACAAAAATGGCCCACTATATTGGCCTCCACGAAAATGCAACTGCAAAAGACGTTGCCGATACCTTCCTTCAAGATGTTTGGAAACTTCACGGATAACCGACCGAAATCATATCGGACATGTATGAGAAGTTTTCCGGCCAATTTTGTGAATCATTGTGTAACATGATAGGAGTTAAACCATGCATGTCAACAGCTTACAACCCTCAAACTGACGGACAAACTGAAAGAACCACCCTAGTGCTAGAAGGTTACTTACAAACATTTGTCAACTACCATCAGAACGACTGTTATGAACTGCTGCCGTTTGCCGAACATGGCTATAATAACTCGGCAACCAACGCATATAAAATGCCCCCATTCTTCGCCAACTCCCGTTTTCACCCACAAACTGAGTGTATGAAAGACAGAGAAGCTCATAACCCCGGGGCGACAATGTATGCTCCCTGGATGCAGGACATACATCGACTGGCGAAACAAACCCCAGAAAATACACCGGAATCAATGAAGAAATATTAAGAGGGGAAAGAGACGGAACAACCCAGCATCGAGGTTGGCGACTTGGTAATGTTGAACGCAAAAAACATAGGTGGCAAACGACCGTAGAAGAAGTTGAGTCCGAAGCTGTATGGCCCATCCAAAGTCCTAGAAAGAAAAGGAAGCCGGGCATACAAGCTAGGAATATCACTAAGGTGGAAAGTTCATCCCAGGTTTCATGTTTCCCTGTTGGAAACCTACCGGTCCTCGAACAGACCAGCTCGCGAACAACCACCATGAGATCCCGAAGACATTGAGGGGAATTTACAGAGCGAGGTAGAAAGGATTGTCAAGAGCGAGATCATTTCTTACATGCAAAAGGTGCGAGGAAGGAATAAGGCGATGAAAGAACTTCCGTACTTTGTGAAATGAAAAGGCTGCCCGGAGGATGAGAATATTTGGGAGCAACCCGAAGGTATGAAGAACGCGCAGGAAGAGGTGGAACCGTTTCATAGAGAAAATCCGGAGATAGCGAGCCCAGGAGAGGTCGAGTAACATAAGAAAGGTTTCCCATCGGTGGTCAAGTAAATGCAGGTGGTTTTAACCCCATCTATGTGGAGCTTGAGATGGAAGATAGACTGTATAATAAAACATTAAGTATTCGGGACGAACACTTCGAAGAGGGGAGCTCGTGTAAGGCGCACGGACTCCCCGAAAGGATTTACAGGGCAGAGTTACCCTACCTTGACACTCACGAACTTCGAAGGCAAAAGATAACACCCGCCTCCACCCCCTGCCTTGGGACGGCGCGTCATCACTAGCCGCCTGGCTAGTTGTGTCCCAACACCAAAGACCACTGTGAATGGAACACATCTTATCACACCGTATACGTCGCACCCGTCTGTCCGACCGGATCCTGTTCGCAGGATGTATGACGGGAGACCTTTGAGCACCTTATGCAAGTTGAGGCAGGTGAATCGGAAGGCGGAGCATAAGGTTACAGACACTTGAAGAGAGACAGTCGGAAGGGTTGGTCAAAGGTAACGGGACCTTTTGCATGAAAGTTAGTCCACTCGTACCTACAAAGAGGTGTAGAGTATGAAGGCGGTAACAATGCCCAGTAACTGGATCAGGTGCATCCACAAAGGACAGGTTGGCAAAAGATGGAGTTCGGGGGAAAAAACCTATAGGTACCATCCTGAGTACAAGTCGTGTAATGCCGCAAGACCAGAATACGATATGCGGTTGCATGCTGAATTCTCGACGGAACCAACCAAAGAACATTGGCCATCTTCTGTCCAGCGAGTTAAACTACCCTTGGTGAATATGGGGGCAGGATAATACATAACCATTGTTGTCAACAGATAAACGCATGAGCTGACACCTGATGTGGTCTCCACACTATCAGGAATAACAGAAGCGCAGACCGATGAGTTGGCCATGGGAGCAAAAGGTGTCGTAGAAAGTTTTCAGGCTCCACGGGTGTTCACACTCAGGTGAAGTTCGCAGAATTGCAAGCAAGATACTTAGTTAGTATAGAGTTAGCATGTATACAGCAATTGCTCAGACCCGGAATATAAATATCGAAGCATCTTCGCTGCTATTACACACAACAAGCACAGAGAACAGATCTTATCAATATAATAAGTTTTCTACTTTCTCGCTACCAATACTTCGACGATCTATACCAAAGTAACCTTTATATCTAGCGTACATTACTTGTATCTTCTTAACGAGTTCTCTGATATAATAACGACTTAGGTCCTAGCTGTCGGAATACCTCACGCCGAAGCTACCACCTAACCTCTATATTCTTTATCGAATATATATCTGCAAGTGATAAGTAATATGTAGCTGACAGAAGTTAAATTGGAACCTGAAACATAATATCTTCAGTGTAGTAGTTATTTGTTGCTAATCAAAATTATATACCCCAACTATATGACTATTAGGCTAGCAGGAATAGATTACCTAATATATAAGAGTGAGGTATACCATTTCATAAGACAACCGTATATCCGTACTCAGAGGTATCAGGAAGACGACTCAGAATACTGGATGCAAGAAGGTTTCATGATATGTTTAAGTGATTGGAACGATGTTTAGCGAACACCACTCCTCTCATTTTCTAGTTGCATATGCATTAGCTGCATAATACTTTGATAGCCGGATATCAGAACTGATCACTTCCTCTTCCATATTGCTTTTGGTATGTAGGCATTTGGACCGCATATTCATATATAGTCTATCATGACCAAGAGATCAAAGACTCTCTACCGGTTCAGTGGGGACACTCTGAGATCAAATAGCAGTTCACGAGATTCTCTACGTTGCCCTGAGCGATATTGCAGGGTCAAACGGTGTTTGTACTTTGTTCTGACAACCAGAATTGTTAAGAAAATACTTCTGAACTAATGAAGTAGAAGTAGCATTACCCTTTGTATAAATTGCAGGCATCTCCACGGGTGGTTAAAGAATCATCAAACAACGGAGAAGAGTCCTTAACAATATAACAAGTTATCAACTTATCTTCTAACATTTTGATATTTGACTACAGTTTATTACTTTACCTTTACCAATCAATTACATACGAACATTCCTGACTATTAATCTGTTGTCTCGAATATCCTTGGCCTAGTTAGCTCAAAATCCTAACCAGTTAGCTGTTAGGTGATAAGGTCGGCGTGAGATATTCTGACTGTTAAGACGTGAATTGTCGTTATATTGGAGAACCCGTTAAGAAGACATAAGTAATGTAGGCTAGATATCATGGTATACTTCGGTATAGATAGTCGAAGTATTGGTAATAATAAAATGTACAAACTTATTATATTGATAAGATCTCTTCTACGTGCTTGTTGTCTCTAATAGCAGGTGTTAGGTGGTAGCTTCGGCGTGAGGTATTCCGACAGCTAGGACCTTAATCGTAATTATATCGGAGAACTCGTTAAGAAGACACGAGTAATGTAGGCTAGATATAATGGTTTGCTTCGGTATAGA
>Ga0307513_10004486_pt1 | contig 18622 bp, 24 predicted proteins | sample 15_EM_MG_FD_202174 | JGI IMG/M metagenome (GOLD analysis project Ga0307513, IMG submission 202174) | Populus trichocarpa ectomycorrhiza microbial communities from riparian zone in the Pacific Northwest, United States - 15_EM | ecosystem: Host-associated > Plants > Roots > Unclassified | place...
AGTCCCTCATCTCAAATCGATCTTCACAATGTCCCCTGTTCAACGTGGCAACAAGCTCTTCATCCCTGTACTCTCTGAGGAGGACGCAAAGCATGTCCATGTGACCGTCAAGTGGCAACAGACCCTCCGCCAGAAGGAAGCCAATTATTACGTCCTCACGGCCAAGAACTCTAACCAAAGTGTGCCTCACCATTCTCTCTGTTCTGCTTATAGTAACGCCAGTTGTCCCAGGCGATGCGGATGTCGCATTCTTCATTGAGGCCTCTCGCTACAATTCCCAGAACCTCGGGCCCAAGAATAATGCAGGTGCGACACCATGGGTACCGGCAATGCACTGCCACTGACGTGGCCCCAACAGGCTTCTACGAGCTCACGATCGACGACCGCAGCCAATACGGCCAGCGCACTGCGGCCGGCGAGGGCAGGTTTGTAGTGTTCCACAACAAGGATTATAAGCCATTCCAGGTGTGTCGGTTGCTTTCCTTGCTTGATCGACAAGGATTTGACTTTTGCTCTAGCACCGCTTCGTCGAATCGACACTCCTTTCCAAGAATGCGTCGACGATCATCCAGATTTGCAATATTATCACCAGCAAGGAAGCTCTGGTCGGTGGCGTTGCTGACATGATCAAGGCCACTTTCGGCGACTACCTTCACAACTTCTAAAGTGTCTTCCGTATCAGGGGCTTGAGGTGCTTTCCAGCCAGAGCATCCAATCATTCGTGGGAAAACGGATAGTTGAACATTATTGGTGCTACCCTTCCGTGTACCTAGGTCCATGCGTTTGTTTGCTAGCTCTGATACTTGCCGTTCCCGTGATATAAACCCCTTCGAGGCGTCAGAAAATAGCAATATTCACGAGAGTCAGGAGCGTTTGCATCAAGCCAAATACCGCGGTCTTCCTGGTCAGGGACGAAGACGTTTGCCATAAGGCTGCGCCATTTGGATCCCACGATGTCGGTGCAAGGCTTAGACGTAACGATAGAAACGAGTCTTGGTGCATTCACTGTTGAGTTGTACTGGGATCATGCTCCAAAGGTGCGTAAAAGCGGCTGCAAAAGTACCACAACTAAAGCAACTGCAGACGTGCAAGAACTTTGCAGAGCTAGCCAAGAAAGGCTATTACAATGGCGTCATCTTTCATCGGGTCATTCCAGTATGTACAGTGTCGTGCTTCCCTTGGTTACCAGACTCACGCGACGGTGGGTGCGATTGCAGGATTTTATGATACAAGTACGAACCCCCATCGGCATTGGCAATGCATATTTTCACAATCCATCTATAGGGTGGAGACCCTACTGGAACGGGCAGAGGTGGAACGAGTATCTACGGTCAGAAATTGTAAGGCCATCTCCCACCCCCGACGTCAAAGCGAGCATTGAATTGCCGCTGCCATAGCGAAGATGAAATTGATCCCAGTCTCCGATTCGTAGGAGCTGGCATCCTCGCAATGGCGAACTCGGGGCCCAACACTAATGGTGAGCACAGAACAGTACCCGCGCGCGGATTGGCCAGGAACGAGCCAAAATAAGATTCGGCACTTTTCTGATCACCCTGGGCAGTCCGCGTGTAGCAACCTGTGGCGAGAAGCCCAGTGTCGTTGCCATGCATGTTCTAACCGGGGTAACCCGTTCATTTCCACAGGGTCGCAGTTCTTCATCACCTTAGCACCTACTCCCTACCTAGATGGAAAGCACACCATCTTTGGACGTGTCTCGTTTGGGATGCGGATCGTCCAGCGACTCGGGGCCGTGCAGACAGACCCACAAGATCGGTGAGCCTGCTCAGCGAAGAGAACGACCGAGCACTGAAGGTGGAGTTCGATTGGACTGTGCTACAGACCAATTGAGGACGTCAAAATCCACAAGGCCAAATTAGTCGAACGCGATATATGATCACGCCGGTTATTCGACCAAGGTTTGCCGGAGCAGCGTGATGGATGACCGAAAAATGCGGAGAAGGATGTGGAAGCCAATGTGACGCGTAATTTGGAATCAGGGGGGGTCAGAGACGCGTACCACGAGCGGAGGCGGGCTGGAGCGCCGTTAGGGGTGTTGACGGGGGACCGAACGTGATCGGACAATACGCGTCGCAAGGGAGAGGACGAACCAGTGCAATATATATGCTATGCCGGTTGCAATACTAAACGATGGCAGATGTTACTCCCAGTGGCAGCAGCAAGCGTGAATAAGCTGCAGGCGCTAAACCGCAACAAACTTTGGACCAGTGCTGCGAGTAATCGGGAGAGGCGACTCGCCGCTGATACAAGAGTGAGAATGTCTGCTCAGTCACACTCAACATCCAGAGCTGGAAATTTTACTCGTCGAGCTCCCCCGCTCGTCGGTCCTGATCGCGCGTCTCAAACCTTTCGTTTCCCCCCACATTCTCAGGCCCAGGGCTACCCGCATAACCACCACCAGCCAGCTGCCGACGACACTCGCCCCAGCATGGACAGCGTGCTCCACTACCCACAGTACGCGCACGTCCACTCCCAGGACCGTCGCAGACCAGACGAACAATCCTCCTCGTCCTCCTCGTCCCCTCTCGTGCATGACAGGTCTCCTGCAGACTCGATGAACGCAAATCGGAAGCGACTCAACTCAGCGGGTGCACCAGGGCCCGCGAGGAAGAAGGCCCGCAAGGACGACGAGGCCGATGAGAGCGCGAGCCCGGGTGACTTCCCAGAAACTAAGGAATCCAAACCAAAATCAACGAGAGGAGCTCGGTACGTCTTTATTAAACGAACCCGTGCCTCGTGCCTCGCACATCCGTTGACGCAACTTGCTCACAGGGCCTGCACGGTCTGCCGCCGCCTGAAGATGCGATGTGAACCAAGTTCGGGAACCCGTTGTAAGCGCTGCGAGACAGGGAACCACGAGTGTATATTTGAAGAATCAAACCGGGGCAAGCGTTCGTCCAAGTAAGCACATTACCATTCCGGACGTTTGAATACCCCCTGTGCTTCTCTAATGCACCCTATCTACAGGAAGCACGAGGCGCTTACAAAATCACTGCGAAAAATGGAGCGGACGCTTGACACCGTCCTCCGAACAATGGCCAATCCCGGACTGACTTCCCTCGCATCGGGGATGGTTTCCGCTTCTCCCTCACCACCCCCAGATGATGACATCAAGGCGACAACGCACGACCTCGTCGCGGAGCTCACCACCGCGCCTCCTCCCCCGGCCTATCACCTTGCTGCTCCCACTGTCTCTGTAGCTTGTCAACCAGGACAATCGACATATGGAGGCGGTGCCGCACCGAATCATCCTGGGACGTCCCCGAAGCTGCACAGTCTGCCCGACAATGCCCTCAACCCTCTTGGCTTGCTCGCGGAAGCATCCTTGGCCAATCGCAGGGCTCAGCAGGCTGCGGCCGCTGCAACTCCGAGCTCTAGTCCGTCCCTTAGAAACCGTATTCAAATTTCCCAACTTTCCTAATTGAATCTAGGTTCCTCCAAACAAGTTATGTCTTTGCAGAATTTGGACAACCCTAGAGTCGGCGTAGCGAACGATGTGTACTTCAAGCCCGGTCCAATGACAATTCTGCCATTGCGACGACTGTTTATCGAGCGTCAAATCCACCCCGAAATGTTGACCTTTGTGACTACTGAGACTGTCGTCGAGTTATTTAAGATGTGAGTCACCATTTTTTTCTTGCTGTACGGCCACTAACCTCGCCTGCAGCTACTTTACGCATATGAATGTTAGTCTATCCGACGCCATACATCACTGAACGAACGAGACTAAATGACCATGTCCACAGTCACATGCCTCATGCCTCGACGCGCAATTCCACACCCCTGCCCTCGTTTGCTCTCGTTCTCCATTCCTCTTGACCACAAGTGCATCTCAAATTAATCCGTATCCTTCATAATCTGACGCAGCTGCTTAGTTTCTGCAATCGCATCCAAGTTCTACAACGGAGGGGACCCAGAACTCCACCAAAAGCTCAACAAGCTCGCGTTGAAGCTCGCGTTTGAAGTACCCGCCAAAGGTTACAAGAGTGTTGAGGTACGGGCATGGTTGAACTAAACATGTACTTAACTGACTTGAATACCTCAGATCGTCCAAGCATATTTGCTCCTTGCGCTCTGGGGCTGCGGACCAGTCGAACGATACGAGCACGACCGAACATGGATGCTTCTCGGAATGGCCATCCGTATGGCCACGGATTTGAACCTCCACCGCAAGAACACCTCGTCAAAGCACGATACCGTCGAGAGCCGAATGAGAGATCAGGAGATCCGGAACAGAGAACGTACTTGGATTCTTTGCTTCACTCTTGACAGGAGTTTTAGTGCCCAGATGGGCAAACCGCACAGCATCAAGGAAGAGTGAGCATCCCGCGCGCGAGTTGCTGGGCAAGAGTTGAACTATTTTGGTAGCTTCATCATTCGCAATGCAACGCATTGGTGCCGTCAACCCGACGCCTTGCCTCAGGATGTCGGTTTGGCTGCATACACCGTAAGCCGATTTAATGTTAAAAATTCTTCGCACTGAATGATTGACTATAGGAACTCCAACGGATTGTCTCACGCAGCCTCGACTTTTTGTATTCTGGCACTACAACCGCTTCAGGCCTACAGACTGACTGCGACTACCTGCTGATCATCCGAACCGTGGAATCGCAGATTCTAACGTGGCAAAACGACTGGCAGTCTATGGGGACCAACCAACGTGACGTCAACACACCCTATCGAATGGTCATGATGCGCTTCTATTACCATTACGCGCTTCTCGTCGTCAACTCGTTCGGTCTCGAGAACGCGTTCCAGAACTCGCCAGTGGACATGGCGCACTTCTTTGGCAGGTGCCATTCGAACGCTATGGCGTGTGTCTTGATTATGCGGGATGAGATTGCTTCCGCTGGGTGGCTCCGTTATAGCCCAGATTCGCATTTCGTGCTCTGCTCGTATGCCGTACTCAGCTTGTTGAAGGTCGGTCAACATTCATCTTTAATTTACTATCGACTTATGTCTTTTCAGTATATCCGCCCTGAGTTCCAAGGATTGATGGACAACGAAGCCAAGACTCTCGCCCTCGTCAAGGACATGGCCGACACCCTGGAAGGTATAGCAGCGAGCCAGCTCCATACGCCTTATCTGTACAGCATTTTCCTTCGTGCGTTGCTCGCTGTCAAAGCAGACGGTGCAAGTAACCCTGCTTCGCCCCGTCCACAACTGGTGCACACCGACAACTCGTTCCTTTTCAACAACACCAACGGGAGTCAGAATACCGCAGGGACATCACCGTATCCGGGATTCAGTCCGGGCTTGGGGTTGTACACGGGCACCGGGGAAATACCTTACGACGCGCTCATGGACTTCCAGAATCCGTTTATGACGGGTGACCTGAGCGGTCCCTCTGCTGCTATTACTGCAAGTATGGCGCCCCCACCTGTACCCGGGAGCGGATCCATGGGGTCATACACACTGCCTGGAGGGCCCAACCCCGCTGCTGGGCTGCCTACTCCGCACACATATAACCCGCAGAACTCGAGTGGGCTCAGTATGGAGAATATCCTCAATGGTGGTTTCTGGGATAGTATGCTTGTTCCAGGTACGTTCTTGTCTTCGGCCTAGGACCTTGTGTTGATTAAATCGTGGTGCAGGGTTCTCTACCACACTCGAGGGGCTCAGTGGAGGCATGGTGTACGCTCCTGCGGGGAGCGCGTTCATCTCCCGGTTCCATTCGCCTGAACACTCCCGGGTCCCAAGTCCGAGGCTAGGCTCGGCGCACCCGCCTGTCGATGGACTGGAGCATAAGACTCATTATGGGGATGGGTTAACTGTTGATGCGTGATGGACGGATGGGTGGATGGGGATAGATGAATTGACTGACTGACTTACTGACTGACCGGTTTGTTGTATTGTATCGTGGACTGCCTTGGCTAATTGTATAGCGCCTTTATGCTGTATTTGTAAGCCAAGTATCCATATATAAGCTATCTGTAGCGAATAACGAAGGGATGCAAAGTGCGCCTGACTGACTGACTGACTGTAACAAGACAAGGGTACGTAAATGGAGACACACGATTTGCAGTCGGATTTGGGAATGTCCGATGTCAAGATCGCGTGGAGCAGTGCGCCGGCGGGACCGACGTGAGAAGGGGAGTCGGCCAGGCCATGATGGCTTGGATCTGCATCGCTGGGCTGTCACGTCACGGGCAAAATAGGCATTATCCATGAAACGAATCGCGGGAGTGCGGGGGCACAAGCGACCGGGCAAAAGAAGGCGGAGAGAAGGCAGAACTATTGAGGATATTATGACATCTACACTATGACATCTATTGTGAGGTGGCTGTGTCATCCATAACAGGAAGCGCCACGAAGCTCGACTGTAGACATACCATACAACGGCCCTTTGACCCCACCACTCCTAGCAAACCTAATGACCTCACGCACGGCATCCACCATGTCGAGCTCTTCCAACGCCTCCTATAATGTCCCAACTCGCGTCGGAAAGGCCATTGTGTCCGGCGCCTCAAAGGTCGTTCCGATCCGCAGGTCCCGTGGGCTGGCGACCCCAATGGGGCCCCAGCCAGGTGAGCTCCCCGCGTTCAACCTCAAGGTCCAAGTTTGTAGCTGCAAAGACCTCCTCGCCATGGATAGCAACGGCAAGAGCGACCCGTATGTTTCCCCGCGTCGCCTCTACTTGTCCTCGCTCATTCGACTCCCTTAGTTATGTAGTCCTTTCTCTTCTTCGTAAGCGAGAAAAAACTCCGTATATCAAAGCTACACTCGACCCCGTCTATCCCGCAAAGGACGCCACCTTCGAATTTCCTGTCTACCTTTCGCTGGTCGAAACCATGGGTGCTCTCGAGCTCGTCGTCTGGGACAAGGACATAATCGGAAGCGAGTATCTTGGCGAGCTCGCTTTGCCTGTCCAAGACTGGTTCCCGGGCCAGCCGCTCCTGTTTGAAGACCCTGCCAATGAGGTACGCAGAATTTAATTTAATTTGACTGCGCCCGCGCCTTTTTCTGCGCCCATGTATACTCATATTGTCTTTAGCCTTTCACAGTGCCTCTGGTATCCACACGGGCTAATACCCCGAGCACTGGTGTAATGCAACTGAAGATCGGTCTCGTCGTCCAATCCATGCCCGATGCAGTGGGCGCCTACAAAGAGATTGTACAACGTGTTCTAGGTGCAACACCAACGTTGACTAGTGCTCCTCCAGTGAGTCTTGTCCAAAGTCCGTTAAACCCCACGTCCCTGAATGATGTATAGACGGAGGGTGTGGGCACTGTTCGAAGTGAAAACGGCCATGGTCCCATCGACGATGGCTTCTGTTCGGATGAGGAGACGGACGAAGAGGCTCACCACCCGCCGCCGGCCCCAGCCACTGTCATTGCTGGCCCCGGCCCCGCACTGCCATCCGCGCATGCATCTGATACAGAAAAGAGAAAATCAAAGCTCGTCCAATCCCTCCTTTCGATTCGAAGGACGTCGTCCCCAGTCTCCGTCACTAATGAAAACGCGACCGGCATCTTTGCCTCCCCGACTACCGCTGACGGTATGCTCACACCGGGACGGCCAGTTCCTTCGCGGACTGCCAGCAGTGGCACCACCAAGAGCGGTCGCCCGCGACTCAGGCGTGGCCGCAGCAAGACTGGCTCCTACAGCCTCGGTACAAACATGGATGTGCTTGGCATCGTCATGATTGAAATTGAGCGTGCAACAGATCTACCCAAATGGTCCAATAGTGCGCTGTTACATCTTACAAATCAAACCAATGCTAACTCCCTTCACAGTCACTCGCACCGGCTGGGATATGGACCCCTTCGTGGTCATCTCCTTTAGCAAGAAAGTCTTCCGTACCCGAGTTATTCGTCACTCGCTTAACCCGACCTGGAAGGAGCGGCTCTTCTTCCACGTACGGCGATATGAATCGGAGTACAACATTCAGTTCAACGTACTCGATTGGGACAAGCTGTCTGGTAACGACTTTGTTGGCGAGGCCAATTTGAATGTAGCGAGGCTCATTGAAGGAGCTCCCAAACCCGATCCTAAAACAGGGATTTACAAGGAAGCACTAAGCCCCACTGAAACTACTACCATGGAGGAGTTCACGCTTCCGTTGACACCTCAGAAGGACGTCAAGTGGGAGGCGAAGCATTCACCGCAGCTCTTTTTCAAGTATGTTCATTCCACAGCTTCACCGTTCTAATCATCCCTGATTACCCCTCACAGAGCCAAGTTTCAGCCATATGATATGCTGCGGCAACAATTCTGGGCCCGATACCTGAAGCAGTACGACGCCGATGAGACGAACACAATGTCCCACGTCGAAATCACTTCCATGCTCGACTCGCTCGGCTCAACACTCAGTCGGTCCACCATCGACAGCTTCTTCACTCACCATGGAAAGGCCCCTTCAACGGGTGAGCTGACGATCGAAGAGGCCGTAGACTGTCTCGAGGAAGAAATCTCTCGGCCAGTCAGCCAGAAGAAACGTCTCCCACGGGCGGGCGAATCCATTACCGCTAGCAATACGGGGTGCGTGACGCCCATGTATGATATCAACAGGTCCCACCAAGACCTCACGAATCTATACTTCAACGGTCCGGCTGTTACGTCTTCGCCCAAGGAGGAAGTGGAGAAGCAACTCGATTCGAGCAGTGATGGCGACCGCAATCAGGGGCTAGATACGCAACCCGGTCAGGCGAGCGGCAATACGCAGGTTATCGGGCAGGTTCCTTACCCCGCTGGAGCAATACCTGAGCAACTCGACAAGATCCTCACCAGAGTCCATACAGCACCGGCCAGTGAAGGGAGCTCCAACTCGGTGTCGGACGACGATCTCACTGCATCAAGTGGTGATAGCGAGGACGGTGTGGAGAGGGTGATCAATATCATGACGTGTCCGATCTGCCACCAGCCACGACTGAAGCATAAGGGAGAGATGGATATCGTCACCCACCTTGCCATTTGCGCGAGCAGTGACTGGGGGAAGGTTGATCGGATTATGGTGAGCAACTTTGTGACTGCCAGTCAGGCGAAGCGGAAGTGGTACACGATGGTCATGAATAAGATCACCACGGGGGCATACTCTCTTGGCGCCGTAAGTGGTCCACGATCTCACACCGTTGGTCCCAGGGAGGTCTATACTAACGACCTGAGCAGAACTCGGCAAATATCATCGTACAAAACCGCATGACTGGTCAATTGGAGGAAGAGAAGATGCAAGTGTACGTCCGACTGGGTATCCGCCTGCTCTACAAGGGCGTCAGGAGTCGGATAGAAGGTGCACGGGCGCGCAGCCTCCTCAAGTCGATGTCCATCAAACAAGGCATCAAGTTCGACGACCCCGCTTCAGTAGCTGAGATCCCGGCGTTCATCGTGTTCCACAATCTCGACATGAATGAGGTGCGCGACCCGCTCGGGTCGTTCAAGACGTTCAACGAGTTCTTCTACCGTCGACTCAAGGAGGATGCCCGCCCCGTCGAGAAGCCCGAGGACCCTAGACGGGTCGTCAGTTGTGCAGACAGCCGGTTCATGGCGTTCGAGAATATCAACGAGGCGACGAGGCTCTGGATCAAAGGGAGGGAGTTTTCAGTTGCAAAGTTGCTGGGTGAGACGTACAAGGATGAGGTTGCGGACTACAATGGGGGTTCCCTGGTCATCTTCCGGCTCGCACCACAGGTGAGCTGACTTTCCTAAGGCGTGCATAGAGCGGTTGCTGATTGAATTGTCATCCCAGGACTATCACCGTTACCACTCACCTGTGGATGGCAAAATCGGTCCGATTACTTCGATTGACGGAGAGTACTACACTGTAAACGTGAGTCGATCAACAGCCCTCTCATCCTCCCTTTCCTGATGTAACTCCTTCAGCCCCAAGCCATTCGCACCGCGCTCGATGTCTATGGCGAGAATGTCCGCAAGATCGTGCCCGTCGACAGTCCGGTCTTCGGCCGCGTATTCAACGTCTGCATCGGTGCGATGATGGTGGGGAGCATCGTCCTCACTGTCAGCGAGGGAGACACGATCGCTCGTGGCCAGGAATTTGGCTACTTTGCCTTTGGTATGTCTTAGGGAATCCTGTCGCATCTTTGCTAATAATTCCCCTGCGCTATAAATAGGTGGCTCTACAATCGTTACAATCTTCAAAAAGGGGCAAGTAGTTTGGGACGAGGACCTGTTAATTAACGGCCGCGCATCCCTCGAGACCCTGATTCGCGTCGGTATGGGCATTGGCTCCAAACCTATTTCTTGAACCGTGTATTGTGTGTGATCTCTTCCTGCCTCTTGGTCGTCCCACCGTCCTCACCAATTCGGCCTGTCACTGAAATGAACTTTGCTTTTTTTGAGTTGTATTCATATTCTATAGAGCTGTCGAATGTTGTACGTATATAACAAGTAGAAAGTATATTTATGGACATTACACCATTTATCGTCGCCTTCATTCAATCTTGAACACTGAAAGGGGTTAGTGGACGGTGACTTCTACGGCCAGGAAGAGCTCACCAAATGCCCCTTCTCCAGGCTTGGTCGCGAATACTGCTGCTGAGAATTGCTCGGCTGATAAAGACTGGAACGGAGGGTATTCTTTCTTCAACTTGTCGATGAATGAGGGGACGTCGGCCTCATTGACAAGAGAAACAGTGCAGCCACCCCATCCAGCACCTTGAAAGGAGTTAGATATAGAATAGTTGCCAGTAGGTGATGAACCAGCCTGTGAGACGACTACCATACGCCCCGGACTCTCTCGCCAAGGCTGTCAACTGATCGAGTTCTGGGCAAGAGCACTCGTAAAGGTATTTGCAGCTCTCTTGTGAGTCGTTCATTAGCTGCCCCAGCGTCCTCAAGGCTGCTTGTGAGACGACCTCGGACGTTTCAGCGATTTGAATAGCTGCCAGGCACGTATCGCGAAATTCGAGAACTCGTAATGCTTCGGTAAATACGTGCTTAGCTCGTTTGTAAAGCTTAAAATGTGTGGCTTCCACTTCGGCCAACGTCAGGCTGGCTGGAATAGGTGAAGGAATGCTCACTGACCAGTGACCCACGATAGGAAGATATCATGAAACTCTCCTTTAGTGAGGCTCGTCATCTCAACCATCTCATCGAGTGTGACGTCCTCCTGCTCTTTGCCTTTGAGCCTTTCAAGGTGACCGGACTCTAACAAGTTCAAGATAGCGTCTTTCAAGGTCGCCTCGTCGTCTACATTTCCTATGGTTGTCCACCGCTCTCCAAGGACTTCACGGTATGTCTTCCTTCTGGTCGGTTCGACGGCAAGGCCAAGGACCTTGGCAAGCACGCGGGCTCCAACAAGCGTTTCCACCACGCGAAGATTATATCTGAACTTCCCTGTTTCCGCTTTGTTGGAGACAGCCAACGAATTGGCAATCACGAATGCGGCGGGCGGTATTGTATTCGGGAAGGGTGCGGGAACAGCATTGAGAGACGGGTAGAAAGAGATATAGAGGGCGGCGCCTGAGTTGCTCAATATAGATGCCGATTGATCCATGCTGAAGATGGATCTCTCACTATTCTATAAATCGTCAAGAGGAGATGCTTACCCGCCACTGTTTACTCCCACTTTCTTTTCATTTCCAACGGACATTTGAACAAGGTCACCTTTTGTGAGTGATACGAGTTTGTCGTTTGCGGCGAGTGCTGCCAACGTCGATGCGACGATCAAAGCTGCAGATGAGCTGACCCCAGCTCCGGATGGGATGGAACTTGAAATTAAAGCATCGAATCCATTAGGTCTTTCCTCTCCGCCCTGGGCAAAGAGACGCTCCAGGACACCCTGATTGGGCCGCTCGGCATCCGCCTCTTGAGTAGTTCGTGAGCACATACCAGATAACCTGCCTTTACATATCCCGACCAATGCAGATCGGCGTCTATGGGCAAGTTCCAGACCCCTTCAATTGGTTTGGCTTCGAAACTGGCTTTCGTATAGTTGCTTTCAACATTATCAATCGTCACGGCAGGGGTCTCATTACGAGCAATCGCAATGATCAAGTCGTTCTCAATTGCGGCAGGAAGGACCCCGAATAATGCATAGTCGATATGCTCCCCGATGATACTGCAGATCGCCATCAAATCAATGGGTGTATGCTGGGCGTAGACCTCAATCTGTGCTTACTTCACACGACCTGGGGCTCTGATGATATGAGTTGGTCGTCTACCGTATCTTTTGGTGAACTCCTCCGCCAGCGAGTTAAATCGAGCCCTGTTCGAGTTGGTGAGACTCGGGGAAATGAATTGAAGCCAATGACTCACGCATCGAGCAAGGCCCGAGAAATGGAAGGTCGAACTTCTGTGATTGCATGGTAAATAGGGACGGGCAGACTAGCGATGGACGACATGGCAAGGGGCAAGAGGCAAGAGGTTGGGTTGCACTTCTTCGTAGGGGACACGGGCCGCGGAAAGAAGTTCACATTTAAGTCGTCAGTGGCAGAATGAATGTCCAGTTACTACAATACTTAACACGAAAATATTGGAGCCTGCATCCGCCACCTCGCATTTACATGTTCCATAGTCGTTTCATGAAAGAAGCTGCTTTGAAGTGTTCATTCGGCAAAAGGGAATGAACGCTCTTCTCGGGAGAATTGGAGCAAAAACTGGCGACCGGAGCAGGACTCGAACCTGCGCACGCAGAGCGTAAGTGATTTCTAATCACTCCCCTTAACCACTCGGGCATCCGGCCACTATGTGGGTGGTTGCTCTTCAGAGTTATATTATCACATTGAAACTCCAAATTGGAAACGAGGCCTCCAAACCTTCCAAGTGGTTGCTTTTCTCAGTACAGTGCCCTATGTTGTTTGTGCTTTGTAAAAGCAGACCGAGTTCGCGTTCCAGTGACTACACCGCATCAACCTTTTTGCAACCCTTACCATGCATAATACGGCACTTCGTCCGAAGTATCACTCGAATTTCTACTGTATCTACGAATGCGTACATAACACTGGAGCGTTCCTACATATACGTTAAGCTCAGAAATACCCAAAAAATTTTTATAGGAGAGTATAAATTATCTAATAGTCGTGACAGGAGCACAATGATAGAGTACAGTGACAAATACTGGCAGTATTTGCAAGCCTGATGTCGTCAAGGGACGTGAGGTCGTGACTGCTATGTTCAGCAATCCCCTTTATAGTATATCTTAAATTAGAAGGTTTGGTATCACCAGCGGTAGTGTTTGAGTTCCTATTGGCACGTACTCCGGCGCGTCCACCTTGCGCTCAGGTCTGTCCTCCGTGTCTTTGTATGCGGGGGGTACCCCTCGCAAAGGATCCACCTTTGCTTCTCCATTGTCGTGGAAAAGCTGGATATATGCCGGTAGAGTACACGGCGCATATTCATACTGTGACGATTGGGCCGGTGTTCGCACAGTCAAGCCCGGTGGAAGGACGATAAAATGGAGCGGAAGCGCAAATTGGACGACGTCTTCTCCACCATTGTAGGCTACGTGCATGGCCAGGTGGAGCGTGTGGCGAACACGCAGAAACGGCGAATCGAGCCTGGGAAGCAAGTTGTCGGCGGTGATCCCAACTTTAAGGTCGACTGTGGACCAGTCTGGACTGAACGTGTACAGGCTCCCCTCACAGCCCTCTTCCAGCTTGAAGCGCGATGGGACCTCGGGGTGCAACAAAGATCTTGTCATCATGGCTGGCCCGATGTGTCCGCTAGGTGTACGTAACCCATTCATAGGGTGCTGGTGAAGCAAAGGAACTTGCGGAGGCTGTTCCGATGGGAGTGGGAACCGCGCAGTGTAGGAATCGTCCGGCATTCGATGTACGGTCTCTAGTTGTTCGATCTCGACATTGATTTGACTCGCACACAGGCCAGGCGACGCGCACCGAGATTTGAGAGAAATCGGGATAGAAGTGTCGGATATGCTGATGAACTCTGGTACCGAAACTAAAATCTGCATCTTCGTGACGACATCGTTCGGGATCGGGCTAGCTGGACCCGCTTTGGCAGTGACGGCGAATGTTGCGGAAGGGAATCCTGCGGATGTCCCGGCATTGCACACTGGAGGTGCGACCCGATGACGGACAACTTCGATGTCGACTCTCGGGGCTGACGCCTTAGAGTTCCTTGTCAATGAAGGTAGGCATTGAGACCACAAGAAGCCAGCCTCGCCTTGCGTGCGATACGTCGCTGCGGCGAAGAGGGAATATGAATTGGAGACGACGGCAGCGCCGTCCCTGGCTGTGGTGGTGGCGGGGAGCCACCCTGGTATTGTCAGGTCGAAAATGACTGCAACGTCTGCGGATTGGCCGCCTTCCGTACTAATAGCGATGGGTTGGATGACGAGTTCACGCTCAACTCTGCAGAGCCGTGCTGCTGAGTAACCGATTTGAGAGCTCGCGTGCTCCGACTTCCCCTCAAAGATCAGGACGAGGGAGGTGAGCACGATACTGTGCGGTCGTGTGGCAAACAAGGAGGACGCTTGACTTAAGTGGAGATTGACAGTCCCCGATAACGAATAAGATGACCTATGGTATTCTCATATCAGCCTCAGATGATAGAGGGTTGATCCCCCACTCACCTCGTATGCACTGAGCCGTACATATGCAGGCGAGTATCGACAGGGGACAAGGATATTTTTAGTGACATCTGGAGTGAGCTAGTGGGGATGATTGGTGATTGGCGTGAATGTTCCTGCTTGCAGGGGCCCCTTAAGTGAGTCGGAAGGTACAGTCAGACAGGCAAGACGTGCTAGGAGCACAGTAGAAGAAGGAAGGAAGAGAGGGTGAGAGAGAGGCGATTGACTCATGCGGGTTCTTGAATGGCGGCGTGGTGAGAAAGTCCGTGCAACCAAAAAACTGGGCTGTGTGGAATTGCAGCGCACATTTAGGCTACAGGATTGTCAGGGTCGACGATTCATGTATTGTTTAGCTGCTATTGAGGCGATGCGATCCGGTCAGAGGTACAGCGGGTGCCAGCAGATGAATAATGGCTGCGTCCAATGACCGCATGGAGCTGGTGCTTACTCTGTGTGCCGTTCCACCGAATTTCCTGGGCAACGCTCCGAAGATTTGTGTATCCGGGGGGCGCAGACAAGACGCAGAACGCGGTGCGCACTGCAGGAAGGAGATATGAGCCAACGATTGATATTGATCAGTAGGATACGAGCGACATACGGTTGAACGACGTCTGCATTGGAAGAGAGCGTCGGTTCCCTTGGTAGATGGAGGATGCCCTGCTAGTTGCCACAAAGTTGCCACAAACGCGAAATACGTGCTGTTTGGACATCTCTTAGCCGACGGCCCCCGCTGCAGTCCTGGTCACTAAGATAAGTATCGGGCACAGCATCAGAGCAGGCTGCCCTCCAACAAGGAGTAGGCCTGCCTGAATGACCACGCCCTAGGTATACCAGTCCTGAAAGCACTACCCAGGGGGTATCCAAATGTTTGTGTTACGGCCTCCCTCTAATGAGGGGACCGGCCCCCGGTCCTTGGTCCCTCCCTCGACCGTGCGAACTCCCTATACACCCCTCTTATTCTACAACTGCCCAGCTACTAACCGTGTAGTGGTGGCTACCTCTTAGCTGTATACGTCTTCATATTTGCGGCTCAACCGCGTCCACTCCTTTCGCGTCCCCCAACCCAGCCTTGAACCAAACCCAGCGATGGGTATTCCCAACATCTCCCACAAGTCTCAAAGTTCAGGACGCGTCTCCAGTCCTCCTCATTCGCAAACGACCGACCCCTATCTCGGTAGCCGTTCTCCCTTACGCACCTTGGCGGAACCCCTTCGCAAGTCTATGAACAAGACGAAGCAGGATGATATCCCCGTCTTTTTCTTCCCACTTCGTCCTGTCTCTGTCGCCCCCGTAACGCCACCACGACGTCCAGTTCAGGGGAAGCCCACCACCAAAGGATCTGTAGATGTCCCTTGCATCGGCTGTACTCGCATCGGCACGCGTGAGTCCTTTCCCTCTTTATTGGGCCCAACGTCTCAACTGTTTCATCTAGCTGCACCCCCACCGATCATGACGGACAGCAATGTAACGCCTATAAGCGCCACTACCCAAGGAATGGAGCGTCTAGGCCTCCGGTCCTCCAAGGGATGCATCAATGTCTCAGAAACGTTGAACCCGCGACGACTGTCTTTCCTCTTGGACCGCACTGATGCCAGCCGACGCAGCGGAGATGTAAATGCCTGTCCCGATAATACCAGTCAGGTCACAGGCGAGAGACGTTGCTCTCGTCGTGCTTCGATTAGCAAGGCACTTGCAGACCTTATAGACACCGCACACTCGAATGGTGCCATCAGTGACCTCGCCAGCAAAGTTGCCAAGATCTCAAACCGCATCTCATGGAGCCTTGACCGACGTCCCTCGAAGCGTGCACGGCTTGCAGCGGGCTTTCAATGACCTCAGCCCTCCTTGGGACTTTCGTCTCTATAGTGTCTACTCTCATCCTCCGGTACGACCGGGTCCCATGTTATAACTGGACTGTATTTGGACTCTCTCTTTGGGATTTCGTGTAACCTCATTTCTTCGGCTTCTCTCTCACACGTCCCCCTCGGGTGCCTCACTCTCATTACCTTTTATCACCCATACTATTGAACAATATGGACTGGATGCATGTATAACCTTCCTCCGTAAAACCAGTGGTCCTAACAATTAATAAACAGCTGCACAGTTGTGCTTGGTAGATGTTCACTTGAAACCCATGGAAGAGGTGAGCATAGAAACATATGCATGAAGTCCGCAACGTTACAAATGCCGTACATTCGATGCACTATGTACTAAAAGACTAGGCTTTGCAACACACAATAACAAAATAGCCCAGGAAATGTCCATCCATATATCGTCAAGATATATATGAGACAGTTACGAAGTGGACGTCCAGCGAAAAATATTCGCAATCAAATAGCAGGCTCAACAATCAGTCGATGAGCAGTTCAATCCATTCCTTTCCTGGACTTCCGGAGCCGCCCAGACGTACAATCCCCAACGATTCAGCAATTCCGACGTATTCCTTGAAACCAGCGACACCTGCACGCTGGTAGACCATCCGGTCTCGCTGAACAAGTTCAGACCCTACCTTGCTTCTGTAGGGCTGCCTCTTGTTCTCCGCACGAAACTCACGGAGGATGGAAATAAGGAGGTCAAAATTGCGAGGGGGTTGTTGGGGTTGTTGTTGGGGTCGCGGTGGTTGGTATACTTGAGGTACATGCGGCGGTTGAATGTCAACCGGTGAGGTCGAACTCATACTCATTGCAGTATTGAGTTCGGGGTAAGTTTGGGTTTGGGAATATGAGTGCTCGGGAACCTGGCTACGCAGGCTTTGGGTAGACTCGACAGAGTGAGGATGGTGGGGTCCACGTCCAGATATGTTACCACCAGCAAAGCTCGGCTGTTGCGGCTGATGCTGCTGAGTAATCGTATTCTGGCTCCCCCACGTCCCTGTGCCCAAGGAGCTGGGAAAGATTGTCGAGGTGGACCAGGGTGAGCGGCTTGCAGGAAGCCGGGAGCCTAAGCCACCCATAAAGGGGGTGAAGGTGCTTGGTGTAGAGAGGTGCTGTCGCAAGGGAGAGAAAAGGGCAGGATTGTTGGTGGTCCCCATAGAAGATGGAGGTTGTACTGTTGAGTGTAGGGGAGAGTGTGCCAACAAATCCACAGTTGTGGTCCTTGGGGAGGGCCTGGCGGTTGTGATCCGGGAGGAAACGGAGACACTGGATTGTGTAGGGCTAGGGGATGATGGCGCAATCACCCTAGATTCTCGGGGACGACCCAAGAAGTGACTCCATTCCACTACTTCGCTGGCTTGCGCGGCCAGACCTTGGAAGGCCAGAGGATATTGGGACACGAGGATGATTTTGTAGTGGCGGTTACGTAGCGCTGAGATAGGATAGGTGGATAACTCTGCATTTGTGATCAACACGATGGTTGATGGCGCAGGGTTATCCAGGGCAAAGGTGAATAGATCGGTAATAAGCAGCTTCTCGAAGTTGGAGGCTCGCGTCGCTTGAGGGTATTGCAAGAGTGTCACACCGTGTAGTGTTAATACATCTCGAGTGTGAGCTGGCGTGTTAACTCCATCGTTTCGTTCGAGGTAAGCTCGGAAGGTCGTGAGGGCTCCGTACGAAGTGCACTTGTGGGAAATAGTCGTGATAGTAGTATAAGCTTGCATAGAAGAGGGTATACCGCACGTCTAAACTCGTGAGATGTCAGCAAACAAAACATGCAAAGGGAAGCAAGATGATCACCTCCACGTCCCAAAACACCCCGACCCGCTCAGTGTACCGGATAGGTCTATTATCGGTAGCTTGTTGAGCTGGCATTGGGAGTGGTGGTGGCCTGATGAGGCATTGATGGTAGATCGGAGGACCTCTTTATGAATATGTGAATGAAACGCCTCCTGCAAGCCGGGAGGCGAGCCAGATGCAAATCCACCATAGCCTGACCGAGCTGTGATCGGGCCTACGACTCGGGCGTGGCGATTGCACCCCGGCCTCGTTGCAGCGGCGGGGCTTAGGACACAGGGTTTGGGCAATTTAAACCCACACCACGCGTCAGGGCATCCGGTAATAGTAGTAATCTCGCGCGTTCAAGGCCGGGTTTTCGTCATTGGATGCCGCCACCAAGGCGGGCGGACCACGGCGTTTTTGCGGTCAATATGTCCGTCTCGACCCACCTCCTATTGGAGATAG